>Ga0207061_1116_pt1 | contig 20435 bp, 15 predicted proteins | sample Alteio_BWMinCont_31_FD_153275 | JGI IMG/M metagenome (GOLD analysis project Ga0207061, IMG submission 153275) | Enriched cells from forest soil in Barre Woods Harvard Forest LTER site, Petersham, Massachusetts, United States -... | ecosystem: Environmental > Terrestrial > Soil > Temperate forest >... | reverse complement strand
TTGGAGCGCACAAGTTGCGTTACTCGTTCTGGCCGCCGGGTTTCTTCCGCGGCTTTTCCAGATTCGCCAGCCGCAGGTACTCCTCACGTACTGGCGCGTCCTTTTGCTCATCTGTTTCGTGCTGCCGTTTCTCCAGCCGTGGCGTCGTTTGCCAAGCGCGGCTGCCGTACTGGTTGTACCCGGGGCCAGCGACGTCACGCTTTCACCATCCACGATGCCTGTTGCGACCAGCTGGCACTTTCCCAGCATGGAAGCCATCGCTCAAGTAATCGGCATTGTGATTCTTTGCGGAATTGTGTTGCGATTCGCACTCCTGGTGCTCGGGCTGCTGAGACTTCGCCGCTTCCGCGAGGCTTCTACGCCCATCACAGACAGTGCGGAATCGGCCGCGATTCTCAACCGGATGTGCGCCACGGTTGGCGCAAGCGCTGAGTTTCGCCTCGCGGCCAATGTAGATTCGCCGGTCACGTTCGGCTTGGCGAAGCCCGTAGTTCTTTTGCCCGAACATTTCCTGTCGACGGATGCACGCTTCCAGTCGGCGATTGCGTGCCACGAATTGCTGCACATTCGCCGTCGCGACTGGGCCCAACACTTGGTTGAAGAAATTGTTCGGGCAGTTTTTTGGTTCCACCCTGCGATAGCCTGGCTGATCTCGCGCGTGAGGCTGGCGCGCGAGCAGGTGGTGGATCTCGAAGTGGTGCGGCTCACGAACGCTCGTAAAGCTTATCTTGAGGCGCTGTTGGAATTCACTGACGGCCGCACACGCATCGCCGCCATTCCCGCGCCGCCATTTCTCGCCGAGCGCCAGCTCGTGGAGCGCGTCGCTCTAATGCTAAAGGAGGTTCGCATGTCACGGGGAAAATTGATCGCGTCGTCCGGGGTTATTTCGTGCTGTCTTGTGGCGGTTGTAGGACTGAGCGCCTGGAGTTTCCCGCTGAAGCGTGCTCCGCTGCAGGCAGCTCCCAAGACGGGCGTCGGCGGCGGTGTTGCTGACGGCGTTTCGGGAGGCGTCGCAGGGGACGTTAGCGGCGGATTGACTGACGGTGTCAATGGCGGTATCGCCGGCGGTGTGAGTGGTGACGTTAGCGGAACGGTAAGCACTCGTGCGTCCTCAGACATACCAAATGTGGACTACTCCTCAATTTGGATCGACACAGTAAGGGGGGGTCCGATGCTGCGGCAAGTGCGCGGGCAGGGAAAGCTCGTTCGCGCGGAAGGGTCCACGAACTTCGTCGCCCAAGTAATTCTTCCAACCGGCACGACCGCCGACGTGAAGCCTGGTCAGAACGTCGCGATAGCCACGCAGAAGGGCCCGCTCGCGCGCGGGCACGTCAGCAGCATTAGCCCGTCCACGTCGGGCGACGCGCGTACCGTGAATATCGCCCTCGATACCGTGCCCGAAGGAACTGTAGTAGGCCTCGAAGTGGACGGCACCATCGACATCGAAAAGATCGACAGCGTTCTCCAGGTCGGACGCCCCGCACGCGGCGCCCAGAACACCGAAATTCCCCTCTTCAAAATCGTTAACAGCGGCGCAGACGCGGTGAGAGTCTACGTGAAGCTCGGCCGCGCCTCCGTAAACACCGTCGAAGTTTTGGCCGGACTAAAAGAAGGCGACAAAGTCATTCTCTCCGATATGTCCAGCGTGGAGAATGCCGAGCGCATCCACCTCACCGACGAGCAGCACGTTCGTAAGCAATAAGCCCCGAAGACAACTGAAGGCAATACCATCACGTCTGCCGCGCCAGAGGCGGATATGTGAGATCTTCGAAATCGACCACGCTCATATCTTTGTCACCCACGATGTCATCCTGCATGGCGGGGCGAAGCGTTCGGGCAGCTGCCCATGGAATTGGCCACCCAGCTTGGCGGCACGGCACCTCGGAAGACGGCACCTCGGAGATAATCGGGGACCAGAAGGACCGGGCGAAGGCCGAGGCGGCCTATCAAAATGCAATCCAGGCGTTCGAGCAACACAGCAAGCTCCGCTTTTCCTCCTACGTGACAAGTGAGGTGTGGCAAAAAACGTTCACGCGCACCTGCAGCGTGGAACTACCCGAATAACGCTACCTGTTGCGCCTGCCCATTGAGCCCGCCCGGATTAGCGGACGCGCACATTCGAGTTGTACGAGCAAAACGCTTATCGAAGAGAACCCCGATCAGCTCGCAGCGCGAAGTTAAAGATGGTGAGTCTCATCGTAGTGTTGGTACAATTTCAAGGTTTGCGAGTGGCTGCTGGACGTGCCGTGGACTGCAAGCTGGTCATGAGAAGCGGCGGGGCGCGGCAGGCTTCGGCAGGAGAAACATTTGTTTCAGGCTGGAACGGGAAGGGCTGAAACGGTTGGGTATGGTCGCGCGTCAAAAGAGAAAGACGGGGGAGCCCTGATCACAGTGGGTCTGCGATTCAATCGAAAAGGCGATGTGCGTCTGGGGATGTCCCTGGTCGTCCCGATGGTGGCGTGTGCCACGCTGTTTGCTGCGGGGTGTTCGAAGACGCAGCCGAGCAGCGTGCTGGGAGACGCTTCTCACCCGACGCCCGTACAGTTCTACACGGTGGCCGAGGAAACGGCGCGGCGGCGGATCCAGGCTGTGGGATCACTCTACGCGCTGGAAGAGAGCATATTGAGTTCGCAGGTGGAAGGGCGCGTGGCCGAGGTGTTGTCCGATGTAGGGGATAACGTCAAGGAAGGCCAGGCGCTGATCACCATCGATCCGCAGGAATTGCAATTCGAGGTGGACCGCCAACGCGGGCTGGTTACGCAAGTTCGGGCGCAGCTGGGGATCGGGCCGAATGAACCGCCCCCAACGGACGCAAAGAAGCTTGCTTCGGTACAGCGGGCGGAGGCGGACCTTTTTGACGCGGACCACAAGTACAACCGCGCGCAAGAGATGTTCAGGGACAAACTGATTTCGCAGCAGCAACTGGACGAAGCGGCGAGCCGTTACCAGAGCACGCGAGCAACGTACACCGTGGCGCTGCAAGAAGTCGACCGGCTGAAGGCGCTGCTGGTTTCCAGCGAAGCGAGCGAGAAGCTGGCGGAGAAAAAGTTGGGCGACGCCGTTCTGCGGGCGCCGTTTCCCGGGGCGATCAAGACGCGAGACGTGCATCCGGGTGAATACTTGCGGGTGCAGAGCCCGGTGATGGTGCTGGTGCGCACGGATCATTTGCGAGCGCGGCTGGCGGTGCCGGAGCGCTGGGCGGGATGGGTGAAAGACGGAGAGATTGTGGACGTGCACGTGGAAGCTTTTCCGGGCGAGACATTTCAAGGAAAGATTTCGCGGATCAATCCTGCGGTGGCGCAGGATTCGCGCACGTTTGAAGCGGAAGCTCTAATCACCAATCTGGACGGGCGGCTGAAGCCGGGATTTTTTGTGCAGGCATCCATCCCGAGCGAGAAAGAAGAAAAAGCAATTTTTCTGCCTGAGCGAGCGGTGAACTACCGCTACGGCGTGTACAAAGTGTTTTTGCTGAACGGCAATCACGTCTCGGAGCGCCAGATTCGTCCGGCGGGACAGACGGAAGACGAGCACGGGCGGCGCTTTGAAGTGGCCGAGGGGTTGAAGCCGGGCGACCGCGTGGCGGTGGCCCTTTCCGGGGATTTGCACGATGGCGCCACGGTGCAAGAGCGAACCGAAGGGAACGCGCCCGCGGTGAAGTAAACGGGCGCGGCGGGCAAGCACATTCACCGATGAAAATCGCCGAAACCTGCGTAAAGTATCCCGTCTTCACGGTGATGCTGATTGCATTTCTGGTGACGCTGGGCGCGTTTTCCTACCGAGGCCTGGCGGTTGATCTATTTCCCAAAGCCGATCCCGCAACAGTAAACGTGGAAGTGCGGCTGCCCGGGGCGACTCCCGAGGAAGTGGTGACCGGAGTGGTGTTGCCGCTGGAGGATGCCATTTCCTCGGTGAGCGGGATCGATGAGATCAGCGTTTACGCGTTCGAGGGATTTGCCGATATTACCTGCACGTTTGTGCTGGAGCGCGACATCGAAGGCGCGGCACAGGACATCCGCGAAAAAGTTTCGGGGGCCATCGACCGGCTGCCGCGCGACACCCTTCCGCCCATCATCACCAAGCAGGATCCGCAGTCCGACCCCATCATGACGCTGCTAGTGAGCGGCCCGATGAGCCGCCGCGAGCTGACGGAAATCGCCGACAAGCAGGTGCGCCGCGCGATTCAAACGGTGGATGGAGTCGGGAGCGTTGAACTGAACGGCGGGCAGGGGCGGCAGATTCGCGTGCTGCTGGATGCGCAGAAGCTGACCTCGCACAATTTTACGGTGCTCGACGTGCGGTCGGCTTTGCAGCGCGAAAACATCGAAGCGCCGGGCGGGCGCATGATCACCGGGCCGCAGGAACTGGGGCTTCGGACGCTGGGACGCGTTACGTCGGCGGAGCAATTCGGCGAGATTGTGATCGGGACGCGCGGAGGGACGCCGGTGCGCATCCGGGATGTGGCGAAAGTCGAGGATGGCGCGGAGGAATTGCGGACGTGGTCGGCGCTGTTTCGTAAAGGGACGCCCGGGCAAGACGTCGTGAGCATCCAGGTGCTGCGGCAATCCGGGGTCAACACCGTGCGTGTGGCTGACGACGTGAGGAGCAAGCTCGACGATTTGCGGGCGCAGATGCCCGCGGGCGTGCAACTGCAGGTGGTGCACGATATTTCGGATTTTATCAAGGCGTCCGTCCATTCGCTACTGGAACACCTGATTCTTGGGAGTATTCTCGCGAGCCTGGTGGTGTGGATTTTTATTCGGAATTGGCGGGCGGTGCTGATCGCGGCGGTGGCCATTCCGGCTTCGATCATTGCGACGTTCACGTTGATGCGGGGCATGGACTTTTCTTTGAATAACATAACGCTGCTGGCGCTGACACTGGCGGTGGGCATCGTGATTGACGACGCGATCATCGTGCTCGAAAACATTTTTCGGTTCATGGAAGAGAAGGGAAGAGACCGCGTGCAAGCGGCGATCGAAGCCACCCGGGAAATCGGGCTGGCAGTGATGGCCACGACCCTGTCGCTGGTAATTATTTTTCTGCCAATTGCGTTCATGACCGGTTACGCCCGGAAATACGTGAACTCCTTCGGGTGGACGATGGCGATGGCGATTCTAGTTTCGCTGCTGGTGGCGTTCACGCTGACGCCGATGATGAGCTCGCGCTTCTTGAAACTGAGCGGAGGCGAAAAGAAGGCGCACTCCGAGGGAGTGCTGCACGCAGTGGAAGTAATGTATCTGCGGATGCTGAACTGGTCGCTGGCGCACCGGCGCGTGATCCTCGGAATTTGCGTAGTCACTTTTCTTTCGACCTTCGGCTTGTATCGCCTGGTGGGGCGCGACTGGATTCCCGCCGACGACCAATCCGAACTAATCAGTTCGTATACGCTTCCGGAAGGCACTTCGCTGGAGAAAACGACGCAGCTGGCGCAGGAAATCGCCGAGCGCGTGGTGGCCTTGCCGGAGGTGGCGCTGGTCCAATCGTTTACGCACGGACCGACGAATCACGCACACCTCTTTATCGTGCTAGTGCCGCGCGGCGAGCGAAAGCGCAGCCACACGCAGATGGCCACTGCTGTCCGCGGGATCCTCGCCAGTTACCGGAACATGACGTACAACGTGCGGTTGCCTTCGGTGCTGGGCGGGGAAATTTATTTTCCCATCGCGGCGGTGATTCGCGGGCCGGAGCTCACGCAGCTAGCGGAAATCAGCAAGCAGGCAGCGGGCCGGATGATGAATTATCCGGAACTGGTGGACGTCAACCCGAGCCTGAACCTCAATACGCCGGAGTTGCAGGTGAAAGTGGACCGGCAGCGGGCTGCGGACATTGGAGTGCGCATGACCGACGTCAGCGACGCGGTCAGACTTTTTTATTCGGGCGAAGACGAGATTACGCGGTTCAAGGAAGGCTCGGAGCAGTATCCTGTGACGATGCAATTGCTGCCGGAGCAGCGGGACAATCCCGATGTGCTGGCGCGCATGATGGTGCCGTCGACGAAACTGGGCCAGGTGCGGCTGGAAAATGTCGCCAGCATCGGGCGAGGCGCGGGGCCCGCGTCGTTGCAGCGCTACAACCGCGAATTTCAGGTCAGCGTGTTCGCCAACGTGGCTGCCGGCTATCCGCTGGACCTCGCCGCGGCGCACACGGTGCAATCTATTAAAGAAGTGGGGTTGCCGGCCGGGTATTCTTATCTGTTTTCCGGGCAGGTGAAGGTCCTGGAAGAGACGACTTTGAATCTTTTGCTGGCCATGCTGCTGGCTTCTATCTTTATGTATATGGTGCTGGCCGCGCAGTTTGAGAGTTTTTCTTATCCGTTCATCATTATGCTGACGCTTCCGCTGAGCGTGCCCTTCGCGCTCTTTTCGCTTTGGATTACGGGACGCGCGCTGAGCTTGTGGAGCGCGCTGGGAATGTTCCTGTTGCTTGGCATCGTGAAAAAGAACGGCATCTTGCAGGTGGACTATACGAATCGATTGCGGCGCGAAGGGATGCCAGTGCGCGAGGCGATCATGGAAGCCAATCGCGTGCGCCTGCGGCCCATCCTGATGACGACGCTTTCCATCATTGCGGGGCTGATCCCGGTGGCGGTGGGCATTGGCGCGGGTTCGGAGCAGCGCGCTTCCATTGCCGTGACGATCATCGGCGGGCAAACGCTCTGCTTGCTGCTGACTTTGCTGGTCGTGCCGGTGGCGTATTCTTACCTGACGGAGTTGGAGGCCTTGCCGTGGGCCGAATGGGGGACGCGCCTGACGACGCGAGCGCGCAATGCGGTGCGCCCCTCGGACAATGATTAAGCGGCCCACTCTCTTCCCCCAAGCGAAATGGAAAGAAAACTCTTGACTTGAAGGATACGCCCCCCTCCCCCGGTTTTTTGTAAGTGTTGCGGATAAAGGACTTAGGGGTGAACAGTTGCGGCTAAAAACCGGCAAAACGCGGCGTTTGTCCGTAAGTGCACATTCTAAAGGACTTAGAGCGGAGTGAGGGTATGTTGGGCCGTGGCTAGGGATCGGCCTATGGGAAAAATTGAGAGGTCGGGGCGTCCTCATAGCGTCAACTTCGAGAAAAGACTACCATAGATGTACCCGATGTGTCAACTATTTTGTTGGTTAGCGTTCGAATGGAGCGGTAAAGCGTTGAAAAGAAGGGTCCTTTCCGAAAGATCGATCCCGTTGGATAAGAAAAAACCAAGCGCGCACCCTTTGAAAACTACAAAGGATGCGGCATCCGCTCTTGATTCAGCGGGTTAAGGGCCGCCACCCGCTCAAACACTTCTGAATGCTTGACAGATCTGTTTCCCACTCAGAGATCCGCTGGCCTTCGGGATTTACGGTCCGGCGTTGTGGTACCGATCGCCACGGATCCCCGGAGGAAAACGGCTTCCCAAGCTGGTCGTAGAAAAGCATATGGTTCTGAACGTAGACGGTATCGCCTTCGCGATAAAGCGGCCACCACACTAAATGGTCCGCTAGTCCGGGTTCTACATACGATGTAATCAAGGCGGACTTACTAGCTCCCTCCAGAAGTCTGCGCAAGGCTGAGGCCCAATGGCGCTCGTATGCTTTTTGGTTCCAGGAAACAAGAGAAGTAATAAATGTTTCTGCAAAGTCTCCGACATAAATTTTTCCGTAAAGAGCAACAACGCCAGGGTCGGTTTCGGGTACAATCTCATCAGTCAGAATGATCTCGAACATGCTATTTCCCCAGACGCACGGTTAGGTCAGTATTATAGGTTCCAATCCGGTTACCGGCCGAGTCAAAAACCTTCCAAACCTGGGTGCCTGAATGGCCGTCGACGTCAGGTGAAATCCAGGTAGTCCCGGACTTAAATGTTAATTGTCCGTGCGAATCAAATGGTGCGCTCTTACTTTCTGAGTATCCCAATTCTTGCGCCTTGTCTCTAGCGAGTTTGTTCGTCCAGCCCCCCTTGGCACCGCCGCTCCCGCTACTACCGCCGCGGCCGCCGCTTCCACTGCCGCCGTTCCCGGTTCTGCAAGCCACTTGGCCGACAAGGGCGGGTGGCCCGGACTCGGAAAAGTTTTGTGTTTGCGGACATAGAGCGCACGGGGAGAATATCACTGCGGCACTTCTCGGGAAAGTATAGAGTGGCGGAGGGTGCCCCAGGTTCGTTGTTGGAACCTGGGTCTTGGGGTTGAAGTTTCTTTCCGCGGAGTATGCCATGCCGGCGGGACTGCGGCGCTACTACGGCAAAGGTCATTTGCATTTTATTACCTTCAGTTGTTATCGGCGGCTGCCGCTGTTGAAGACGGCGCATGCGCGGGACGCTTTTGTGAAAGAGTTGGGGAGAGTGCGCGACGAGATGGGGTTTCATCTCCTCGGTTATGTGGTGATGCCGGAGCATGTGCATCTTCTGATGAGCGAGCCGCCGCAGGGAACGCCCTCAACGGTTCTGCAAAAGTTGAAGCTGAGGGTGGCGCGGAAACTGCGCAAGCGGCGAAAGCCGGTGTCCGTGGGGCAGATGCGATTACCTTTTGCGGAGGCGGGAGAACCGCTGCGGACGTTCTGGCAGGCACGGTTTTACGATTTCAATGTGTACAGCCAAGGAAAGAAAAAGGAAAAGCTAAATTACATGCACGCGAATCCGGTGATTCGCGGACTGGTGAAACATCCGCGAGATTGGCGGTGGAGCAGTTGGGGATTCTACCAAGGAGGACCAGCGGGGCTGGTGGCAATCGACTTGGAAAGGTGAGAAGAGTAAGCAACCCCAAGACCCAGGTTCAAACAACGAACCTGGGGCACCCTCCGCGTTGGTTTGAGTTGTGAATGAGAGAAAATTTCCTTGTTCGATCGAAGGGAGATTGAAAGATTTCAGGATTCGTTCCTGGCCACGGGCCCGCCGATTGATGTGGAAGAGTGAGAAGAAGAGGCAACCCCAAGACCCAGGTTCAAAACAACGAACCTGGGGCACCCTCCGCGTGGATTTGATGTGTGAGGGTGCAAAAGTTTCCTCGTTCGACCGAAGGGAGTCTGCTATTCGCGATTCGTCATCCCCAAGGCCTCCTGCTATTGTGTCCATGACTCTAGCGGTCGAGGAGGGTACATGGAATCTGAGCAAACTCAGTGTCCGGAGTGCAAAGGAGAGATGGAGGCCGGATTCATTGGTGACGTAAGCGAGGCAACTGTATTGCAGCAAACATGGGTGAGGGGCATCCCTCAGAAGAGATGGATTGGCGGTTTAAAAGTCGACAGAGAAAACTGCGTTCCCGTACAGGCAAATCGATGCAAGAACTGCGGCTTTCTTAAGTTCTACGCCCGATGAGAAGTATCCGATCGGCGGCGACAATGTTTTCCAAATGGACAGCGCAATCTGTTATTGAAATGAGTACACCCAGCGCGGGGGACGGAAAACTCAGGAGCGGGAAGCGGCGGCGGTGGCTGCGAGCTTCGGGTCTGGCGATGCCATGGAGCCAGTTAGCGAAAGACGCGGGGCGCGCACCAAAAGGAACAATTCACCGGCCCAGAGCAAGATGTCCAGCAGACGTCCGCGCTGAAGATTGGTCAGAGATTCGGAATGCAAGGCGACATCGAGGGCCTTCCTTGAGCATTCCTCAATGAATTCCCGCATATAGGCGAGGTCCACGGGCTCCATCTGGAGCCTGCGGCACCGCGGATCGAGCGCCTCAAGATTTGCGTAACAACGCGACAAGAAGTGGTTCAAGCAGAGAGTCTGCTGATCCAGTGATGTAATCGCGGCGCCGCAACAAGAACGCACGCTGCAGTTTCGTTCCAAACGCTTCGTATCCATGCGACCCAGGCCCATCGTTCCAACCCCGCAAACGAGCTCATACCGCTTCAATTCTCTCTTTATGTAAGATGCGCTACGCGACGCAGATGTTTCCCTCTGTGGAAGAATGTTCCTGCAGCATAAAACACGCTTCGGGGGAATTTGTATCCTGCTCGGCCGGAGGCGAGACGGGCAAACAGGCGAGCATGGTTTGCACGCGAAGGCAGCGGTCCACATAGGGAGCCAGGAGAGCGTGTACCCAGCGAAGATTTTCCCTGCAACGGTTTGCGCGGTCTTCTCCGGCCCATAAGGTAACTACAGTTACCAGCCGCGCTTCCTGGTCGGAGATCATGACCAGGCAGCCGGCAAATCCGGTGACATCGTTCAATGCTCCGGCGAAGGCCTTCGGAATTGCTGTTTCGACGCGGTGCGCTTCCTGGGGCTTGGCGACTATTTCGACGCTCAGAGCAATCACGCGGGAAGAAGAGGCGCTTCGTTCCCCTGTCGTCTTAGGCTTTCCATCGGAATTCTTGTGGGATGCGAACGCAAGATTTCTAGCGCCATTTGGGTAAAGTACCGGACTCGTCACGGATCCTCCATGTAGCTGGCCCACCCTTTGGAAGGGGGAGGCGCATCCCAGCCCGTTCAGGGCAGGCAAGAATGCGCCCACTGGGGCACACGGGGACCGGGGAAGGTTCCCCATGGATAAGCAATCCCGGGCGTACCGGGTTGTTACAAAGAGATGGTGAGGGAGGAACGGCAATCGTTTCAGGGATAGGAAAAGAAACCGGATGTCTCATTGCCCCGGAGGGGGGGCGAAGCTATACTCCTCGCACTTAAGTTTGAGGCTGGCGTGGACTTCTTCTCGTTTGATAAAGCCTACGTGGATCGGCTGCGGGACGGAGACCCGCCGACCGAGCACCACTTTGTCGCCTATTTTGACCAACTTCTGCGGATTAAGTTGCGGTCCCGGACACTGAATTCCGACAGTGTGGAGGACTTGCGGCAAGAAACTTATATAAGGGTGATTGCCGCGGTGCGCCGGGAGGGAGGTGTGCGTCAACCGGAGCGGTTTGGCGCCTTCGTTAACTCTATTTGTAACAACGTCTTACTGGAATATTACCGGTCCTCGGCGAAGAATCATCCCCTGGAAGACTCCCACCTGGAAATCCCGGACAAAGTGTTGGATTTGGAGGGGATGCTGGTTTCCAAGCAAGCCGCGCAGCGCGTCCGCGAGATTCTGGATGAAATGCCGGAGAGGGATCGCGATCTCCTGCGGGCTATCTTCCTGGAAGAAAAGGAGAAAGACGCGGTTTGCCGGGAATTTGGCGTGGATCGGGATTACTTGCGGGTGCTAGTGCATCGAGCCAAGGACAGGTTCAGAGCCTTATATGAGAAGGACCAAATTGGGACTGAGCGGCGGGCTGCTAATTGAGGAAATCCGGTGAAACGATATTCTTATCCCCTGCACTACCTATCGGATGGCACACATGAACCATAACGAGGCAAAACAACTGCAAGCCGCCGAGAAGTATCTGCTTGGCGAACTCTCCCGTACCCAGAGGGAAGAGTACGAGGAACATTACTTTGATTGCGCCGAGTGCGCGCTGGATTTGAAGGCGATAGCCGTGTTTGCGGACAATGCGCGCGAGGTGCTGCGGCAAGAGAAGGTGAGTTCGGTGGTGGCTGGACGCGCTTCTGCCCCAGGCGGCTGGTTTGGCTGGCTGAAGCCGATTGTGGCCGTGCCAGCGTTCGCCGCGCTGCTGCTCGTGATTGGCTATCAGAATACGTTTACGATTCCGCAAGCAGAGAAAAGGGCCGCTCAGGGTACCGCCTTGGTTTTGGCAACGCCGCCTGTGTCTTTACGCGGGGCCAATGTGCGTGGGGAAGAAGAGATGAAAGTGCCGGTCCACGCCAACGATAGCTTTTCTCTGCAGTTTGACCTTACGCCCAGGCGGACTTTTGACCAGTATCTCTGCCAGCTTCAAGACGAATCCGGACACTCGGTCTTTCAGGTGACATTTCCCGGAACGAGCACGAACCGCGAGGTGCTACTGGCGGTTCCGGGAGGACTCGTACACGCCGGCAAATACAATTTGGTATTCACGGGCGGTTCAGGTATGAAGGGGCAGCCCGCGGCGGATGAAGTTCTGCGCCTCACTTTTACCATTGAAATTCAGCCGTAAATGAAACAGTATCCTCCTACAACCTAGGACTTGGAGGTAACCCCCGATGCCCTACCAGCCCCTTCGCTTCCATTTCCACGCGTCTGGTTACGCCTTAAGCGGGCATTTTCACCGGCCGGTCGATGTGCCGATCTCAGCGCAAGCCTCGCTGGCATTGCCCATTGAGGGCGGTCAAGCGCATTCGGGGATCGAAAAATTCGCAATCCCGCGGATCGCGGCCTTCGACGCAGCGCAAACCCATCTTTCCGGAAGCTTCCAGGACGAAGAAGAAAATATTGCGACGACAAGCGTGACGGTGGTCGTGGAAGGTCTGCACGTTCTGGACTTTCTGACGGTGGACCGCATGGTGACGCGGCTGACTTCCGAATACATACTCAATCAGAAAAACAGCGAGAACCACATCATAGCGTTGGGAAGCCACTTCGAGGGCCTGAAACTGGGCGGGTTCGAGGTGAGAGTCACGTTGCGGCATGATTTGCTGCTGGAGGCCAAGAGCTTCGCGGACCTGAAAAAAAGTGTGAAAGACGACAAGAAATCCGGGAAAATCATGATTCCGGGTGAAGAGGTTCTGCTGTGCTCGCTGGTGGAAAAGATCGAGACGGATTTGCCGGGCGCGGAAGTCGAAGGACACACGATCAAGGTTCCGCACTTCGGGAAGATTGCGCTGGCGGAAGTGTTTGCCGGGCACAATATCCGCACGCTGACGATGCTGCGATTCGAATTGGGGTCGCCGGACGGAGGAGGAGGATCCTCCGGCGGTGGTACCACCAACGGACAACCGCCAAAGGGCGGAAACTAGCTCCGTTCCTCGTTGCAATTCTGCTGTCTGCCTGTCAGCCAACTGCAAACCCGCAGGCGCTGTACGAAAATGCACGAATGAAATTAAGACGCGGCGGAGTGTCCGCGGCATTGCAGGGAGCCGATCTCGGACTGAAGCAGTTCCCCTCGAAAGAAAGCGAGTGGCACTGGCGCTTCCAGTACCTGGAAGCCGAGATCCTCGATATACAGGGCAAGGAACAAGAAGCGCTTGTGCTCCTGGAAGAAGAACTGCCTCCTGCTTTTGCCACCAGTGATCTGGCCGTCCGGCGCAAGGCCACGCAGGGCTCTGCTCATATCAGTTTGTTCCTGATGAAGGAGGCCGAGCAGGATCTTGTGGAAGCCGAAGCGCTCGCCAAGAAGTATCACCCGGAGCTTCTTGGAGACATCACGCTGAAGCACGGAACGCTCCAATTTACCCAGGGCCATGGGAGCGCGGCGGAAACTGACTACAAGAAAGCGCGCGAATTGGCGCGAGAGCAGAAGGACTCCTTCCTGGAAGCCGCGGCACTCAGTGGACTGGGTGTGGCGGCGACGATGCAGGGTCATTACGACCAGTCGATCGGCTGGAACCGCGAGGCAGCGGAATTGTCCCAGTCCATCGGAGCCGCGGGCTCAATGGCGAGAACGCTTGGAAACACAGGGTGGAACTACACGGAGCTAGGGGACTACCAGAGTGCGCTGAAATTCTACAAACAGGCCGAGGAAGTGGCGGCAAAGAACAGCTTATTTGCGGCGCGAACGTACTGGTTGACGTCCACAGCGTATGCCTACCAGGGATTAGGTGAGGATGCCAACGCCGCAGCGATACTGAACCAAGCTTTGGAGTTGGCTCGCGCGCAGGACGCTAAGGATACGCTTGCTCAGTGCCTAAGCCAACTTGCATGGATCGCGGTCCGAGCAGGAAGCAACGATCGAGCAGAACAATATAACCAAGAGGCTGCGGCTTTGGCGGAAAAGGGCCTTGGACCAAGGCTGGCCCTTGATTCGAGGCTTCTGCGCGGAACCATCGCTGCGAACAGGCGCAATTATGACGAGGCGGAAAAAGTCTTTCTGACCGTGACTCAGGATCCGCAGGCTAACAAAATCCAGCAGTGGAGAGCTCAAGCGGAACTGGCGAATGTTTATGCGAGCGCCGGCCTGGATGCCAAGGCGGAGAAGGAATACCGCCTCTCCCTGTCAACGATTGAGGATGCCCGCGCATCGATTTCGTCGCCAGAACTTCGTCTTACATTTTTATTCAACACGATCCGGTTCTACAGCAATTTCATCGACTTTCTGATGTTGCGACATCGAGTGGAAGATGCGCTGCAAGTGGCGGAACTAAGCCGGGCGCGAACTCTGGCGGAAGGGCTCGGTGCGGTGCCCAAGACGCTTTCGTTTCCATTGCCCAATTTTCATCCGCATGAGATCGCGCAGGGCCGGAAGGCCGTGTTGCTGGTGTACTGGTTAGGGCCGCAGCAGTCTTACTTGTGGGCGATCACTCCGGCCAAGACCAGCGCTTTCACAATCGCGAAACAATCTGAAGTCGAAGCTCTTGTGAAGGACTATCGCGAGGCGATGCAACGCGGGAAAGACTTGCTATCGGGAGAGAATCGGGCGGGCGAAGAGTTATATACGATGCTGATCGCGCCGGCGCAGAAGCTGATTGCGAAGGACTCCCGCGTGATTGTGCTGGCGGACGCAAATCTATCGAGGCTGAATTTTGAAGCTTTGATCGTTCCAGGCGGTGCTCCCCACTATTGGATTGACGACGTCAAAATAAGTACGGCGAGCTCGTTGACGCTGCTGGCCAACCGGGCGGCGCCGCCGGCAAAAGCGGGGAGGGGAATTCTGCTGGTGGGAAACACAGAACCCAACAAAGATTTTCCGGGGCTGGCGCAGGCCTCCGAGGAAGTACAAGCCATCGAAAAGTACTTTTCGGCAGAACAACGCGAGGTGCTGGAAGGGAAGCAGGCGACGCCCACAGGTTATCTCAACAGCCATCCAGAGCGATTTTCCTATATTCATTTTGTGACTCATGGCACTTCCAATGTCAGCCATCCTCTCGAATCAGCGGTCATCCTGAGTCCCGAAGGGGACTCTTACAAGCTGTATGCGCGAGATATTGTGCAACATCACCTCAACGCTAATCTCGTGACGATTTCCGCGTGCAATGGGGCGGGCACGCAGTCCTATTCAGGGGAGGGGTTAGTGGGGCTCTCCTGGGCGTTCATGCGGGCCGGGGCGCACAATGTGATTGGCGCGCTGTGGGAGGTGAGCGACGTGTCCACGCCGCGCTTGATGGATTCACTCTACGGGGGGCTAAGCCAAGGCAAAGATCCAGCTACCGCCCTTCGAGACGCCAAGCTCTCGCTCCTTCATTCCGCTGACGCTAACTCCGTGTTCAAGAAGCCGTTCTATTGGGCGCCGTTCCAGCTGTACGCCGGGTCGTAGAATCAGGACCGCAAACCTGGCTGAAGGAAATTTCTGGTTGGCTTTCCAGACTGCCACTAGGGTTGAAACGAATTCGCGACTTGGAGCACTACTTGTGGTTGAACCGCTGGCCCCGGAGAACCAACCACCATGACCGTAAACGAAGTTGTCGAAACAACCCTGAATCGAGTTGAACTTTCGCGAAGGCATTCCAAAGAAAGGCCCTCCACGAGGATTGAAGCCTGCGAATTCGAACAGCTGCTTCAGCGCGCTATGGAAGTCCTGAGCGCCAGGGCCGAGCGGGCCATTTTGCAACGCTCTTAACCTACGACGCCTTTGTCTGCTTTGGGTTCGCAGCGGTTTGCGACTCGCGTGGACTTGAAGCAGCGGGCGGTGATACGATTTGCGCTCCCTCCCTCACTATTCATGCAGCGCTAGCCTATTCCCGCAACGTCATTGGGGGTGTACATGCCGGCCGGATTGGACAACCTGAAGCACATTGTGGTGCTGATGATGGAAAACCGCTCGTTTGACCACATGCTGGGCGGGCTGATGAAGACAAATCCCAAGATTAATGGCTTGACGGGAAATGAGTCGAATCCCGACACCACGGGAGCGATCGTCAAGGTGCAGCCGAACGCGCAATTTCAGAGCCAGCTGGACCCGGACCCCGATCATCATTTTCCAGGCGTAGACCTGCAACTCTTCGGCGGGGCACCTCCCGGTCCGGGCCGCGTGGCCAACATGCAGGGATTCGTCAAAGACTATTTCACGCAGACCAACAACGTGAATCGCTCGCACAACATCATGTATTACTTCACGCCGGACAAGCTGCCGGTGCTTACCACCCTGGCGACGCAGTTTGCTGTTTTCAATGGATGGTTTTCTTCGATCCCCGGCCCGACCATCTGCAACCGGGCGTTCGCCCACTACGGAACTTCGTTCGGCCAGGTGGGCATGGACATTTTTTACATTAAGGATCCGATTCCGAGCATCTATGAGCGCATGATTCAGGCCGGGCATACGGCCAAACTCTACTATTACGATGGGCCGAGCTCGACGATGGAAATCGTGAATCTGTTGAAGAACCAGCCGCAGATTTTCGCCACTTACGACCAATTTATCGCTGATTGCAAAGGCGGCACTCTGGCGGAATACAGTTTCATCGAGCCCTGCTACAACGATCATCCCGGGCCGGGCGGTGGTGAAATCTTGGCCTCGGACCAGCACCCGGATCACAACGTACAAGAGGGCGAGAGGTTCATCGCCAACACATTCAACGCGATTCGAACGAATCCTGCTCTTTGGCAGAGCACGGCGTTGTTGATTGTGTACGACGAGCACGGCGGGATTTACGACCACGTCGTGCCGCCTGCGTGCACGCCGGATGGCTACTGCGCTCAGGCTGCCGACACCGGAACGGGCGAGGCATTCAATTTTGACCGCCTGGGCGTCCGTGTCCCCGCGATTCTCGTCTCTCCGTACATTGCGAAAGGGACAGTGGTTCCTGGCCCGGAGGCTGCCGCCGGGGGCCGCATCTTCGAACACGCTTGCATCCCCGGAACCGCTACGAATTTCTTCCTCAAGGGTGATGCTCAGCGCACCGTCCGTGAGAAAAACTCCAGCACATTTCTCGATTTGCTCACGGACCAGATGCGGCCTGATTCCGATATTCCATACTTCAATCTAGGAGGGAACTGATGGCCACGCCGACGAATGCAATCTTTGTTCCCAAGCCCGCGCCGGGTTCGTACAACAAGAACCGGCCTGCCGGAAAACTACTTCAAGCCCAGACACAGCATTTGCGCGAAGCCCTGCTGAAGCATTTGGAAGAATTGGCGGCAGTTCTGGCAATTGATCCCCGGTCGCTAAGAACCGAAGGAGAGGTCAGCGCCTACATTCACAGGGCCACGGCGATTCTTCACACGCACGCCGCCCGGCCGCCAAGAAAGTGAAGGAGGTTCCGTGCGACGTATCGCCTTGGTTTTGATTTTATTCGCAGCAGGAACGGCGCGGGCGCAGCAGGATCCCGCTCCGCAAAATCCTCCGCGTATTGATAGTCCCAGTGAGACCGACAAGCTGAAGGAAAGTTGCTTCAACCTCAAAGGCATTCCTGGTTGTGCGGAAGAGCTTTTTACCGGACAGCCCATCCACATCGCGGTGGGCAGTATCGCGCCCCAGAACGGATTCGGCGCAGGCCTTGCGTACGTTGGACACAAGACCACGCCAACCTGGCGAACGAGTTGGGATGCCGACGCGGTTGGTTCGAGCAACGGATCGTGGCGCGCGGGTTTCTACTTGAAGCTGGTCCACACGCCGAATGAACCTGTTGGTGTCAGTTTTGGACCTCCGCCATCACCGGGCAAGAAAGTCCTTACGGAACTTCCCGAACACCCTGTCATAAACTTTTATGCCCAGACGATCTCCCTCAACACGCTTACATATTTCGGCTTGGGTCCGGCTACCACACTTGCGGGACGTTCGTTTTACGGAATGACGCAAACGATCGTGGGCGGGAATGCGGTGAAGCCTTTCTACCAGCCGTTGAATGCCAGCTTCTATGGAGAAATCAACGGCCGCTTTGTGGATATTCGGCCAAGCACCGGCCAGCCGAGTCCATCTATTGGAACGTTGTACACGGAAGCGACCGCCCCGGGCCTGACCAGCCAGCCCGGAACGTTGCAACTCGGCGAAGGCATACGGATTCGGCCGGTGTACTTCGACAATTTTCTGCGGCTGAACTACAGCCTGGCCTATCAGCAGTTTTTGACGCCAGGAAATTCGACGTTCACCTTTCAGCGATTGACCGCCGATCTGTCCCATCAATTTGTGCTTTACAAAAAAACAACGCGCAATCTGATGCCCAGGGACAATAACCCTTATGGGCCGGACGAATGTCCTCCGTCCAGCGATCCAAGAAAGCATGTCTGTCAGGCGATCAGCCGCGACCGTGAAGGAACTGCCGGCCTGCGCTTTTACCTGGCTGCCTCGATGACGCCCGGTGGGAATCTCGTTCCATTCTACTTTCAGCCTACGATTGGCGGAGTAGACCTCAATGGCAATCCATCGCTTAGCAGCTATCAGGATTTCCGCTTCCGCGCGCCCAATGTGATGTTCTTCGAACAGAGTTTCGAGCATTCCATTTGGGGACCGCTTGGCTTTTCGTTCGCGGTCGATGAAGGGAAAGTCGGGTTGACTCGTGGTGATCTTGGTTCGAACCCCTGGGTTCACAGCTTGTCCGCCGGGCTCACACTGCGCGCCGGAGGTTTCCCGCAGGTTTTTCTGATGTTTGCCTGGGGCGGCAACGAAGGAACGCACACGATTGCGAACATGAATACTTCGTTGCTCGGAGGGTCGGCGCGGCCTTCTCTCTTTTAATTTTCGGCTTGGCGCTTCAGATGGCGGAATCGTCGGCAATGGCGCAATAGGGGCCGGCCAGCGCTTCCGTGAGCTCCCAGACGCGGATCGTTTCTAGAATAGTATCCACGCGGGCGATTGTAAAATTCACGGGACGCGACCCACTGCATCGAAAACATTTATGAATTCCTGAAAAGTTTCCACAGGGGTGGCTCTTGTGCTTTTACCCCGTCCCGGCCTAAACTCCACGCAGCAATTTTTTCGCAAGCCGCCTCATCCTTAGGGGAATTCTGGGCTTGCGGAAAGTGGCGGGGTGAAGTCTGAGGGAGAGAAAAATGAAAAAATTGCTGTGTGCTTTTTTTGTGCTGGCACTTGCGTTGGGTTATGCCTCATCCGGGTGGGCGCAGTCCCAGATCACCACTGGAACCGTCCAGGGCGACGTTCTTGATGAGAAAGGCGGTAGCGTCGCCGGCGCAAGCATCGAAGCAAAAAACTTGGACACGAATTTCACGCAGACGGAGACGAGCAACACGGATGGACATTTTGCGTTCTTGAGTCTCGCGCCGGGCCGCTACACCCTGACGATCAGCAAGTCGGGATTCGCCACCGTGCTCCAGCAAAACGTGAACCTGACGGTCGGACAGACCCTCACGATTCCGGTCACCATGAAAGTGTCTTCCGTGGCTCAGCAGATCGTCGTCACGGATGTCCCTGTGGTCGAAGTGACCAAGACAGAGAATTCGTCCACACTCGACGAGTTATCCGTGGCCACCACTCCCGTTCTTGGCCGCAAATTTGAGGATTTGCTGACGCTTACTCCCGGAGTCAGCATCACGCAGGGCCCGGATGGAGATGAAATCAACATCAACGGGCAGCGCGGCATCTTCAATAACATCAGCCTCGACGGCGGCGACTACAACAACGGGTTTTTCGGCGAGCAGATGGGCGGCCAGCGCGCGGCGATCGACATCACGCTGGAAGCGGTCAAAGAGTTCCAGATCACGGCCAGCGGGGCGAACGCGGAATTTGGGCGGAGCGCGGGCGGCGTGATCAATGTCGTCACCAAGTCCGGCACGAATGCCATTCACGGTGCAGGGTTCGAATACTTCCGCACCGAAGGACTGACAGCTGCAACATCGGATGGAAAACCGCTGCAGGATTTTCGCCGCAATCAGTTCGGCGGAAGCCTTGGCGGCCCGCTCATCAAGGACAAGCTGTTCTTCTTCGCTGCCGGTGAAGGCATCCGCGAGAACCTGAATCGCCCTGCACTGGGAGCTGCTCTTGGCCCTGCGTGTTCTGTCGCTACGCCGATCGTCGGTGTCAATGACGCGGTCATACAAGCAAGCGGAGAATGCCAGCGTGTGGCGCTCCTGAACTTCTTCAAGACTGCGGCTTTTCCTGCGCCGTTCAAGAATACCGATGAAAGCCTTCCGGTGATCCATCAAGTCCGAAACGCAGCCATGTTTGGGCGCGTGGACTACAACCTGAATGCCAAAAACCAGATATTTGGCTCCTATAACTTCGACTGGTCGAAGAACCCTAACCAGACCTTCGACGTGGCCACCTACGGCACTTCGGCAAATGGAATCGAGGGCCCTTCGCACATCCAAGCCGCAAACACTAACTGGGTGAGCACTTTGTCCAACACCATGCTCAACGAAGCCCATTTCACTTATTCACGCGAAACTCGTCCGCGCGAGGCCATCAACACATCTTCGGTGCCCGATACAGCCATCGGATTCTTTCCCAATTTCCGTTTCGGCCAGCCTTTCTTTATGGAGCCCAACGTCGACGAGCTGATCTATCGTGGCGACATTCGGGATAATTTCTCTCTGATCAAGGGCAAGCACACCTGGAAATTCGGCGGCGAATGGATTCACACGCGCAACTCGCAGATCTTTCGCGGATTCTTCACCGGC
>Ga0207061_1112_pt1 | contig 20616 bp, 19 predicted proteins | sample Alteio_BWMinCont_31_FD_153275 | JGI IMG/M metagenome (GOLD analysis project Ga0207061, IMG submission 153275) | Enriched cells from forest soil in Barre Woods Harvard Forest LTER site, Petersham, Massachusetts, United States -... | ecosystem: Environmental > Terrestrial > Soil > Temperate forest >... | reverse complement strand
TTATTTGCTGCAGCGGCTGGCGCGCGCAACGTTTGGGACGAATAACATCGATCATCACCGCACGGCGGATTACACCGGGCTGGTCACCGCGCTGGGCGACGGCGCCGCGGACTCGCTGCTGACCATGGAGCAACTCTATCAATCGAAGGCCGTGCTGGTGATTGGAAACGACCCGACGAACCAGAATCCGCTGGTGGCCTGGCAGATTCGCAGCGGAATCCGGCATTTCAACACGAAGCTGTACGTGATCAATGCAAATGAGATCAAGCTGAAGCACAAGGCGACTCAGTTTGTGAAGATAGCCGCCGGGCAGGAAGTTGCGGCGCTGAAATGGCTGGCGCACGAGGAAGGACAGCTTGCTTCGGCATTGGTCGAACAACTCGTGCAATTGAAAGCGGCGCTGGAGGCGGAAACGGACGTCGCCATCGTATTCGGCGCGGAGATTTCCGGCGCGTCCATTGCGATTCTTACGGCTTTCGGCTCGAAGCTTCCGGGCAAGACGCGCTACATGGTGCTGGGCGATTACGCGAATTCGCGTGGCGCGGCTGACATGGGAGTGCTGCCGGACCGATTACCGGGTTACGCCTACGTGGATAATGCCAAGGCGCGCGAAGGATTCGAAAAACTCTGGGGCGGCGTGATTCCTTCGAAACCAGGGCAAACCGCACCGCAGATGATTGAAGCGGCGCAAGCGGGGAAGCTGAAAGCGCTTTACGTTGTGGGCGCGAATCCCCTGGCGCATTTCGGCACGCTCGGTTATGGGCGCGGGAAACTCGACCTGCTGATTGTTCATGAGATGTTTCTGACGGAAACGGCGAAGATGGCCGACATCGTGTTTCCGGCGGCTTCGGCGTATGAAAAAGATGGAACGGTCACCAACACTTCAGGCGAAATACAGCTGCTGCACAAGGGCGCCGAAGTGATGGGGCCGCGCAGCGACTTCGATCTTCTGCGCATCCTCTCGCATCAACTGGAAAAACTGGGACTGGGGAAGGCGTTTCATTACAAGGGGCCCGCGGCGGTGTTCGACGAGATTCGCAAGGCGGTGGCGGGATATAACATCCAGCTTGCGGGATTGTTCACCGGAGGCGCGGAAGCAACGCGCGTGCAGGCTGCCAGGAACGGGCACGCGCCGTACGACGTTCCCGCGGGGCTCATTCGCTCCGCCAAAGATACGCTGTTTACCAGCGGCACGCTCGGCCGCTTCTGCACAATGATGGAATCCTTGCCGGAGGCGGACATCGAGCCGTGAATTCTTTTTTAGCCGCCAACGCCGAGCTGCTGATCACGATCGTCAAGATCGCTCTGCTGCTTTTCGTCGTGCTGACGGTGAATGCCTACCTGACATGGTTTGAACGCAAAGTCGTGGCGCACATCCAGTCGCGCTGGGGGCCGCACCGCGTCGGCCCGCATGGATTGCTGCAGCCGCTCGCGGACGGCGTGAAGTTTCTTTTCAAAGAAGACCCCACGCCGGCAGGCGTTGATAAATTTGTCTACTTTCTTGCGCCGCTGCTAGCTTTGTCGCTGGCGCTAACTTCCATCGCGCTCATCCCGTTTGGGCCGGACCCCATCCACTTGTTTGGTCACGACATATATCTCGGGATTGCGCCTCCCGATGTGAATATCGGCATACTGGCGCTTTTTGCGATCACCGCGATGGGCGTTTACGGCGTTGCGCTCGCGGGGTGGAGTTCGAACAACAAGTATTCTCTTTTCGGCGGCTTGCGCAGTTCCGCGCAGATGGTCAGCTACGAGCTGGCGCTTACCATGTCCGTGGTCGGCGTGTTGCTCATGGCGGGCAGCTTCAACCTGAAAGACATCATCAACGCGCAAGCCCCGCTCCCCGGGCATCCCGACCGTGGGATTCTCGGCTGGAACGTCTGGCCGCAAATACTCGGATTCTTCTGCTTTTTTGTAGCTGCAATTGCGGAAACGAATCGTGTGCCGTTCGATCTTCCCGAAGCTGAACAAGAACTCGTCGGCGGCTTTCACACGGAATACGCCAGTTTCAAGTTCGCGATGTTTTTTATCGCGGAATACACTAGCATGATCACCGTGTCGTGCCTGTGCACGATCATGTTCTTCGGCGGATGGCTGTCTCCCTTCCCCGCTTCGTGGACGTTTACGCATTATTTGCCATCGGCAATTCTCATCCCGTTTGGCCTTTGGGTCATCTGGGATGGCATTCGTTACGAAACAATTTTCGGGCGCGTCATTTTGCCGGGAGTGGGAACAGCAATCGCCGCGTTGGGCGCAGTCTTTGTGTTCTTGCCCGGCGTAAACGACTTCATACAGGGGCCTTTCTGGCTGCTGTCGAAGATTCTGGTTTTCCTGTTCGTGTACGTCTGGATGCGCGGAACGCTGCCGCGTTTCCGGTACGACCAACTGATGTCCTTCGGCTGGAAATTACTGCTGCCGGTTTCCATCGTAAACGTGATTCTCACGAGCTTCGCCATCCTGGCAAAACTGCAATGGGGCGGGAAATGACGGCGTCGCTCGTAGTTTTCTTCGTACTGGCGGCGCTCGCGGTCATCGGAGCTCTCAGCCTGATTATTCAGAAGCATCCGATTCACAGCGCTCTGTCGCTGATCGTGGTGATGGTGGCGCTCGCCGGTCTGTATCTACTGATGGGCGCGGAATTCGTGGCCGCAGTACAGATCATCGTGTACGGCGGCGCCATCATGGTGCTGTTCGTCTTCGTCATCATGCTGTTGAACGCGGGCGTGGAAGAGCACACCAGCATTTCGAAAATGGCGGGCGCGCCGGGACTGCTTCTGGTTGTGGCGCTGGCGGGATTTGTGTCGGCATCAATCGCGAGGTCCGCGGCGAGCGTGCAAACGGCGTCACAGAGCGGCACGATGTCTTCAACGAAAGAGATTTCCGGGATGATTTTCAAGGACTTTGTTTATCCGTTCGAATTGACGTCGTTCCTGATCCTCATAGCGATTCTGGGAGCGACGGTGCTCGCGCAGCGGGAGAAGAGCTGAGATGGTCCCGACCAACTATTACGTGATTCTGAGCGCGATTCTGTTCGGGCTCGGTGTGTTTGCGTTTATTTTCAAGCGCAACATCATCACGATTTTCATGTCCATCGAGCTGATGCTGAATGCGGTGAACCTGGCGTTTGTTGCCTTCAGCCAGGCGCTGGGGAAACTGGATGGGCAGGTTTTTGTGCTGTTCGTGATCGTGGTCGCGGCCGCGGAAGCAGCCGTGGGGCTGGGGATTATTATTTTGATTGCGCGCAACCGGCAGACGCTCAACGTCGAGCGCGTGGACCTTCTCAAACTCTGATGCCGACTCATCCGATCCTCGAATATCTGTGGGTTATCCCACTGCTGCCGCTGCTGGGCTCGGCGATCAATGGCCTTTTCGGCGCGAAGTGGCCGAATAAATATGTCAACATCGCGGCCATCGGTTCGACTGGCCTTTCTTTTCTCTTCGCACTCGAAGCAGTGCGGGAGTTTTTTGATTCCGGCCAGGTTCTCTTCCACAAGGAATTCTTCACCTGGATCGCCGCCGGCAATTTCCGCGCAGGCTTCGATTTGCAAATGGACCAACTCACCGTCGTGATGGTGCTGGTGGTGACAGGAGTCGGCTGGCTTATCCACATCTACGCGACCGGATACATGGCGCACGAGGGCGGCTACTACCGCTTCTTTTCGTACCTGAACCTTTTCATGTTTTTCATGCTCATCCTGGTGCTGGCCGCGAACTACGTGCTCCTGTTTGTCGGCTGGGAGGGTGTAGGGCTTTCGAGCTACCTGCTCATCGGTTTCTATTTCCTGAAAAAGTCCGCCTCCGATGCGGGGAAGAAAGCGTTCATCGTCAACCGCATCGGCGACTTTGGCTTCATGCTCGGAATGTTCTTGCTGTTCAGGACATTCCACACGCTGGACTTCACCACGCTGTTTCAGGCTGCCTCCAATCCCGCATGGGTTTCGGAAGGCTGGGGCCAATTCGGCACCTTCACGATTGCGTGCCTTCTGCTGTTCATGGGTGCTTGCGGAAAATCGGCACAGCTTCCGCTCTACGTCTGGCTGCCCGACGCGATGGAAGGGCCGACGCCGGTCAGCGCGTTGATCCACGCAGCAACGATGGTGACCGCCGGCGTTTACGTCGTGGCCCGCTCGCACATGCTCTTTGCACACTCTGAAACTGCGCTGGTCGTTGTGGCCATCGTCGGCTGCGCGACAGCGTTTTTCGCCGCGACCATCGGGCTGGTCCAAACAGACATCAAAAAGGTTTTGGCGTACTCGACCGTCAGCCAGTTGGGATACATGTTTCTGGCGTGCGGCGTTGGCGCGTTTTCCGCCGGCATCTTCCACCTGATGACGCATGCATTCTTCAAGGCGCTGCTGTTTCTTGCGGCGGGCAGCGTGATCCATGCGATGGGCGGCGAGCAGGACATGAATCGCATGGGCGGGCTGAGCAAGAAGATTCGCTGGACGTACGGCACCATGCTGATCGCCACCTTGGCGATCACGGGGATTCCCCCGCTGGCCGGCTTTTTCAGCAAAGATGCCATTCTGCTCGGCGCCTATCAGATCCCTGGAGGGCATCCGCTGTACGCTCTCGGTTTACTCACGGCCCTGCTCACTTCGTTTTACATGTTTCGATTGATCTTCCTCACTTTTCACGGCAAGCAGCGCTACGACGATCGCAAGGTTCACGTTCACGAATCACCTTGGAGCATGTTGGGGCCGCTGGTTGTTCTCGCGGTGCTCTCCGTAGTTGGCGGATGGCTTGCCGCGCCGGCGTTTTTGGGCCGTCCGGACTACTTTGCGAATTTCCTCACCCCGGTTTTTGGCGGGAGAGAATCCGCCGAAGTGCTGGGAGAAGCCGCGGCGCACACTCTTGAGTTGACCCTTGCGTTTGTAGCCGTTGGCGCAGCGCTCGCCGGCTGGGGAGTAGCGTACTGGCTGTATCTTGTACGGCCTGAAAAAGCAGACGGGCTCGCCAAGTCCATGGCGCCGGCCTATCGCATATTGCTGAACAAATATTACGTGGACGAACTGTACGACGCGGTGATCGTCAAGCCGCTGGTCTGGATTTCAACGAATGTTCTTTGGAAAGTGGTGGATGTGGAAGCGATCGACGGCACCGTGAACGGTATCGCGGGCGGAACAACGGCCATCGGCGACGGTGTGCGACATACGCAGTCCGGGAACACGCGCAGCTACGCGGTTTGGGTGGTTGTGGGGGCCATCCTCATTCTCGCGGTTATCTTCTTCTGGCCGGGCGCCGAGAAAACGGCTGTCGGGATGGTGCGCTGATGCTGCCGGGCGGACATCTGCTCTCGGTGCTGATCTTCTTCCCTGCCGTGGGAGCGCTGGCGCTGCTCTTGTTGCGCGGTGACGATCATAAATACATCCGGTACGTCTCGCTGATTGTTTCCGTGGTCGAATTCCTCTTTTCGCTTTGGATGCTTTTCAAAGTGCCGGTGGCCGTCGCTGGCTACCATCTGGAGGAATTTGCGAAGTGGATCAATCAGCCGCCGATCCATTACCACCTGGGCGTCGACGGGATCAGCATGTTCCTGGTTATTTTGACGACATTCCTTACGCCCATCTCCATGCTGGCCTCCTGGAACAGCATCCAGCATCGTGTCAAAGAATTCTTCGTCATGCTGCTGATGCTGGAGGTCGGCGTCGTCGGCGTGTTCCTCTCGCTGGACCTTTTTCTCTTCTTCCTTTTCTGGGAAGTCATGCTGATTCCGATGGCGTTGCTCATCGGCATCTGGGGCCATGAGCGGCGCGTGTACGCTGCGGTGAAATTCGTGCTGTACACCATGGCGGGATCGATCCTGATGCTCGTGGGGATCATCTGGCTGTACAACGCCACCGGCACGTTCGACCTCGCCGGAGTCCACACGGCAACACTAAACGTCCCCGGGATTCAGGAGATTCTGCAGTCCGGGGCGCTTACGCTCGCTCCGCGGACGGAGATACTGCTCTTCCTGGCCTTTTTCGTGGCGTTCGCCATCAAAGTGCCGCTCTTCCCGCTGCACACCTGGCTGCCGGATGCGCACGTGGAAGCGCCCACGGCCGGCTCGGTGATGCTCGCGGGCGTGCTGCTGAAGATGGGCACCTACGGCATGATCCGCTTCTGCTTGCCGCTTTTTCCAAATGCCTCGCGCCGCGCCGCGGGATGGGTTGCTGTCCTGGCGATCATCGGGATTATTTACGGCGCGCTGGTAGCGATGGTGCAGCCGAACCTGAAAAAGCTCGTCGCATATTCCTCGGTCAGCCACTTGGGCTTCGTGGTGCTCGGGATTTTCGCGTTTCACAATATTTCCATGCAGGGCGCGGTGTACCAGATGCTGGCGCACGGGATTTCGACGGGCGCTCTTTTCCTGCTCGTCGGAATGCTCTACGACCGGCGGCACACGTTTGAAATCAGCGAATACGGCGGGCTTTCGACTCCGATGCCCAAGCTTGCAGCGTTCTTTTTGTTTGTTGCGCTCTCCTCGCTTGGCCTGCCTATGCTGAACGGCTTCGTTGGCGAATACCTCGTCCTGCTTGGGACTTATCAGCGTCATTGGGGATGGGCTTCGTGGGCGGCGCCGGGCGTGATTCTCTCCGCCTGTTACCTGCTGTGGTCGTACCAGCGCGTGTTTTTCGGCGAAATTACGCAGGAAAAAAATCGCGCTTTGCCCGATGCTTCGGTGCGCGAGAAGTGGATCCTGGCCACGATGGCGGTAATCACACTGTGGATGGGCATCGGCTCGACGTTTATCACCCGCCGCACGTCGGCTGCAGCACAAACCGTGATTGACCAGGTGGAACCGCAACGGCCGTACGAGGCCGCTGCGCCGAACGTGGCCACGCCGCGGGCCAAGAGTGATTCCGCGACCGCGACGAAGGTCATCTCGGGCGAAAGGCTGGGAATCCGCTAAATGCTTCCCCGCTCCATAGACATTTATCGCGCGCTTCCGGAGCTGGTGTGGTGCGGTTTCGGCGTGCTCGCCATGTTGATGCAGCCGTTCGTGCGCAGCCGGCACTTTTTTACATTTCTTGCGCTGACCGGCTCGGCGGCTGGAGTTGCCGCCTCGGTCGTCGCGGCCATGCATGCGGGCCCGGGTTTCTACGGGCTGATTCAGTCCGACTCCTTCAGCTTTTTCTTCCGGCTCCTCGTTGGCACGGTGGCGTTTCTGGTGGTGCTCGCGGCGGAGCCGTATCTCGAGCGCGAACACCTGCCCGTCGCGGAGTTTTATGCCCTGCTGCTGTTCGCTACAGCGGGGATGGGCGTGCTTGCTTCCGCACAGGAACTGCTCACCGCGTTCATCGGGTTGGAGATGAGCTCGATTTCCAGCTACATCCTGGCGGGATACCGGCGCGATTCGCTCAAGTCCAGCGAGTCCGCGATGAAATATTTCCTGCTGGGCTCGTTCGCGACCGCATTCTTTCTATACGGGATCGCGCTGGTGTATGGCTCGACCGGCACCACCATGCTGGACAAAATGGCCAACGCCGACGCCACCAGCACACTGCTGAAGCTCGGCCTCGCCATGATTTTGATCGGCCTCGGCTTCAAAGTGGCCGCGGCGCCATTCCAGATCTGGACTCCGGATGTGTATGAAGGCGCGCCGACGCCGGTCACCGCGCTTTTCTCCGCTGGGCCCAAAGCGGCGGCGTTTGCGCTGCTGCTGCGGATTTTTGCCACGGTTCCGGCAGCCACGCACTTCTGGTTCTGGGCTTTCTGGGTTCTTGCCGTGCTCACGATGTTCGCGGGGAACCTGGGCGCGCTGGTCCAGACAAACGTCAAGCGGCTGCTCGCTTACAGTTCGATCGCACACGCCGGGTACATTCTGGTGGCGTTTGCCGCGGTCACTTCCATGACGCAGGGCGAGGGCGGCTCGGCTAACGCGGCGCCCGCTTATGCGGCGGTACTTTTCTATCTGCTCAGCTATGGGCTGGTAAAAATCGGGGCATTCACGATCGTGTCTCAGTTAGGCGGCGCGGGCGAAAAAAATCTTTCGCTGGACGATTACGCCGGACTTTCTGAGCGGCAGCCGGTGGTGGCAGCCGCTCTCAGTTTGTACCTGCTTTCATTGCTCGGCCTGCCGGTAACCGCGGGTTTCTTCGGAAAGCTTTACATTTTCAAAGCGGCGGTCAATTCGCACCTGCTCTGGCTGGCAGTGCTGATGGCCATCAACAGCATCATCGGAGCGTACTACTACCTGCGCGTCATCGTCGTGATGTACATGCGCACACCGAGCGCGGAAACCGCCGCTCTCGGCCCGGTGCATTTCCCGGTAGGCGTCAGCGTGGTACTTGCGATTACTTTTGCCGGCACCATTTTGTTTGGCTTGTACCCGAACCCCGTCCTCAACTTTATTCTCCAGCCCACTCTGTTCGGCCGGTAGGTGCGCAGCCTGCCTGCGGTAGGCAGGCTGCGCGCCCCCTCTCGGCAACCCTTTGAGATTAGAGGGTTTGTGTTTTTGCTTAGCCTCTCCCGGCACTGGAGCTAACCAACTCCGCCTGAAGCATCCAAAATTTCCCTTGACTTTCTTCTATTTTGTGCTATACTTACCCTTGTAGATAACTACGTATGGAGTGCGGGAGCCTAGCTCCCGCTTTTGTTTGTTAGGGGCACCCATTTCAACTTGCCCGGCCCGAAACAACCACAACTCGCCTCCTTTAGAATCAACAGCTTACGAATTGCTTTTTCCGTAAGTCCCCTATTTTGATATTCATACAAAATGATAGGGGGTACGCCCCCTTAGATTGGTGCGATGGCGCCGCGCGGAAAACGGAATCGGCCCGAAGGCTTGCGCCCTCGGGCCGTTTCCGTGATGCCCCAGTTCCGAACCTATTTCACTTTGAGAATGATCATCAAGAACGTAAACAAGACAAGGGTTTCCACGAATGCCAGACTGAGCAGCATGGGGGTAAAAATGCTCCCAGCGGCGCCGGGATTGCGCGCGATTCCTTCGAGCGCTGCGGCGCCGATTTTCCCCTGGGCGAGGCCACATCCAAATGCAGCGATGCCCATACCAAATGCTGCTGCAATCCAGAGCGCGGCATGGCCCTCCACAGTTCCTCCAGCACTTCCCTGCGCGAACGCCGCCGGGGCGAACACCATCCCGGCGATCAACACCGTCAACAACATGCTCCACTTCTTCATCACTGCCTCCTTATGAAATACCGCCAGGAGGTGGTTCCCGGACACCGTGCAGCCGGGCTCACGCTGGAGCGGTAACTCGCCGGCGAACTCCGCCGGCAAATCTCTGACTAGTGCTCTTCGGCCGTTGCCATCCCGAGATAGGAGGCCGGTAGAACCGTGAACAAGACTGTCTGTACGAAAGCTACTAAGATATGCAAGGCAATGAACAAGAGTGGGATCAACGCCGGAAATATCCCGATCAGGACTCCGGCTATGGGAGTTTTATCCCAAGCCAGCATCGTCGCCTGCGAGAGCAATCCCAGGAACAACACGTAAATCATATCGCTGGCAAAAATATTGGCATAGAGACGCACAGTCAAGGAAAGCAAACGTGCCAACGTACTGATAACCTCAACCGGCAATATCAGCCAGGCGATCCACCACTTGGTTCCCGCCGCAAAATGCTTAGCGTAGTTCAAAGCGCCGTGGTGGCGGATTCCTTGCCAGTTGAAGTAGAGGAAGGTGACAGTAGCACACGCCAGGGGTACGGTAACGTTTCCCGTCGGAGCAGAAAACAGCGGGAACAAGCTAAGCAAGTTGGAAAAAAGAATGAAGATGCTGACGGTCCCCACGACGTACAGATAGGAGCGTGCGTGTTTACCGGCACTTTCATCCAGAATATCCCGGATCCCAAGCCGCATGGGATTGGTGATCAAGAGTTCCGCGACCTGTTGCATGGCGCCGGGTTTGTCCACAGAGAGGCGGGACTTCAGGATTACAGCAAGGATAGTGACGAGAACGAGGACAACGGCTCCCATCACAACGTGCTGCGGGATTGGCATGTCCGGATTCTCGGGCTGAATGTGCAAGAACTGAAGGATTGCAAGCGCCAAAGGCCCGAGGTAATGATTCACCAGTTGAGTAATCGGACTGAGATTCTCTTCCATCTTTTGCGCGCCGGTTTCGGGCTCAGCTCCTCATTTGAGCGACTGAAAGATTTCCCACACACTCGCCACGATTGTTGCGGCAATAAAGGCACACAATCCTAGCGCAATGCTTACAAGTGGAACGTGCAGATAACTAAAAATAACATACACAGCGGCCCCTATCAAGACGTAGCGAAAGACCGCGACAAAATAGGCTGCCGCGTGCCCGCGAGGTTTTCCTTCTCCCGCCTGAGCGGCTGAAGAGGAGGTAAAGACCTCCACTCCCCGCTTTAGCCAGCGAAAATTGAGCCAGGCCAAGCCGGAGCCGGCGATTAGACCTTCAGCCCAGTCCAGCCTGTGGAACAGCAAGGCGAGAAGTCCGCCCGTGAACCCAAAACTGGGAATTAAATAGGCAATGCGGCGTACGGTTCTTTGTCCGACAGGGGGAGCGTTGGGGAGCTCAGGAGTCGGACTTGTCATTATTACTGCTCGAATCTTTGGGACGAAACCTGCGAGCAATCTCGAGAATTCCCCCCCGCAAAGCCAAGGCACCCAAAGACAACCATCAGCCACGGTCCCGTATGCAGCCATTTGTCCAAAAAATATCCAAGTAATCCGCCCACCGCTACCGCCGCGACGAATGTAAAAGGCAACTCCATCGCCGTGGCAAGCTGGGTCTGGGCCGAGTTCTCGGACTTCGGCGATTGAGAACCGTCCTGCTTATTGTCCGAAGGCATAGTGCGCGAGCCGCGTGAACGGCTCAGGATACAACCCGGCGGCGAGGGTGACAAACGCGGTGACCGTGAGGGCCAGGGCCTGCGCGTTGGTCATGATGGGACGTGGCGCTTCGCCCGGCTGCTTCAGCCAGGCATGCACCACGATGCGGAAGTAGTAGTAGAGCGCGGGCACGATATACAGAACGGAAAAAAACGGCGAGCACCGGGTGGTGCGTTTCGATCAGCGAAAGGAAAATAAAATACTTGCCCATGAAACCGGCGGTCGGCGGGATGCCCGCTAGCGAGAGCATGAAGATCAACAGCAGAACCGCTGCGGCCGGGCTGCGCTGGTACAATCCGTTCAGATCGTCGAGTTCTTCGCCGATCAGGCCTTTTTGGCGCAGCACGATGATCACCGCGAACGCGCCAGCGGTCATGAATACGTAGGAGAGCAAATAGAATGCAATGCCGGTCATCGCGGTTTCGTTCCCGGCAACAAGGCCGAGAAGGATGTACCCCACGTGCGAGATCGAAGAATAAGCCAGCAGGCGCTTTACATTGGTCTGTGTCAACGCAGCCAGGTTGCCCCACGTCAGGGAAGCCACGGCGATACCCGCCACGAGATAGAGCCATACCGCATGCGTCGGGTAAAATACAACGAGCATCAACCTGAGGAGCAGCGCGAAGCTCGCGGTCTTTGACGCGACGCTCACATAGGCAGAAATCGGCGTCGGCGCGCCTTCGTAAACATCCGGCGCCCATTGATGGAATGGAACCGCGCCCACCTTGAAGAAGAGACCCGCCATGATCGTGACGAATGCGAGGATGGCCAGCCAATCCACAATTCCGCGCCCGAGGGAGGCCTGAAAACGCGAGGACAGCGCCAGGCCAATCTGCCCGATGTTGGTCGAAGGGCGCGCTCCGCTTTCGGCGAGTGGGCTGATACCGTACAAGAGCGAAAAGCCGTACGCGAGAATCCCAGAGCTGAAAGCGCCCAGCAGAACATATTTTAATGCCGCCTCATTCGAACGCTTCTCGCGCCGCAAGAAACCCGTGAGGACGTAGAAGCTCAGCGCCATCGTCTCCAGCCCGAGGAACATCACGATGAGATCGATGCCCGAGGCCATCAGCATCATTCCGACACAGGCAAAGAGCAGCAGCGCGTAGTACTCCCCCTCCTGCTCATCTTCGATTTCCAAGTACTTCACCGAGAGCAGGATGACCAGAGCGGTGGCCGCCAGAAAGAGGGCGGCGAAAAAAAAGAAAGAAAGAATCCACGATCACGGTCCTTTGGAACCCAAGGAGTTCGCCGTCCGGGGCGGCAGCGACAGCACCGCGCAGCCTCCAGACCGTGACGGTGCTGAACAACACGCCTGCAAAAGCGGCCTTCGCGTAGAAATCCTTGAAGATAAGCTTCCAGAACCAGTGCTCTTCCGAAGCCTCATCGAGAGAAAACCCGATCAGGAGAATCCCCAAACCAAAAAGCGTCAACTCAATCTCGGGAAGGATGACGGAGCCATCGCCCTGGAGATAACTCATAATCGAATTGAGAATGGGAATGTTCATGTCGGCCGGCTATTTCGCTTCCGCCACGGCGGCGTGAATTTCCGCCGGAGGCAGTTTGACCTGATGCGCCGAGTAAAACCCGGGATTCACCTGCTGCACAATCTTTTGCACGGGCTTTTCGATCAGAGCGAAGAACGGCTTCGGGTAGATGCCGATCCAGAACGCCAGAATTACGAGGGGCACGAGCGTCGCGTACTCGCGAAGATTCAAATCCGGCAGATTCTCATTGGCAAATTGCGTTACCGGGCCGAACATCACGCGCTGATAAAGCCAGAGCAAATACGCCGCGCCCAGTACGACTCCCAGCGAGCCCCAGGCGGCCCAGGCCTTGCTCACCTGAAACGCTCCCTGCAAAATCGTGAATTCTCCGATGAAGCCGTTGAGCAGCGGCATGCCCAGCGAACTCAAGCTGATGATCAGATAAATCGCGGCGAAATTCGGCATCGGCGTAGCCAAGCCACCAAAGTCGGAAATCAAACGCGTGTGCCGCCGCTCGTAGAGCACACCCACGATCAAGAACAGCGCGCCCGTGGAGATGCCGTGATTGATCTGCTGAAGCACGCTGCCCGCCAGGCCGTTCGGCGTGAGCGCAAATATTCCGAGCGTGCAGAAGCCCAGATGGCTGACGGAACTGTAGGCGATCAGCCGTTTCATGTCTTTCTGCATCAGGCAAACAATCGCGCCGTAAATGATCCCGATGAGCGACAACACGATCACGATGTGAATAATCTTGGAGCGCAAGGGACCATCCCCGGGCAACAGCGGAAGCGAAAACCGAATGAAGCCGTACGTGCCCATTTTCAGCAGGACGCCGGCCAGAATAACGGAGCCGGCTGTGGGCGCTTCGGTGTGCGCGTCGGGGAGCCAGGTGTGAAACGGGAACATGGGGACTTTGATGGCAAAGGCGAAGAAGAACCCCCAGAAGAGCCAAACTTTCAGGGAATCGGGGAAGTACTGTGAGTTCTGCGCGGCGGCGAGCAAGGTTGGAACGTCAAACGTGCGCGTGGCTCCGGGCGCTATTGGGGCGTAATAGTACAGCGCCAGAATCGCCAGCAGCATGACCACCGAGCCGGCCAGCGTGTACAGGAAAAACTTGATGGCCGCATACAATCGCCGGTCGCTTCCCCAAACGCCAATCAGGAAGTACATCGGCACGAGCATCACTTCCCAGAAAACATAAAAAAGGAAAAAATCCAGGGAAACAAAAACACCGATCATCCCGGTCTGCAGCAGGAGAAGCAGGATGTAGTATTCCTTGGTGCGCAGATGAATCGCGCTCCAGGAAGAGAGGATGGCGATCATCCCGAGAAACGTGGTGAGCATGACGAGCAGCAAGCTGATGCCGTCGATGCCCAGATGATATTTCGCCCCGATCGAAGGGATCCACTGTGCCGTTTCTTCGAACGAAAATCCTTCCGCCCCCGCTTTCCACCAGAGGATCAGCGGAAGGGAAACCAGGAACCCAAGCACGCCAAACACGTTTCCTGCGATCTTGTGCGCCAGCTCATTCTCGCGAGGGACCAGCAAGAGCAGCAACGCGCCCACCAGCGGCGTAAACAGCACCACGCTCAGAATATGATTTGCAAAGAAGTCCATTCTCATCGCCTCTCAGCGCGCGCCGCGCAGCAAAACCTGCATGTGGTGCCCGTAATACGCAAGAAGTATCGCTAGCCCGACCAGAATCAACATCGCGTAACTGGAAAACATCCCGGTTTGCAAATAGCGCACCGGGAGACTCAGCAGCTGCGTGAACTTGGCGCCCAGATTCAGCAGTCCGTCGATGATCCACTTGTCCCACCACATGGACAAGGTGGAACCGAAACGCGCCAGCCAGCCGGTGCCGTCCACACCAATGCCATCAATCACTTTGGCATCGAACACGCCGAGCGCGGTACTCAGGTCTTTCGTGCGGTTCACGAACAGCGCATCGTAAATCTCATCCACATAGTACTTGTGGGACAGCAATTGGTAGAACCATGCCATTCTTTTCGCGACCAATTCCGGCGCGAATTTCTTGGCGTAATAAAACAGATACGCCAGAAAAATTCCGGCGGCGGCAACTCCGAGCGAGGCCAGCATCAAGAAGATTTCTTTCCCAAGAGCGTGATGCGCGATATTAACCTCTCCCGTCTCCGGAAGTACGCCCTTCAGAATGGGATCCAGAAACTTCTCGAAACGGTTCTCTCCGCCGAGAGCGCTCGGCCAGCCAATCCAGCCGCCAATAAAGGAGAAGCCGGCAAGAATCATAAGCGGAATGATCATTGCACGCGGTGATTCGTGAATATGCTTCTCGACGTGCTCGTCGGCGCGGCAGTAGTGGCAAAATGTCAAGAAAAACAAGCGAGCCATATAAAAGGCGGTCAAGCCCGCAGTGATGAAACCGACAATCCACAGGAGGAAGAAGCGGTCGAAGGCCCGGCCGAGAATTTCATCTTTGCTGAAGAATCCGGCGAACGGAAAAATTCCCGCGATCGCCAGCGTCGCGATGCCAAAAGTCCTCGCGGTATTCGGTATCTTGTCCCATAAGCCGCCCATCTTCCGGATGTCTTGCTCACCGCCCATGGCGTGAATCACGCTGCCGGCGCCGAGGAACAAAAGTGCCTTGAAGAAGGCGTGAGTCATGAGGTGAAAAATTCCCGCGGCGAACGCGCCGACGCCGAGGGCTAGGAACATGTAGCCGAGCTGGCTAATGGTGGAATAGGCGAGAACTTTCTTGATGTCGTTCTGCACCAATGCCATTGAGGCCGCAAAAATCGCGGTAATCGCGCCGATTATGGCTACGACGTCCAAGGCGAAAGGCGCAAGCTGGTAGATGGCGTTCATCCGCACGACCATGTACACGCCCGCGGTCACCATGGTGGCCGCGTGAATCAGCGCGCTCACGGGCGTTGGACCTTCCATGGCGTCCGGCAGCCAAACGTACAGAGGAATTTGCGCCGATTTCCCCATCGCTCCGATAAACAACAAAAGCGCGATGGCGGTCAGCACTGGGGCGCCATACCCCAACGCGTGTACGTCGACAGCAGCCCTCAGTGCTTGGAGAATTCCTGAAGCGCCTGCCGCATCCGGCAAACCCTGCGATGTAAACCGGACCGTGCCCAGAGTGACGGCGATGAGCAGAATGCCCAGAATGAAACCGGCATCACCAATGCGATTCACGATGAAGGCCTTTTTGCCCGCGTCAGAAGCCGATTTCTTCAGGAAATAAAATCCGATCAGCAGATAGCTGCACAACCCTACGCCTTCCCAGCCCACAAACATCAGCAACAGATTATTCGCCAGCACCAGCGTCAGCATGGCGAACATGAACAAATTCATGTAGCCGAAGAACCGGTAGTAGCCGCCTTCGTGCGCCATGTACCCAACGGAATACACGTGAATCAGGAAGCCGACGCCGGTGACTACCAGCACCATCACGCACGAAAGCGGATCCAGCAGGTATCCCCAGTCGGCGACAAATTGCACAGGAGGCCCGCTGGTCATATGCATGAGGCCGGGCGTCAGCCATTCGAACAGAACCTGCTGTGCTACGCGATCCTTTGGCTCCGCGGCGAGCAACTGCGACACCGCGCCGAGGGCATAGATGAAAGAGAGCCCCACGCTGCCGACGCAAAGCACGCTAACGCCAATTTTCGGAATCCGTCGGCCCGCAAAAAGCATCAGCGCCGCCGTCGCCAGCGGAAACAATGGAATCAGCCACAGATGCTCGAGAAAATAGCCCGTCGGCGTCATGCGAGTTTCGTTTCTTCTCCTAAGAACCTGCGCGAAGCTACCACTTCAACAAATCCATTTCGTCTTCCAGCACCGTCTCGCGGTTCCGGAAAAATGCGATGATGATTCCCAATCCCACTGCGGCTTCCGCCGCCGCGTCGGCGATGATGAACAGCGCGAAGACCTGCCCCGCTACATCGCCATACAACCGGGAAAACGCAACGAGATTGATATTCACGGCGTTGAGGATCAGCTCGATGGACATGAGCACGACGATCACGTTGCGCCGCGTGATCACGCCGATCACTCCGATGATGAAGAGCGCCAGCCCCAGGAACAAATAATGATCAATGGGAAGCATCGCCGCGATACGTCCTCTTCTTGGCCATGACCACCGCTCCAATCATGGCCACCAACAGCAAAACCGAAGCAATTTCAAACGGCAACAGATACGTTGAAAATAAACTTTTCGCCACCGCTTCGGAATTGAGCGGCAACTGGTCTGCTGCCGTCGCTTTCAGCACCGGCAATCCCTGCCCGGGCATTTTCCCGGATGACCAGAACATCAGCCCGACCTGCGCTGCCAGCGCCAGCGCGACGACCAGGGCCACCCACTTCTGCCGCGCAAACTGGATCTGCCGAACCGCCACATCCAGATTCACCAGCATGATCACGAAAACGAAAAGCACCATGATCCCGCCGACGTAGAGAATAATCTGCACGATGAACAAAAATTCGGCGCGCAGTTGCAGAAAAATCCCCGCCGTGGCGAGCAGCGCGGTAATCAGGAAGATGGCGCTATGCACGGCGTTGCGCCGCGTCACCGTGAGCACCGCACTCGCCACCGCGAGCCCCGCAAAAACATAAAATAAGACATTATCCAGCATAGAAATCCGAAGCGGCCGAGCGATCTGGCTCGTTCCCGCCGCCCTTATCAACAGCTAAAATGGCCAGCGCCGCCACGAGCGCGATAAACGCTGCGGGTGTCGTGACCAGCAGCATCGTCCACCCTTGCAAATGGAAATAATTCCCCGCGATCATCGCCACGCCCACAACCAGCACGTTGATAATCGACAGCGGAATCAGGAAATGCCAACCGAGGCGCATCAATTGATCAAACCGGTAGCGCGGCAACGTGAAGCGCAGCCACATGAACATATAAATGTAAGCGCTCACCTTGAACAGGAACCAGAAACCGCCGTGAATTCCGGCGTAGAAAGGCTGCACCGCTTCCGCAAGCGACGGATTCAACTTCGGCGCAATGACCGGCGCCAGCAACACCAGCGCCACCACAAAACAAAGGCCCGCCACCGCCAGCATGAATAACTGTTGCACTCGCACAGGCTGCTTGGGAACACGAACCACGCAATAGACGCCAATCGCCACCATCAGGAGCGGCGGCAGAAAATCTATAACGTCCAGCCAGTGTGTCCGGGGAAACGGCCGCAGCCACCCGCCGAGAAACAAGGTCGTCGCCACCGAAGCCACCACGATCATGTTCGTGTATTCCGCCAGGAAATAAAGCGACCAGCGGAATCCGCTGAACTCCGTCATGTATCCGGCCACGAGTTCGGACTCGGCTTCCGGCAAATCGAACGGCGCGCGGTTCGTTTCCGCAATGGAGGCCACCAGGTAGGTGAACAAGGCCACCGGCGCCAGCATCCCGAACCAAATCCCCTGATCGAATTGAGCCTTAACAATCAAATTAATATTGAGTGTGCCGGCAAAGAGCAGTCCGCTCACCAGCGCGAGTCCCGCAGCCGTCTCGTAACTCACCAATTGCGCCGAGCTTCGCAGCGCACCCATGAGCGAGTAGTGGCTGTTCGAGGCCCAGCCTCCCAGCACGATGCCGAAAATTCCCATGGCGCTGACACCGACAACGAACAAAAGGCCGATGTTGATGTTCGGCGCGATCTGAAACGCCGGCCCGATCGCCAGCCCTGCCAGTGCCAGCAACGCCGCGGCAACGGAGAGCACCGGAGCGAGCCAGAAGACCAGTTTGTCGGCATTATCGGGGATGATGTCTTCCTTGATGAGCAACTTTACGGCGTCCGCGACTGGCTGCAGCAAGCCGTGTGGCCCCACCCGCATCGGCCCCAGCCGCGCTTGCATGTCCGCCATGATTTTGCGTTCCACCAGCACGATGTAGCCGGCGACCAGCGGCAGAATGGCTACGACGGCGACGCCGCAAAGAAGCGGCGCCCAATACAATTTCAAGAAATCAATCGTTGCCTGCACTAGGGCCTGCATCACAGATCTGTCTCTCCAAGAACTTCAACGCCCGTTTGCTTCTCTGTTTCTTGTGACCTTATCGGTCGACTTCTCCGAGCACGATGTCAATTGTTCCGATGATCGCCACTACGTCGGCCACCAGATGCCCGCGCACCATGCGGTCAAATGCTTGCAAATTAATGAACGACGGCGGCCGGATGCGCACGCGGTACGGTTGCACAGTTCCGTCGCTTACGACGTAATAGCCCAGCTCGCCTTTCGGCGCTTCGATGGCGTGATAAACCTCGCCCGGCGGCGGCTTGAGCACTTTCCCAACTTTCGCGAGGATCGGCCCGGCAGGAATGTTTTCGATGGCTTGCAGGCAAATAAGCCGCGATTGCCGCATCTCTTCCATGCGGACCAGGTACCGGTCGTAAGTGTCTCCAGTCGTGCCGGTAGGAATTTCGAATTTGTATTGATCGTAAGCTGCATATGGCGCGGCTTTGCGGATGTCCCATTTCACCCCACTGGCCCGCAGCACCGGCCCTGTCACGCCAAAGGCGATGGCATCTTCCGCCGTGAGGATTCCCACGCCCTTGGTGCGCCCAACCCAAATGCGGTTTTGCGTCAGCAGATTTCCGTATTCGACGATGCGCGACTCGAAATCCTTGCAAAACCGCTCGACATCCTTTTCGAGCGTGTCGTAAGCCTCGTATTGCAGCCCGCCGATTCGAAACGCGTGCGTCGTCAGCCGCGCCCCGCAATACTTCTCAAAAATCTTCAGGATCTCTTCCCGCTCGCGCATGCAATAGAAGAGCGGGGTCAACGCGCCAATGTCCAGTCCGTGCGTTCCCAGCCACAGAAGGTGGCTCGCAATTCTTTGCAGCTCCGTCAGGATGGTTCGAATCACGCGCGCGCGCGGCGGTGCTTCCACAATCAGCAGCTTCTCGATCGCTTCGCAATATCCCAGGCCGTTGCTGACCGCGGCAACGTAGTCCATGCGGTCCACGTACGGCGCGAACTGCTGATACGTACGGCTCTCTGCGATTTTCTCGACGCCCCGGTGCAGATACCCGATGATGCATTCCGAGCCGATCACCCGTTCGCCGTCGAGCTTCAGCTTGACGCGCAACACACCGTGCGTCGAAGGGTGCTGCGGACCCATGTTGATGATGAGTTCGTCCGCACCCAGAATAGTGTTGTGCTCGCTTTTGGCTTCGATATTCAGCGCCGTTTTCCCTTCGAAACGAAATGCGTCTTACTGCCCGCTCTCGATGCCCAGGTTCGCTTTCACCCACGCGGTATCCTGCTGCAAAATGTCGTAGTCCTTCCGCAGCGGATAGCCCTGCCATTCGTCCGGCAAAAGAATGCGTTTCAAATCCGGGTGGCCGGAAAAAATAATTCCGAACATGTCAAACACTTCGCGCTCCAGCCAGTTCGCCGCGATCCAGACTTCCACCAGACTGGGTACCTTTTCCCCATCTGCAGCGTGCGCTTTTATCCTCAGCCGTTCGTTCTTCGCGAACGAATAAAGATTCAGGATCACGTCGAAGCGCTTCTCACGCTTGGGCCAATCCACCGCCGTCAGGTCGGACAGCATGTCGAACTTTTCTACGTCGCGTAAGTGCAACGCGAACTCCGCAAGCCGAGCGCACTCCACCGTGACAATGGCCTGTTTGCGGTCCTCCATCGCTTCGAGAATGGCCGCGCCAAACTTGCCGCGAAGCCGCGTGACCAATTCATTGTTCAGCGGCGTTTGAAGCACTACCGGCGGTTTTGGAGCAGGTGGAGCGGCCTTTGGAGGAGCGGCGGGCGTAGCAGCATCCGCAGGTTTGGCAGCTGGAGTTGACGCGGGGGATGGGCTGCTTGCGGGCTTGTCGCCCGCGGACACGGAAGAAGGTTTCTGTTCCTTGGGCTCGTCAGCCATGGACCCTGGGCGCTACGGTCTGCAGTCGACCTCTTTGCGATCGGAGCGGAAGGATAGCCGCTCTGCGTCCGCAACAAACGAGGACCCGGCAGTGAAAAACTGACGCCGCGTTTCTAACATATGGCGTAAACCGAGTCAATCCTTACAACTTGTAAAGAAAAAACTGCGAAATTTGAGAGGTAGAAAGCGCGGCTCAGGCCCACTCGAGAGCGCCCTTCTTGTACAACCACACGTATCCAATGAGCAGGATTCCGAGGAACACAAACATGGAGACGAGCGCAAACAATCCCAGATGCGCAGCAACCCATCCTCTGTACAAAATCGCCCAGGGAATCAGGAACATCGTCTCTACGTCAAACACCACAAACAGCATGGCCAGGATATAAAACCTTACTGAGTATCTTCCCCGCGCATCGTTTTCCGGCAGTATCCCGCATTCATAGGCCTTCAGCTT
>Ga0207061_1109_pt2 | contig 20619 bp, 28 predicted proteins | sample Alteio_BWMinCont_31_FD_153275 | JGI IMG/M metagenome (GOLD analysis project Ga0207061, IMG submission 153275) | Enriched cells from forest soil in Barre Woods Harvard Forest LTER site, Petersham, Massachusetts, United States -... | ecosystem: Environmental > Terrestrial > Soil > Temperate forest >... | reverse complement strand
AACCCATGATTCTTGCGGCAATTGAAGTGCAAAATTACCAAGTTTTTCAACAGCAGCCACCAACGTTCCGCCGCTGTTTACCAACTTCCCCGAAAGCATATTACTCGTTCCCACAAATTGTGCCACAAAGACAGTTGCTGGAAACTCATAAATCTCTTTTGGCGTGCCGACTTGCGCTATTTCACCATCTTCGTTCAAAATAGCCATATAATCGGCCACTGTCAGCGCCTCGTGCTGATCATGAGTAACGTAGACAAAAGTTGTTTGCAGCTCATCTTGCAACTCCGCAAGGTCAACAAGCATCCGCTCTCGCAGTTTAAAATCGAGCGCTGCAAGCGGTTCATCAAGCAGCAGCACATCGGGTTCATTGATAATCGCACGTGCAAGCGCAACGCGCTGTTGCTGGCCGCCAGAAAGCTGAGAAACTGATTTATACATGAAGCGGCCCAAATGCACCTTTTCTAACGTGGCAATCACCTTCTCTTTGATAATATCTTTGTGGATGCCACGGATAGAAAGCGCATACCCTACATTCTCAAAAACATTCATATGGGGAAATAGTGCATAATTCTGAAAAACCGTATTTACTTTACGCAGATTTGCAGGCAGATCAGTAATATCAGTATCACCAATGTAGATGCGCCCTTTATCGGGATTTTCAAACCCTGCGATCATGCGTAGAATCGTAGTTTTACCGCTACCACTTGGCCCTAAGAGCGCAAAAAATGAACCGCTCGGAATTTCAAGATTTAAATTCTGAATGATCGGTTCATTATGGAAACTTTTATATACACGCTCAAGCCGAATACCTCTCATGAATGGGCCTTATTTTTTGCAAAAAATAATGGAACTACGATATCAGATAGCGTACAAGGAATAACCACCGCAAGCAATAATAAGATAAATACCATTCCTATTTGTTTATGCCACGCTAAGAAACCATGTCCCACCAAATAAAAAACCGAAGCCAAAGAACTCACAAAGATATGCACAAAATGAGAGACCACTGAATAAGTCTGTTGCCTGCTGATGTGATGGCTCGCAAGAATCATGCCATTGGCGATGCCCACCACCAGAAAGGGAACTATATTTTTCAGCTCATGGAAAAAGCAGATATGAAGATCCATATCTGCCCCCAAAATACGGCCGCCTATATAGGGCATGAGAATATCGGAAAGCACGCAGAAAAACATGGCACAAATCGAGCCAACGATGATTCCCTTAAACCAGTTTTTTGAATATTTAGCGAAGGTAATAATAGCGCCGGTACCGGCAAAGACAATATGCATAAAATGAAAGTTGTGAAACAAGGCGTTGCATACTTTGTGTATATCGATAGGATCGCAGGTTCTAAAATAAAGTAAGGTCAAAAAACTTAAGACACCCAGGCACAATGAAACCGCATAGACCGCATAGGGCATATGGCAGGCAAGCTCTTCTAAAATAAGCTTTTTATCAATACGAGTGTGTTCGTGTATATGATTATGTTCAAAATCCATAGAAAAATCCTTTATAAAAACTCATTACAATGCATATAAACAACTGTTTTCTATGGTACGCTTAAGAACAAAATCCTGCAAGCCCTTCGTAGTTCGTGGAACGAAGTAGGGCAAGTTTTTACTATTACTCCAGCACTCTAAAGACACCCCTATAATCTTTTACCTTCAAAAACGGCTCCACCGAAATATCTTTGAGCTGCACCTTATTCGTCCCCCCATGGAGCAGATCAACGAACTGATCAACATCCTCTTTTGGCCCACAGACCAGCACCACTGTATATTTTTCAGTCGGCACATACTGCGCTATACCCTCAAGACCAAGATCTCGTGCATGTTTTTGCACAAACTCTTGCAAAAACCCCGCCGGGTAATCAGCGGAAAAGTTAATCTTCAGACACTTATTCATGCTTCACTCCTCTCTATGCTTCTTTTTCTGAGCAACAGTAGCAAACAATTGCCCCTTCTGTCAAAAAATACCCACAAATTATCGATCAATCCTGGACTCCCCCTTTATTGCACAGTAAAATATAAAGTATTACAAAACAGTACTTTTTACTATCGCCTTCTGCACAAAGGAAATTTGTATGTCTCACGGCACTGTCCGCGTTCGCTTTGCACCAGCCCCCACTGGCATGATGCATCTTGGCAATATTCGAACCGCCCTCATGAACGCACTGTACGCAAAACGGCATAATGGCACCTTTGTACTTCGTATCGAAGATACCGATGCAGACCGCAACTACGATCCCAAGGCAATTCAGATTTCAGAAGATCTACAATGGCTCGGTCTCCACTATCAAGAAGGCCCCATCATTGGCGGCCCCCACGCCCCTTACTTTCAGTCTGAACGCACAAAACTTTACCAAGAAAAATTGATCGAGCTTGATGATAGTGGCAAAATTTATCGCTGTTTTTGTACTGAACAAGAGCTTGAACGCAAGCGAGAACGTCAACGAGCACTTAAACTTCCGCCCCGCTATGATCGCACGTGCCTGCACAAATCGCAAGAAGAGATTAAAACCCTACTCGCCAAAAATACACCTTTTGTCTGGCGACTCAACATAGATCAGTCACGCATCGTTACCATTCATGATCTAGCAGGCAAATCCTTCACCTATGCCATGCGTCCCAGTATAGATCAATCATACATCGTTACTATTCACGATCTGGCCCGTAAAAGCGTCACTTTTGATATGCAACATTTTTCAGATTTCCCGCTCACGCGCCAAGATGGCAGCTTTACCTTTCTCTTTGCCAACTGCGTTGATGATATCGATATGGAAATTACTCATGTCTTTCGCGGTGAAGAACATCTTAGTAATACTGCCTGCCAAGCCGCACTCTATGAGGCGTTCGGTAAGCCACTGCCAGTCTTCTGGCATATGCCGCTCCTGTGCAACCCCGATGGCAAAAAGCTTTCTAAACGCGATTTTGGCTTTTCACTCAGAGATCTGCGCGAAGCTGGCTTTTTACCGCAAGCAATTTTAAATTATCTTGCCATCATAGGTGGTTCGTACCAAAACGAAATCATGGATTTTGGTGAATTAGTAAAATCAGTAAACCTCGATGATCTCCATGCAACTGGCAAGATCACCTACGATGTTGATAAGTTCCAGTGGGTCAACCGTAAATGGATTGAAAAACTTTCACCCGAGGCGCTCTTTGATGTCTGCCTACCCTACTTAGCCCCTCTTCTCCATGAACGTCAACACCCGTTGCCTCAGCCAGTTCGCACACAACTCATTTCTGCGCTACAGGTAATAAAACCAGAGCTCAATACGCTTGATAAATGTGCTGGGTTGCTCGATTATCTTTTTTTTGCGCCAACTGACGTAAAAACAAAAGCTCTCACATGTATGAATGAATCCGAACTTAAAGCAGCCGCTCCCGCGCTAGCACCACATCTTGATCTCTTTGAAAAACCGGATACTATTACTGATGCGCTCAAAAAAATTGCCGCTGATGCCAAAGTGCCATTAAAGCACATCTATTGGTTTATTCGCCTTGCGATCACCGGCAGAAATACCGGCGCCAGCATGCATGAACTAATCGCAATTGTGGGCGTAGACGAAGCAAAAAAACGAGTACAGCAATTAGTGGCCAAACTTGATTCAATTTGACTTGTTTTAAAAATAACTATATTATTGTTCGTATAATTTAAATATCAATACCCGAATGGAGTCACTCATGAAATATTTCCTATTTTTATCACTATTTTGCACAGTAGCAATGCAAGCAGCAGATCAACAACCTAAGAAGACTGATGTATACGTGAATATTACGGGGGAAAATCCTCGTGTGTATAAAGAAGATTCACAACAAAAGATCTGGGATGTAGCAGATAGAATCGCTACAGAACATAACCTAACAATAAATGGAGTTTTCACCATATGCCCGCACAATGGCATGGTAACAGCGCTAAAACCAAACACTCAAAGTCTGCTATCCATAATACGTGTACCGCTGCAGATCGGTGCAACGCGGAAACAAGCCACGCTCAATCAGACACAATCAACTTGATTCAAGCAGAATAAATCTATGCAAAACTATATATTTTTACTTGCAGCACTATCTATAACTACTATGCATGCAGCTGATCAAACATTTGTGTCATCTGTATATGTTCATCCCTTAAAAGATAATTCTTTTAGGCCCTTTGAATACAATGTGCTCGCTAGTAAAAATACATTCGTATGGGATGTAGCTCGTTGTGTTGCTGCGAAAAATAATCTCACAATCACAGAGCTTTACTATTACGCTGTAGAAGGAGAAAAATGGCCTATAAGGCCAGAGGACAATTACCCGTTCTTTTTGCATAAATATCGTGATACGCGACTCCACATTGTAGCAAGACAAAACAAGAAAAAACAAAATTTTTAAACTAATTCACCAAGCGCCACACGATTAGGCAGCTCCTGAAGATCGGCAATGAGATGTTCATCTTTAAAGTATTCCATGAGCTTTAAAAACTCTTCTGCCATATCGGGAGCAACAAAAAATTCAAAGCGGCTTGCATCTGCATCATAGGTACGGTCAAAACAAAGATGCTCAAACGATTTTAATACTGCCACCACATACCAAGAAAGCTCGCGGTGAACGGTGGCCTGAAAATAACGTGAGATTGGTTGCATAAAGTTCCCTCATTCCAGATTAAGAACATTCATGATAGCAGTTTTTAAAAAATCTCGTTACAATAGCCATTGAATATCAAAAATTCTATTTCCCCATCCTGGGGACGAAAAGGCTGTGCAATGAGCACGTCACACGGTACAAAAATCGGCTTGATGACAGCAACTATTATTGGCATGAATGCAATGATCGGTTCCGGTATCTTTACCGCACCGGCTGCGATTGCAAGCTACGTAGGCCCTGCTGGCATCATCGCCTATATTTTTGTAGTTCTTTCCGTGTGGTGCATGGCACTCTCTCTAGCACGCCTTGCCGAACTTTTTCCTGAAAGTGGTTCATTTTATACGTACACTCGCCAATGGGGCGGCCATGCGGTGGGCCTAGTTGCCAGCGGCCTTTATATTTTTGGTCTTGTTGTGGCGATGGGGCTCTTGTGCCAAGTGGCGGGCATGTACTTGGCAAGTCTATTCCCGACAGTCTCTCCAACCCTATTGGGACTGATCGTTCTTGCATCACTCGTCGCGCTCAATCTCTTTGGTGTTGCACTCTCTGAGCTCGGCCAACAGATTCTCATTGTGACCACCGTATTTCCAATTCTTGCAATCATTGGCCTCTGCCTGACTCATGCACAGTGGAGCAATCTCTTTCCTTTTGCTCCGTTTGGATTTGGCAATGTTTTGAAGGCAACCAAAATTGTGATCTTCGGATTTTTTGGTTACGAATGTGCAGCCTCGCTCTTTAACGTCGTTGAAAATCCCGGCAAAAATGTGCCAAAAGCGCTGACCTACTCAATCGCCATCGTTGGTATTTTGTACTCTGCCTTTATCGCCTCGATCATTTTGGCAACGCCGCTCGATCTTTTTCAAAATCCCTGCGTGCCGCTCTCTGATGTGCTTGGCATCGTCTTTCCCCAGTACGAGTGGCTCCTGGTGATCATTCATCTCGCGATACTTTCCGCCATTGTTGGCACGATCCATTCGATGATCTGGAGCTCGAGTGCATTACTTTTATCGCTCGCGCGAACTATTGATAGACGTTTAACCCATGTTGCATCTTCCGAGAATCTTACTTTCCATCGCGCAGCGGTTTTGGTAATCAGTGCAGGTATTACAACCACTTTTGCACTCATTTCCAACTTAAATCTTTTCTTTTCACTCACCGCGATGTGTATAATTGCTGCACAGATATTATCACTCATAACATTGTTGAAACGTCCTGAGGAGTGGCGGTCCGGTCAAAACATCATTACCGCCATCGGAATATGCACTGCAATAACGATATTCTACTTTGCAGCAGAAGGCATAACTGATGTTGTATGTACTGCTTGATTGACCTGACACGAAACCTCATGGTATACGTTATTCGGATATGCTGCTGTGCGTTTTCAAAGGATAATGATGCTACACTTACCATTTAAAAAATCGTTGTATCGTATACTCGCACTCTGTGCGGGGTTTTCTTTAGTGATGTTAAAGCTCCAAGGATATGTCAGCTCACTGGATAAGTTTGATCCGTTTCCCGTCTTCTCGGCGATCGACCCGCAAGATTTTCTGCTTGATCGCACCAAACTGAAAGCAGAGGGCACCGACTGGTGGCACTGGGTCGGGAACCACTGCATGGTGAGCGTCTCCGGCTTCTTCCAAACTGCTCATGACGGCAAACCGTTTGACGGTGGCGACTTGCCGGTTGTCTCTGTAATCGATGGCACACCAACAACAGCAAATACGATCGGCACTCAATATGTGCCGCTTGGCGATCTCACCGGCCGTACACCGATGATTCCGTTGGTGATGAGTACCGCGGTCCCTTGCCCAGCGCCTTGCCCGACGCCTGGCGCTACAGAGACAGTAATACATCCACCAACAACTGCTGATTATGGTCCATTGTTGCAAGCCGCAGCTGAAGCACTCTTTGCTCTGACATCAGATCCAAATGTCCCTAATCCTCCACTTCCACCAATACCAAACATCGAAGATGTAATTGATCCAGGAAACCTATCTGCTGGAGACAAAGAAACCGCTCCGACTCCACCTGTACTCCCCGGCTTTGGTTTCTTTTCTTTACCCTATAAATACCAATTGCGTGGTGTGCGTGCCGATATCTTAATTGATCTTTTCAGTTGCGTTGGCCTCCATCTGCGCGGAGGTTTTGCATCGGTATGCGATGTGCCAAAACCACCGATCAATGAAACTGGCTGTGTACAGCCAGAGTGTCCATTTGATCCAACTGCAGGCGCGCTATACCCGGGTGTTACTTTTGCAAACGTCAACAACTATCTCATGAATGAGTTTGATTGCATCATCAAAGAGATCGGCATGAGCAACAAACCATACCAAAGAACGGGGCTTGAAGAGCTAATGGTTGAGCTCTACTGGCGCTATCCATTCTCCCTCAATAAAGAGCGCGATGATTGGCTCCAAATTTTGGCAATCCCCTACCTTGAAGGTGGCTTTGCCTACTCACCAGCCGATGCGGTCAACACAAGTCAGCTCTATGGCCATATGATTGGTAACAACAAGCACTGGGCTGCCGGCCTGGTTGCCGGCATCTGCTTTGATTTTGTAGAGACGGTTGAGATTGGTGCTGAGGTCGGGTACACCCACTTCTTTGCCGAATGCTTTGATTGTTTCCGTGTCCCAAACAGTAAGCTCCAAAACAATATCTACCCATTCATGACGGAAGTTTCAGTGCAGCCGGGCCACAACATGCACTATGCATTAAAGCTGACGGCACGTAACTTTTTAGAAAAACTCTCTGGCTACTTCCAGTTCATAGCGCTTGAGCATACAGAAGATTGCATCAGCCTGCTCAACCCTGATCCAGCCTTTGTACCAAGCACTCTTGCCCATAAGACCGGCTTTAAAGTCAAAGTGGCCAATATTGGTATCACCTACCCGCTGACCCCTAACTTTATCGCAGGATTCATGTGGCAGGCACCGCTCTCGCAGCGTAATGCAGCGCGGACTACCACCATTATGTTTGGTTTAAGCGGAAGCTTCTAGACAGATGAAAGGCTCTTTTTTATACTGATATACAACTGATTACGCATAAAAGCTAAGAAAGCAGGTGAATTTCCATGGCAAAACGTACGCCAAACATCGAAGTAAATGTGACCAGCTCGGCTGATCGCGCACTCCGTCAACTGAAAAAAAAGATTGAACGAGAAGGTGTGGTGCGAGACATGAAACGTACCGTCTACTTTGAACCATCAACCCAAAAGCGCCGCAAACGGCTCGTACGCGCAATCAAACAAAACATGATGCGTTTAATGGCTCAGGGTATTATCTCCAGTTCCGGCAAAAGTAAGGTTTAAAAACCAATGACCGGAGAACGCGTTCGCGCAATAAAACAAGCGCAGCGAGAATCATTCTTGCTGCGCGAAATTTCTTCTCTCTACGTACGCATCGTACAAGACAATCCAGAACTGCAGGGTGTTTATATAACCGCCGCTCAGCTCTCTTCTGATGGCTCAACCTGCACCGTCTACTTGCACAGCGCCCAAGGTCAAGCCCATTACGATCAAGTCAAAGATAAACTGATTCTCTACAAACCCTCGCTTCGCACTGCCCTCGCCAAGGCTAGCAGCAGCCGCTATGTACCGCAACTGGTATTCCGCTATGCTGAAGGCGTGGAACGGCAAGAACGGGTTAACGATCTGATCGAACAGCTCAAAAAAGAAGGCAAACTTTAACAGATGTACATACTGCCCTCACTTATCTTTCTCTGCTGGGGGTCATTCCTAAACGTCTGTGGTTATCGCTTGATTAAAGGCGGATCGCTTTTTTCCCACTCACACTGCCCGCGATGCAAAAAAAATATTTTGTGGTATGATTTAATTCCGCTATTTTCTTGGCTTGCGCTCAACGGCCGCTGCCGCTTTTGTAAAAAACCCATCTCGTGGCTTTATCCATTTATTGAACTGTTTACCGCAATTACCTGCACGGCACTTTTACATACCATCGCTCCTCACTATTTTCCGAGCTATTTTTTGCTCGCATCTGCACTGATTATTACCATACGGACTGATTTTGAATTTATGCTCATCCCCCGCCTTTGCTCACTCTATCTAATACCGGTCGGTTTTTTTCTCAGCATCACAAAACAACTTCCTATTTCCCCGATCGAAAGCATCTCCGGCGCTCTCATGGGCTATCTTGTGCTTGCGGGAATCTCATATCTCTACACAAAACGCACGGGCAATGCTGGCATGGGCGAAGGCGATCCCGAACTGCTTGCAGGCATCGGCTCTTTTGTTGGTGTCACTGGTGTTTGGTACACACTGCTCATCGGATCATTAACTGCCACCGCGTATGCACTGCTGATTATGCTCTTTCAAAAAGCAACCGCTGAAACCAAAATCCCCTTCGGTCCTTTCTTGGCATTTGGTGCTTTTATTACTCTTTTCATTCTATAATTTGCTGGTATACTTTTTGCGACTTCGTTTAATCACATACACAAAAAGGTTTTTCATGATGACTCGCACAATTACGTTGCTCTCATTAGTTACCACCCTTGCTGCAACTTCTTGTTTTGCAGGAAAAAGCCGCCTTATACACAATCCCAACCAGCCACGTTTCCATGTTCCAAAAAATAACCATGCCTACAGCAAAAAAGCTGTTTTAAAACAGATCAAAAATCAAAAAAAATTAGAACAAATACAAGAACATAATCATCCCACTCATGATCAGGTTACGATAGGATTAAAACTAGCTCTTGTATCACATGTAATAAGAAACAACAACTAATAAATGGGATCTGTATGAAACGTATCAACATCGTGCTTTTTGCACTCATTGCAATCTTGGCAACAGATTTTTGCAGTGCCGGAAGAAAAAAAAATAAGAGAAACCGAACGAGAAACCATAAAGGTAATTTGGTTATACAAGACGGTTATAATTGTGCAGGAAATAACCAATATCAAGAAAGACAATTAAACGCTCAATTACGTCAAAAACACAATGTACAACAATATCTTCCAGTTAAGGGCCCTACTGCACGAACACTCGAAACTATGAAAGATGACCTCGTGAACTTATTTGTAGCACAATTATATGCTGATCCAACGAATTCCCAAAACTGATATAGGATTTTTATGCAGATACCGTATAAATACATACTTGCAACAATACTTTCATTTTGTTTCACATCCAGTTACAGCGGTGATGTTTACAAAAACGAACTCACTTCATTGAAAGAAAATCCAACATATGCTGGTATATTTGATGAAGACATATCATCCTCGCTTAGCTCAATTCAGCGTGATATACAGTTATATTCACACACTTCTTTTTCGCAACGAATTCTACTCTTTATTTTTTTCCTACTAGACCCTGTTGTTGTAACACCAAATACAATGCCGACGCTCTATAATTACGTGGATGGTATTTGTAAAAGTCAGAATATGACAACTCCGGTAGTTTTTATCTCACGCAAAGAAACTTTTTTTAATGCATTTGCATCTAAATTGCTTCTTTCTTGCGGTGGCATTATGATTGGACAAAAAATTATGGTTGAGTGTTCTGATGCTGCTCTAGAAGGTGTTATTGCCCATGAGCTTGGACATATCAAATATAATCACGTCAATAAGAACCTAGCATTGAGCATACTGTGTAGCATAGCAACATGGTACGGCTTCAGGCTGCTGCTAAAACGGGATTCTGGTTTGATTGAACTCTTTATTGTCAAGGACATACTTACCTCCGCAATTATCAATAAACGCTTTGAAAAAGAAGCTGATGAATTTGCCTACAAGACAATTGGCAAGGGTGATGGACTTATTGAGTTTTTTGAACTTCTAGAAGAAAAAGAAGCTCATCATGAACAAGGTTTTCTCGACACATATACGCTAACTCAAACACACAAAAATGATGTCGGCTTCATCAATTACCTCAGACTTATGAGACGTTATTACACAGACAGAGCTTTTGATTACGTAGATCGTGCCTACAGATGGTTGTACCATAATACTTTCTTCGGCGCGCACCCAAGCCCAGAAGCTCGCATTGCGGCGATTCGTGCGTACCAACAAAGCTTAGAAGCCCCTGTTAAAACACCAGCAGTACTCTAAAGGCAGGTTGCTTTGGGATGATTTTATAGGTACAATTATTTAGTTCTTTCTCAGACATTTTGCCCATGCCTCACAAGGCATGGGCCTTTTCTATCACAAGCATACAAAGTACCGCGGAGAGATGGCAGAGCGGTCGAATGCGGCGGTCTTGAAAACCGTTATCCCTTTACGGGGATCGAGGGTTCGAATCCCTCTCTCTCCTCCATACTACGCCCGAAGACGAGCTTCGTATGGCCTTACTTCATTAAAATTACGTAAGGCAGGCAAGTTATTGAAATCTTTCCTGTAAAGGGGCGCTTGCCCTCCGTAGCTCCGTAGGAGCGAAGTAGGGTAGTAGGGCCGCAAGCCAGCTTCTTTAATTGAAATATTTCCTCTAAAGGGGTGCTTGCCCTTCGTAGCGTAAGTGAAGTAGGGTAGTAGGGCAGGCGTGCCTTTTTACTGGAATTTTATTATGTATTTCGTCTATCTCATACGATCATTAAAAGACCCATCAAAAACATATATAGGCTATACAAACAATGTTGAGGAGCGTCTTAATAGGCATAATGCCGGTACAGGGCCAGATTACACAAAAGCGCATAAGCCATGGGAACTTATCTCATATGTTGCTTTCAATACAGAAGCGAAAGCAACAGCATTTGAGAAATATATCAAAGTTGGATCAGGTCATGCACTCGCTAAAAAACGATTCTGGTAATCTTATGTATTACTCCTCTCTCTGTTCCGGCATCATAAAAAGCCCTCTTGGCGATCTGCACGCCCTTGCAGACGATAAAAAATTGATCTATCTCGGTTTTGAACCACATGAGCAAGCGGCACTCGATAAACCTTTACTCCGTGCAATCTTAAAAAAACAACCTGTGGTTGTTAAAAAAAATGATGTGCTCGCCCTGCTCGAGCGTGAATTAGCGCTTTATTTTAACCACCAACTAACTCAATTCACCGCGCCAATTGCACCGATAGGAACGCCGTTTCAACAGCAGGTATGGCAAGCATTAACCATAATTCCCCACGGCCAGACGCGATCATACAAAGAGCAAGCAACAACTATTGGTGCACCAAAGGCCTATCGCGCTGTCGGCGCTGCCAATGGTGCCAACATGATCGTGATTGTGATCCCGTGCCATCGGGTTATTGCACATAATGGTGAACTGAGCGGATATACGGGTACACTAGAACGTAAACAATGGCTTTTAAATCATGAAAAAAAATAAATCACCTCTTTTATCACTCCGCAATGTCGGCCCCGCAACATTGAAAGATCTAGAATTACTCGGCATCACGACCGTTGAGCAACTTGCAAAGGCAGAACCGGATGAACTGTATCAACGATTACAACAGATAACTAAGCAACGGCATGATCCGTGTGTGTGGGATGTGTTTGCAGCGATAGTGCATGAAGCAAGAACGGGAGAGAAGACAGCATGGTATGAGTGGAGTGAAATAAGAAAGAAAATTAATTAAAAGATAATTTGCTAACGCTATTAAGCTGCTTACGCTGATACTTTTATTTTTTCTAAAATCATTAGTTTTTTCGAGAAGGTGCTGCGCGGCACCTCCTCCCACCCGCGTAAACCTGCGGTTTAATCGCCAAGACGGCCCCGCCGTCGCGTCTCGCAGAGCTTCGCTTGCTATGGCGGGCAGGCCAACTCGGCGAAGCCCGGCGTAGCCACCAGGCGAAGACGGGGGCACTCGCAGCTTCGCTGCCTCGGCCTCCTCAGACACGTCGGCCTGGTTAGGATTTTTACAAAATTATAAAAAATTAATTATGTGAATACCTTGGCGCAGGCTGTCCACTCAACGAGCACGTTCTTACGTGCTGTAGGCCGAGTGTACAGCCGCTTAAGGGGATCAAACCCGTAGGGTTTGTGCCCGGGGTTGTAGGGGTGTGGGCAAGCACATCCCTACGAAAAAACCCAATGATATTCGATAAAAAAAGAAGAATCGATGTGAAAAGAAAAAAAAGAAAAGAAAAGAAAGGAAAAAACTAATGGTACCCAAAATAGCGACTCCTCTTTTCCTGCTCATGCGGATGGGCGAGCATAATAAATTGCATAAGAAGTTTGGGAGCTTCAAGCTTTGTCGTACCCAAAAAGATATCTATTAAAAAGCTACCAACATCTCCGCGATCTCCTTGCATGCCAAGCCACACGGTTTCGATACCATGTGACCATTGTAACAAACGCATAAGATCTTGCTGTGAAAGATGCACATTCCTTTTGATCTCAGGATCTTCTTGCACTTTCACATTTTGAAGCTTTAGTTGCTGTTCCTGTGCAACTTTCACTCTCTTACCCAGAAACTCTACATCACTCCGTATAATGATATACCTTTCATGAGCCTGTAATGCAGCTGTTTCTACCGCTTTGCTGCGATTGAGTGCATGAGTATGTAATTGTGTAAAGGCGCTCTTTTCAATAGTTACCAACCGAGTCGCAGAAAATAACTCGACCGATTCCGTGGAATAGGGGCTCTCCATCTTTTGAGTAATTTCATTATAAAAAAGGGCCCTATCTATATCGCTGAATGGATATAACCGCGCTGCAGTCAAACTGGTTATTTCCGCAGCATCACACACCTGTACATTAATCAGCATGATAATCGAAAGGAGCAGTTTATACGCCATAGATATTCCTTTTTTAGAGCAGCTACTTGTAGAGAGTAGCTATATACATATACTAAAGACAAGAAACCCGACAATAAAGGATCAGCATGCGTGCCCTCTTGTACCACTTTTCGCCCCTCGTTTTATTCATAACACTCTACCTTGGCTCTGGCCTCTATTTTGCTTATCACCATGTTGATATGGCCTTTTATCAAATATCTCCTGTAGTCGCGATACTGCCCGCACTGATACTTGCCTGGTTTCTGCAAACAGGTACCGCCACGCAGATTATGCAACGTTTTCTTGATGGAGCACGCCACCGTGATATTCTCACCATGTGTTTTATTTTCTTGCTTGCGGGAGCGCTTGGCATCGTGACAAAGCAGATCGGCTGCGTCGATGCTACCATTAATCTTGCTCTTCACCTTGTACCAGCGCGCTTTCTGCTCATCGGTATTTTTATCGCCTCAGCATTTATCGCAACTGCCATTGGCACGTCGCTCGGCACCATTGCCACCCTTGCACCAATCGCGGCTGAACTTGCAACGCAAGGCGCTTTTCCAATGGCACTTGGCATGGCAACCGTGGTGGGCGGCGCTATGTTTGGTGATAATCTTTCGCTCATCTCTGATACCACCATTGCTGCAGTTACGTCGCAAGGGGCCGATTGGCGTAAAAAGCTCTATTTAAACAGCATCATCGCTGGTGTTGCAAGCATCATTACCATACTGATACTCCTCGGTACACATGATGGCGCCATAACGCTCACACCGGGGCCGCTCTCGCTTGTGCACCTAGTGCCCTACTTGCTTCTCATAGGCCTTGCGATATACGGTATCAATGTATTTATCGTGCTTATCGCCTCGCTTGCCTCTGCAGGAGCGATTGGCATCTGGTATGATCAGTACACGATCCTTGCCTTCAGTAAAGATATCGCAACCGGTTTTGCAAGCATGCATGAGATTACCATTCTTTCACTACTCGTCGGTGGCCTTTCAGGCCTTTTACATACCGGCATTAGCCAACTACGCAGCTACATGGGAGAAACACGTCACCATACCCCTAAGCCACGTACTGCACAATTGGCAACGGCGTGGATCGTTTCACTCTTTGATGCGCTTATTGCCAATAACACAATCGCCATTATCTTTTGTGGGGATTTTATCAAAGAAGTTACCCAGGCCGCACGCATTCCGGCACACTACACCGCTGCCTGGCTTGATATCTTTTCCTGCGTGGTACAAGGGATCATTCCCTACGGTGCCCAGATACTTCTTGCAAGCTCCATTGGGGGTATTTCACCCCTTTCAGTGTCCGCATCGGTCTATTATTGCTACGTGCTTGCAATAGTGGCCCTCTTTTATATCGCTATGAACAAAAAATTAGAGGCATAAAATAACGATCTGGTCGCGATTTCTAATCTAAAACGTCAAAATCGTTGATTTCTGTTAGTAAAATTATTTATTTTAAAAGTGTAATATGTTTTCCAAAATGAGAGGTTTTTATGAAAAACTATATGCCGTTGCTGTTGGGCCTTACTTTCATGAGCGCTTACGCATCAGATAGACCAAAAACATCATTGAAGCTACTGCGTATTAAAGTTTACAAATTATCTAGTAATATTTTACAAAGCGATTTCGACATTAACAAACTATTGGATGACCCCGATAACTTTGAATTCGTCCAAATCACAATGAACCCACTCACCGCAACATTGTGGGATTTGCAGGAACAATTACGTCAAAAAGTTGGATTTGGTAATTTAGTCATACCCCCCCATACGCCGTTAGATGAGGCACTCAAATCCGATCCTAATTTACTGCTAAGGACTATTAGCGAGCACCTTTCGATGCGCAACGAAAGTAACACTAATAATTCTCTTTCATTCTGGCCACTTATACATGAATTTGAATAATGGAATTATAGTGTAAAGTTTTTTTAATAAAGAGGAGGTTTTATGAAAAACTATATCCCATTACTCGTAAGTCTTGTGTACGCAAGTGCTGCTCACGCGGTCGGACTGCCAACAAAGATACGCTCCTACAATAGTTTTAATGATGCACAACAACAAAACGCTAACTATACCAACGTGGATCTTGAACAAGATTCAACCACCAATTATGTGCGTGATGAATTGCTCCGCGAGCTTGGCGCTGGCCATTTAATGATAGGAACGCAAGAATCTTTCTCAGCAGAGCCAAACTCAAACGAACCACTAAAAGATATATATGGCGGACGACCAAAGGCACGTACCGCTTTAGAAAATACTTTTTCGTACTGGAGATTTGATTTCAAACCAGCTGAGTTAAATGCAATAGAATCAGCGTGGAAAAAGTAAATAGGAGACTCTATGAAAAACTATATCCCATTGCTCATAGGCCTTGTGTGTGCAAGTGCTTACGCAGCAGATACAAATATGATGACTGCAAAAGTCAAATATTATAACTCAATGAATGACGTATATGACCCATATAGCAACAACTCAAGCGGTTATATAACCGTAACCATAACACCAACAACAACTATATATGATGTGCAACACGTTATCCGTGACAGACTCGGCCTTGGCCACATGAGACACGGATCAGTAAGGGTCGGAGAGCTGCCCAACTACCGAATAACTCCAATGACGTTGAGAGAAATGAAACAATTTAAAGACGAATTAGAGAGCATTTATTCTTTCTGGGCATTTGATCTGCCATTGAATGACTATGAAATGATGCAAATTGGGAACAGACAAGTACCAAATTAACAAAAACGAGGATACGTATGAAAAATCATATGCTGTTACTACTCGGTTTTGTATGTGTGAACATGCATGCTATGGAAGATAACGCACCAGTAACGGTACGCATCCGCTATTTTAATCGACATGGTAATAATATAGCTGGTTATATTTACGTAGTCATCACACCAAGCACTAATATATATGACGTACAAGATGAGATACGTCGTCACGTTGGTAGTGGAGATTTAAAAGCTGGTTCTATGAAAGTTGGAGAACGTGATGTAATATTTAGAGCGCCTGTTTTTAATGCATACGGCTCCCCATTAGATGCTAAAAAACGTCTTGAGCAATTTTATACATTCCGGCGAGATTAGCCGGTATAAGTGAGGTTTTATGAAAAATTATATCCCATTGCTTGTAGGACTTGCGTGCGCAGGTATGCATGCAGCAGATAGGCCAAATAAAATCTATCACTACCCTATGCGCATCCAATATGCTGATGGCAACGTTGAAAATATCAAAATTCCTGTGACTCTTCAAACAAGGCTTTGGGATTTACAAGAAGTTTTACGCAGAAAATTCGGCTCTGGTAATTTAATGTTCGTGAGCTCTCCGATAGATAACATTGACCTGATGTTGCTACAAAGCAGCATTGACGATTTTAAAAGCGTAACTCCCCAAATAAGTGATCTACTCTGGTTTAACATAGAATAAAAAAAGGGGGATGTATGAAAAACTATATCGCATTATTTTTAGGGCTCACCTTTGTAGGCGCTTATGGCATGCACGAAATAGATGAAGAGACACCTGTATTTGCCAACATACCTTATTACACTTCACGTCAGAATTTTCGTAATGATCATGTAGGTGGCCTTATAACGGTAATTCTAAATTCCAATACAACCAAACAAAAGATACTTAACACCCTACGGCATATTTGTGGTAATGGTCGCTTATATACGAAGGATGGTGGCGATTTGCTAGAGCGATGGGGTAACAATCGCCCTATTGTCCAGCGATTTGAATCATTGGAGAATGCCAAAATTATTCTGGAAGAGAATACGGCGTTTATCCAAGAATGACATTTTATTTTAGGGGAAGCTGAAGCTTCCCCTTTTTTTATGAGTAGACGTACATCATTACATATAAAATTCAGAACCGACGATCAGCGTAAGCCCTTCTTTTTCAACCCGTTCTGCATACGCAACCACTTCGCGGCCGTGTTTGTAGTAGGTAATATTTGCAGGGCCTGATTGTGTTGCTGCGATCATGAGGCGGATGTATTCTTTTTTCTTCTCGTCAGTCACTTTAATAAGATTTTGCCAAATGAGATCAGAATGATCGCCGTACGCATAACAATTGCCCTTCACATCAAACACAAAGACCATCAGATCGCCCCGCATAAAGCTCGGGCTACGGTTTACAAACTGTTCGAGTGATTTACCGAGAGGATTCATTTGGAGATAGCTGATGGCACTCTTTGCAAGCAGTTGCATCGTATCAGCTTTAGAGACTGGGTAGAGGCCCGATCCAATAATATAGGTATCAGCACCAAGCGTTACTTCTTCAACATAGACCGATTTGAATGATTTATTGAACTTAAAATCAACCCACCCGCCGCCATTTTTGCCTTTTTTGAACATCTCTTTAACGTAGTGGACACCATCTTCATCGGTTTGATTCATGCGATTTTGTCCGATGATGCTCTCATTTTGATCAGCACGTAAAACACCTTCAGCATCGTAAATAAAAAGATAGAGATCACCATCAGTAAAGTTATTGATACGGTCGCTTGAAAATTCTCTGGAAGCTTGAGTGAGGCCATGTGATTTTAGATATTGATATCCTCTACGTACCAAATCAACCACCGCGTCACGCGTTGAATCTGGATAGTAACCGCATGCGATGAAATACTCAAGACCATTTTTATCAACGATCTTTTCTGCATAGGATAATTTTTTTGCATTATTGGATTGATATTCAACCCAGACGCCCTCGCCAGGCTCTTTGGTTTTGAGCTTTGCGATGATTTCTTTGTTCACATAAAACCCATTAGCATCTTTATAATCAAGTGTATTTTGGCCGACAAGCTCTTGATTGACGTGAGCCACTTGCAAACCATCAAAACGAACCGCATACAAATAAAGATCACCAAGCACAAATCGCCCTAAGCGATAACTGATGGTACTAAATGCCTGCTCAACCGGGCGATCTTCTACAATATCTTTATTTACCACCGCTACTGCACCCTTGACCATCGTAATGACCGTATCCCTTTTAGTATGCGGATAGTAGCCAGCCCCCATGACATAAGAAACTTCGCCTTTTTTGACCATTTGCACGTAGCTTATTTTGGTAGCGCCGCGCCATTCATAAGCCACCCAACCACCGCCCTGCTGCGCGCGTTGAATCATCTCACGAACAAATGGTGCGCCGAGCGCATCCTTATAATTAGAATAATCCTGCCAAATCATATCTTGTGAATGGCCGTGAGCCAAGAAGCGCCCCTCCATATCAAGCATAAAAACATAGACATCACCTTCAGAAAACTCTCTGTTGTGCGAAATCACTTTGCAGGTTTCAACTAAGGTATGGCCATTAAAATAGTCAGCTGCTTTTTTAATGAGCGCCATCACATGTTCCGCTTTTTTATTAGCATCAAACTGCAAACCTTGTGCCACCTCTTGATTGGAAACCACTTCCGTTGGAAAATCAGGCTCCTGAACCGTCACCATCTTTTTTTCTTGCGCACGAACAATAAAGAAAGCCACCAGTAACAAACCAGTGGCTCCAAGAACCAATTTAATGGTTGAATGCTTCATCATAAACTTTCCTTCCCTGCCTTGCCCTACGACTTGTCCGCCGAAGCTCTACCCGGAGCGAAGGAGGAAGCTTTACGCGTAGTAGGGTTTTTTTATTTTTACTGATTATTGCGTGATCTACCCATAAAACGCAACAAATAGAGAAACAGATTAATGAAATCTAAGTAGAGCACAAGTGCACAGCGTAATGCAATCACTTGTATCGTTTCTTCATCGGCGATGAGTTCTCGTGCAAGTATTTTAATTTTTTGAGTATCATAGGCGGTCAAGAGACTAAACAAGATAACGCCAACCGCCGAGATGACCATATCAAAGACCGCATTTTGGAAAAACATATTCACAAAAAGCGCTACGACCAAGCCCCACAGTACCATTATCGCACGGTTGCCCATCGTAGTCAGATCAGTTTTGGTAACGTATCCATAGAGTGCCATGCCACCAAACATGAGGGCCGTTGTTGCAAAGGCAGTACCAATTGAAGAAAGGGTATAGACATAAAAGATCACCGATAAAGTGAGCCCAACAAGACCGGCATAGCCAAAGAACAGGGCAAGCGCGGGTACAAAGGAAAGATTCGCAACGGCACCGCTCAGCATCACCACCAGCGCAATCTGTGCAATAAAAATACCAAAGAGAAGAAAGGGACTTGAATAGAGAGTACGAATCATGTGAGGCGTTGTTGCAACAGCATAGGCAACCACGGCGGTTACCGAGAGCGCTGCTGCCATCCAGGCGTAAACCGCATACATGAACGATTCAGAGGCACGGGATGTTGGGTATCCGGTATATAACATAAGGGTATTCCTTCTTGTGAAAAGAGTTCTTGGACCATGTGGGCCATAGCCATAGGCGACAGCTCCATGTTTTTAGCATATAGAGAGCTTACGATCCTTGCAATCATCAAGATCCTTGCATCTCGGGAATAACCCATAGTACATAGATATAGAGAAGCATTTCTTAAGGATTTATATGAAACAAATACTATTAGTCAGCGCCCTCTCTTTGCTACCTCAACTAGTTTACGGTTTCGGCTCCCAGGCTCCTGCGCAAGCCGTTGACGCGCAAATTACCTGCAGCGATGGCACCGTCCAAATGCTCAATGGCATTACCCTCAATGGCACCACCGATCTCATGGTCTACGTCAAACCAGAAAAAACAAAATCAAAAACCAATAATGAAATTATGTTGGAATTTGATCCGCACAGTAACAATCTCCAAAAAAGCCTCTTATCGCTCAAGACAATAACATTGACCAATAAATCAATCACCTACGTCTATCAAGATGAAAAATATGCAAAAAATGGCAATGGTACCAAACATAAGTTCCACGAAGTTGAAATTGATGGCTCGTCCTTTTTAATAGCCGATGGCAATAAATTACATGGCAAAGATAAGGATAAAAGCCCTCACTCGATCGATCTGAACATTGTGGAAAAAATTATGATCACCAACCTCTATACCAAGGGCGAAAAATCGGGCGATGAGTGCAAAATTCCCGTATAAAGATTGCAGAGCATAATAGTTGCGCTATAGTAAGAGCATCACACAATTTTTTTATCGGTAGGTGTTCTATGGCAATAACAGTGACACAAGAGAATTTCCAACGCGATATTCTCCAAGCCTCAAAACCAGTCATCCTTGATATCTACGCATCCTGGTGCGGACCGTGTCAGCAGATGAATCCGATCCTCGAGGCGCTTGAAAAAGAGTACGGTTCACAATATATCTTTGCAAAACTGAATGTTGATGAAGCACGCGATATCTCCATC
>Ga0207061_1110_pt2 | contig 20667 bp, 15 predicted proteins | sample Alteio_BWMinCont_31_FD_153275 | JGI IMG/M metagenome (GOLD analysis project Ga0207061, IMG submission 153275) | Enriched cells from forest soil in Barre Woods Harvard Forest LTER site, Petersham, Massachusetts, United States -... | ecosystem: Environmental > Terrestrial > Soil > Temperate forest >... | reverse complement strand
GGCGGGATCCTCATGGCTAAATTTATATCTATTACTGGTTGGCAACAGGCATTATTTTCTTCCGCTATATTAGGTGTGATTTTAGCAGCAGTATTGTGGGCAGTCATACGTGATAAGTCAGATCGTGAGGTAGTAAATTTAGGTAGAGCATCACACCATGGTTTGACAATATGGGTAGAATTATTAGAAGTAGTAAAGTCCAAGCTTGGCAATCCAAATAGTATCAGTACCTGCAAATATAAATGTGCCGATGGCACATAATAAGCACGCGAAAGTCAGGACACGACGCGGCCCCCAAAAGTCCATCATCAAACCAACTGGAATTTGTAATGGCACGTAAGCTAGGTAGTAATATGCAATAAGAGTACCCAAGCCGGCCTGACTAATATCGAATGTAGCCATTAACTCGGGCTGGATTACACTGGGGGCAACGCGAAGGTAATACTCGTAGCAATAGAATACAGCACCAAGGACACACATTAAAAATGCTACCCAAGCTACTGAATTTTCTTTATACGATGGCACTAAGCGATCAATGTCCGCTGCAACTGATGTCATTCAATCTCCCTTTAATTGGGCGTATTAGTATATGTACTGCCTCATAATTTTTTCTACTGTGCCATTGTTTTTATAATCTTGCAATCGTTTCTGCACATAAACGGAATAAAGTTGACATGCTGAATTATTAGAGAAGGCCATATGTATGTTGCCACCCTTAGTCAGATTTTTCATGACTATCAAATCTGTAGCCATATTATTATTTTTTATTGCGTAGGAAAGCTGTAGATCACTGCCAACTATATACTTATATGTACCAGCATGAACCGCCAGCAGATCCGTCAAAAGATCATCTTTAGTCGTTATGGTTAAATAGCTACTTAAAAAATTGTGTGTTTGATCGTCTGGAATAAAATTACTATCGACAATACCATTAAACCCCACTAAGTTATCCCAGCTAATTATGCTGCTACTAATAGTTATAGGAACAGCTACAGTTATCTGGTCTACTATATATTCAGGCTGTAATAATGTTGCATCAATATTTATATCCGGATAATCATAAGTACTTACTATAATGTCGATCTTGCCGCTACGTAGACCTTGCAGCATTTGCGTTGTATCTTGATATTCTGTTAGTTCAACTTCAATATCTAACTCTGCAAAAATTTGTTGTGCTAAATCCATACCAATACCTTGCAGGCCATTTGCAGAAATCAGAGTATACGGCGGCCATTGGCTATCGCCTGCTATAACGACCTTTTGGCATTGTTGAATGCCGTCTGCATGGGCATACATTGTGGCTACAGTACACATCATAACAACTGTAAATAATCTGAATAAATTCATGAGCACTCCCTGCAATAGCTTATTCTTTAGGTTAGAACATTATGAAATAATATGTTATATTTATTGAGTTTTAAAATGCTGAGTTGTATTCATGGCTAATGAACCATCCAATGTAGAAATATCTGAAGATTGGCAGAGATTAAGCTCGGCCGCTAAAACATTAATGCTAGGTGCTGGGGTCGTCTTTACGGCGGCATTTGCTGCCACTTATATTCCTGCCTGGCCAGCTCTAGGCGGGGCTGTATGGATGAGAACCAGGATATATACTGCGTTAACTAATTCAGCAATGATCGTCGGCGGTATGTACTTATCGGCCCAATACTCTGCCAAACCTATTAATGCTTTTTCTAGTGCTATTAGCCCATATATGAGCAATTTTTACGTTGATCTAGATACTCAAAAATATTTAACGCTTAAAAGTAAATATGAAAAACTAAAACCGCATATGTCCCAGCACAATTCACAAATATATGATTTCTATTTTTTAATGTATAAGACCTGGCTGTATGATGTTGAAAAGCCTGATTGGCGTAATTTTGTTTTAAAAAACATCTCGATGTTTCTAGAATACACTTTCAAAATTCTTGAGGAGCCTGAAATTAAAGAGGCTTTTACGATTAGCAAAGAACAAATCGATATTAGCGCCACTAAATTATTAGATTTATTAGCAACCTATCCGCAACAACGCGAGGCAATGTTAGAATTCGCAAAGTGTGTTGGTTTCTATCAATTACGCGCTCAAGAATTTAAAAGTATTCGCGCTATATGTTTGGAAGGCCCACCTGGTGTTGGCAAAACTACCTTGATGCAAGCAATATGTGATATTTACGGTATCAATTTAGTAACTCTTAAAGGCAAGGCCACACTTGCTGAAAGTAGCTGGCAACATGAATGGTATGAAGATTTTATCCCTTCTAGAGCTAACCCTATAGTGCATACCTTGTACAATAGCCGCATGCTTGGTTTTGAGGGCTATACTTTAATGTTCTTCGATGAACTTGATAAGCTACCCCGCGATCGCGATTCTGCTGCTTCAAGCAACTTACCATCATTACAATCAGTAGCACAATTCTTGCTAGAGCTAACCGATAATGAAAAAGTGATGATTCGTGATCCATATACAGGACTTGATTATCGTAAAGATCGTCTTATAGTAGCAATTGCTGTTAATGACAGTATTTTAGAATATATTCCTGGTTTAGCGAGCCGAGTAGATATAATTATATTTGATAAAATTAATCAAGAAACAAAACTGCAAATTGCCATTAGTAAACTTGAATTATTTTGCTCTGACAATAATGTATTTATTGATGACGAACTTATTGAGGTTGTTACTACAATGGTAGCTAATAATCACGAAGATGGAGTGCGCGAACTTGTCGAGGATATTAGGGGATTAGTCTACGCATTAGCAAATAATGGTTTTTACAGTAATACGCTACTAGCTAAACCTAAACCAGATATACTTGCTTATTACAAACAGCTAGTGCGTATTAAACCAGAAAAGCCTGCGCAATCAACACCTACACCTACTCCTTAAATAGTATACGCCAAGCGTAGCGAGAATACCCAGGCAAGCTTATGCACTCCACTAGGACGTTGTATAATCTGCATATCTGGAGTCATTAGCAGTTTGGGGCATATTTTAAGAGCGTATGCGAGTTCCCATGCAAGTTCGCTGGGCCGTGTTTCGATCCAGATTTCACCAACACCAAACGACACAGAATCTCTACCGCCCTCAAATAAAACATCTACCATGCGCACCCCAGCAATAAAAGAATATGGTATATACTTGGGATTCTCGTTACTATAACCAAATTGACCGAACGCTTCGAGCTTGAGCTCCTCATCTACTTGAATATCAGCTTGGGTCGTAATGTATAAGCCACGCGCATTATTGCCAATATCTCGATTGCTTTGTTGATACATCCAAGCCCCAAGATTTACTGAAAAATTTGTAAGCATATAGTAGCGTGGGAAAAATTTATGTCCTACTTCGCCAATCAGCATATATCCTTCATGAAATACAGACCATAGGTGTTTTGGCGCGCCCTGATATAATCCAAGCATTGCTTCGGTGTTGTGCTTTTTAAAAATCGCAGCAGCACCGAAACCAGGATATGGATACGATGCCAGTTGCGTATTTGACGCGAGTGCCATTGTATTACTAAATGCTGTATTTAATAAATTGCTAGCGTAATCAGTTATATCAAAGTAATCGCCCATATCCATAATACCAATAATCGTCTTAACACAATTCTTGAAGTCATACTGATATGATAGATCTGAAACACGAACTTCGCGTTGTGCAGTGTAGTAGCTGGGGCTTTGAATTGCTCCAGTATATTCATTTTGGTTACGAGTATGCGTGGCACCCAATACCCCTAATTTTACTTTACCCTTATAATTAGGCCTGAGGTTTTTTAAATTGTAGGTTCCTGATATTAAGGCATTGCCGTTAACCACGGATCCGCGTCTTATGCCGCCCATACCGTTGGTAATATCTTCGCCCTGTAGATATCCGCCCCACTCTATAGGAAGTCTGCTAAAGGCATTGAAGCTACTTAGTAGGGAAACTATGGCTACAGCGTAGACATAAAGATTTTTCTTCACCATCTTGATTCTGCTAGTATACTAATCTACAGATAGTATTGATGAACTGTGGGTTTTATGCAAGATTAAGCCACGCTATAGGTCAGACTCAATATTTATTATAAGATTCTGGGGTATGAGATGCCATTACACACACTAACAGCACAGGAAAAAGAACAAACCGATAAAGTTGTGGCAGATTTTATTAAATATTTGTGGGCACGAAAACAGAAGGTAAACGGTAGATACACTGGAGCTGAACTTACCAATCACATTTACAACAAATATTTAAAATCTCTAACACAAGAAGAGCAAATACTTATGCTCAAGAATGTATTGTTATATCTGAGTACTTTTAAAAAAGTTGAATTAATCACTTTACTTAGCCCTAGACAAGCATTATCGGCACCTGCATTGATGTCAGATTATGGAAATCAAATACTCCCTGCGTTTTTAATCCAACTTACAACTATGATTTTTAAGCTTTCTACATTTAAAGATAAAGAGCAACTTGCAGACTTTATTCATGAAAATGCAATCACTTCCAGAAACTTATTTCTTGCTAATACTCCTGATTATGTAGAAAAAGAACGTCCCGATGAAAATACGGTACAAGCCGAAACAGAAATTGCTGAATGCAATAAAAAAGCTATGACCGACTATAAAAACGTGATCAAAAACTTGATGCTCTATTCAGATTTTTTGAAAACAAAACTAGCGGCTGATAAAAATGGTAATACCAAAGAAAATATACAAAGTATCGAACGAATAAAAAATAATTGCGAAAATGCACTTGCCATGATCGATACCACTGCCGCATATAGCTCTGCAAACCTACCAATTACCATGACAGATTTGATAAAATATACTAATTTTGCAATTCGTTTTGAATCAGATATTGACATGCGCATAAAAAAACAGGAAGGCATGTATCCAATTGAAGCGCCATATATACCAAAAGCAAAAAAACCTACCTCGCATGCAGTAAGAGTTGTAGCAGCATTATCTAAACTACTAGATACATTAATAATGATTAAGAATCGCTTCAAAGGTTATTTTGTTAAAAATACCGTGCGCCCAGATCTGCAAGATAATTCTGGAAAAGCCCTAATGCTATTCTTTGATAAGGTACAGCCAGGGATGGAGAACGATTTGAAAGAGATACGCAATAATGTTGCTAAATTACAGGCTCTGCCGAAACCGTAACAATAACACTAGACTCTTTCAACAGCGCATCATTTATAGGCTGAAAGCTACCACCAAGATAATCATGCAGCCACTTTTCCGCATAAGCTAGAAAGACATCAATATTTGCGTAGCGTCTAAACTGATGCCCTTCATCAGAAAAGGACAGCATACAGGCTTTCTTTTTCAAACGTTTTAATTCATTAAAAATCTGCTGCGACTCTGCTTTAGTAACAATGGGATCGTTATCGCCTTGTATTAAAAGTAACGGTCTTTCTATTTGACTTACGAAATTAAGTGGCGATCTACTTGCCAAAAATTTTCGCCCCTCAGGATCGTCCGGGCTACCACCCATGCTTTTTATAAATGCGCCCTTAGTGAAAAATAATTCCCCATCTGATAACGGATAGTTAGGAAAATCCCAATACTTGGGAACTTTCTCCATTACCGTTATTAAACTAGATGGACCAACAATATCAACACCTACGACAAACTCTTTAGGCGTGAACGCTAAAGCTGCTAAGGTTGAATAGCCACCATAACTGCCGCCCATAATACCGACCTTATCTTTAACCGTAACTCCATGCTCTATACACCACTGTACCGCATCGATCAAATCAAACAGTGCTTTTCTGCCCCATTCGCCGTTCCCTGCATTAACTAGCTTCTTACCAAATCCAGATGACAATCTGAAATTAACAGACAAAACAGCATAGCCGCGACTTGCTAGCCACTGATGATAAGGGTTATAGCACCATACATCCCTAACTTGAAATGGTCCGCCATGCGGTAGCACAATTAAAGGGATCGGTTTTTTTATTGATTCAATAGATTTATACTGATGCGGCAAGGTTATATAAGCAGTCAATAACATACCATCTCTGGTTGTAAACTCAAACGGTATCATATCAGCTAATTGCGGATCAGTTTTAGCGACAAATAATGGAGTAAGTTGATCATCGCTCCTATTATATAAATAAAAACTTGCACCAATTTTTTTGGGTTCGTAACAACGGATGATCCAAAATTGTTTATTTTGATTTGTAACCTCGAAGGAGGATCCAAGTTTCTTTTGCAATGCATCAAAATTACTAGTTCCAAAACTATGCCACTCTTTTTTAAACCAATTAGTTGCGTACATATAGGGCAGATTATCTACGAAAATAACATCACCAATATCACTTTTAGTGTCGTGCGCAAGGTTAGTTTCTTTGCCAGTGGCTAGATTTACCGATTTAAGAGTAGTAGTATCAGATGTTCTAGTGTCTAAATAATAAAGTGTTGCATCATGTACTTTTAAAATTCGTGAATGGAAGGCATCTTCCGGAGAGAATTTAAAATAAATATTATCTCCTTTATACACATCAATTGAGCCATCGTCATGAATTTCTTCTTTGAAGATTAGGTTAAGATTTTCATCAAAGCTAAAACGAGAAAAGCGATCGTTTTCAAAAATTTTGGTCAAAGAGCCATCGTTAGTATCGAGAATATAAATATCATGGTAGTTTTTATTGCGATCGTTAACTCCAACTGCAACTTTAGATCCACTTACTTTGAAAATCTTAGCTGTAATGTTCTTAAAATCTTTGGTGTAATTTATTAACTGCCCTGAGTCAATATTTACCGCATAAAGTTGATATGCTTTAGAACCGTTAGTATCTTGTAAAAACACAATATATTTTGAATCATCAGTCCAAAAAAACCTATAAATTTCCGGGGTAGTGAAATGCGTAATTTGCCTTAACGCGTCTTTACGTTGACATTCATTGGTAGCACAGGTGTACAGATTCATAACTCCGGTAGGATCGCTTTTTACATAGGCCAGGAATTTAGAATCAGGGCTTATTTTTATAGCCATAATTTCCGGGGGAGCAAAAAGAACGGCTCTAGGAATGTACGACGCGGTTGGTTTAGACTCTGACATTGCATTTACCCCAAAACATAACATAGTAGCAACAAAGGCCAAAAGCAATTTGACCCAGGTATGCGAAAGGGTGCAAGCCTTTAATATACTTCGTTTGCCGAACACTGTAGCCCCCTAATTCACTATAAAGTTTTTACACAATGAATCCTACAACATAATCGGTAGGTACGAAAGAGCTTCTAGCATTTTTTCTACACCTGCTCTAAATAACACTCCTTAGTTTCCTCATTGTACGCAAAAAGTTCTGCATAACGAGCCCAGGCTATAACTGTATCCATTGTTTGGGCTGCGGCTTCTTTTGGCATAAAATCTTCAACTTCATCAAGAAAGCGCGACATTGGTGCCGTGTGATCATGCCGCGCATCAAGCACCATTTTAATATGCATGGCCAAAGGAACATAAGTTTTAAGATGATCACGAAATAAAGTTTTACGTTCATCAATATCACCAACAGCAAACGCCTGGCCTTTAGGGGTTAAACGTATATCACCTCCAGACACCTCACAAAAACGCAATAGCTGCAATGTTTCAGCTATTTTTAAGATTTCTATCTCTCCATCATTAGTACCTAATGTTTCTACCAACTTAGGAAGATCGGCTTGCCCATTATAATTAGTTGCAAGGGTCTCCAATAACCCTTGTAAAATGTTTGTTGATATGTGCTGTAAAACCATGCCCATGCCAACTCCAGGAAACAACCCATCACCACTTAATGGCCGATTTGGTTCTCTGGTAGTCATTTTTTCATATATGCTATCGACTAAGCTCCGAAAATCTGGTGCTAAGCGATTGCGCGGTTGTGGCATGGTAACTTTAATTTCACTAATTATTCTACCAGGGTTGGATCCAAACAATAAAATCCGATCTGCCATTAAGACGGCCTCTTCAATATTATGCGTCACCAGCAAAATTGATTTTAACGTCATTTGCCCTTCTATCCACAAATCCAAGAGATCTGTACGTAAAACCTCTGCGGTTAGAACATCTAAAGCAGAAAATGGTTCATCCATAAGCAATAATAATGGTCTTATAACTAATGCACGTGCGACACCAACACGTTGTTGCATCCCGCCAGATAATTCGCGTGGATAAGCACTTTCATTACCATCCAAGCCAATCATGTCTATAGCCTTGAGTGCACGCTGGCGCCTTTCATCTTCTTTAAGCCGTTGTGTTTTGAGTCCTAGTTCTACATTCTCTAATACATTTAACCATGGAAACAAGGCAAAACTTTGAAATACCAGACCAATTCCATCTCTAGGGCCATCTAGAGGCTTGTCCTGCATTGTGATAGCGCCTTCTGTTGGCTGGAGTAATCCAGAGATGCAACGCAGCAGTGTTGATTTGCCTGATCCAGAACGTCCTAATAAGCACACAATTTCATTTTCATATAGAGTAAGATTTATGTTCTCTAAAACCAAAAAGTCACCACCTGAACCCTTCGTATAATAATGATGGAGATCTTTAACTTCAACTAGTGCATTATTTTTTTCCATTGTTACAATTCCTCTCAATCAATCCCGGTATGTTGCGCCGCATATGCATAAAGCCTTCCCCAAAATATCTTGTTGAAGAAGATAACAAAAATGGACATCACAGCCACGCCTAAAACAACCTTATGAAAATCACCAGCAGTAGTTGCATCAGCTATATAGGCACCCAACCCATGCGCTTCTATATGAGTTGTTCCCCAACTTACTACCTCGGCGACAATGCTAGCATTCCATGACCCACCAGTTGCTGTTAGTGCGCCTGTTATATAATACGGAAATATTCCGGGAAGCATGACACTACGCCACCATTCCCACGAGCTTACACGATAGATACTTGCTGCCTCTTTTAAATCATTGGGAAATACAGTGACCCCGGCAATGACATTAAAAAAAATGTACCATTGCGTCCCTAAAATCATTAACGGTGATAACCAAATATCTGGATTAAGTTTATATTGTACGATACCAACCACAAATATAGGGAACAGAATGTTTGCAGGAAATGCAGCTAAAAATTGTGCTACTGGCTGCACCCATGCAACAACTCTAGGCCGCAACCCCACCCATACTCCAATTGGCACCCATATAAGACTTGCTAACAAAACCAACACAAATACTCGCAGACTTGTTATGCCGCCTAAAATAAATACCCACGTAAGTTCTTTTAGAGAGATAGTCAAATATAAATAGTTGAATAATACTATTATTGCGATAGCAGTTATGGCTAATAGCGACAAAAACCACACAATATTGAATATTCTATCCAGTCTGTTATTATTTTGTTGCGGAATTATAAGTTCTGCTTTTATGTTAAAAATATTTGGCCATTTAAAACAAAGAATTGCATCAAATAAAGAGCGTAGCGGCTGCATGATCAAAGCTAGAGATTTGGTATTTTTAATTACATCGTAAACCCATGATTTCGGTTGTTGCTGACTAGCTGTTTGTCCCATGCTGAATTTATCGGCCCAAGCCACAATAGGCCTAAATATAATTTGATCATAAATTAGAATTACAATACCCATAGTTAAAGCAGCCCAGCATACCGCTGCTAGATCTTTATTGGCTATAGCTAATCCCAGCCAAGATCCAATGCCAGGTAAAGAGATTTGCGTATTTCCAATCGAGATCGCTTCTGCAGCAACTATAAAAAACCAACTACCAGACATTGACATCATGGTGTTCCATACTAAGCCTGGAATTGCAAATGGGACTTCTAAACACCAGAATGTTTGCCATTTATTTAGACAAAACCCCGTGCTAGCATCTTTTAAATTTTGTGGGACTGTGCGTAGCGATTGATAGAAAGAGAATGCCATATTCCATGCTTGGGCAGTGAAAACCGCAAATATTGCGGCCATTTCAACGCCGATCTCATTGCCTGGATACAGCCCCATACATAATGGGACAGTAAATGTTAGAAACCCTAAAACTGGCACCGACTGCAGAATGTCAAGTATGGGTATGATGATTGATCCAGCTCTTTGGTTCTTGGCTGCCAATGTGGCCACAATAAAGGTAAAGATTAAGGATGCTAAGATCGCGGCAAACATGCGTAGGGTTGTATACAACGCGTACCTAGGTAAATTACTTATTGATAGCTCTATAGGCGACGCTTGCAATTTAATTAGTGTTTGGTGCATGCCCTCGGCGCCAATGCCAATTAACGCTAATATGGACATTATTATCACTAAAGCAATGAAATCGTATACGTTAGGGAGTAATTTCCGTTGGTACAATGCCACCGAAATTTTTGAAGGTCTTGGAATGTAGGAAACTAACCCCATATATACCTAAAATAATCGAAAATTAATTACACCTGCATTATAGTATGGTTAACCTAAGATACTGATTCATGGTATATTTTGTTAATCAATGGCTTAATTGTTAGTCCTTGCACGATTATTGAGAACAAAACTAAAAAATAAGTTAATGCTACAATAGTATCACCATATGGTTTTGGTAAGCCTAATGCCAAAGCAATAGAGATGCCACCACGTAAACCACACCAAGTTATAACTGTGGTAGAATTCTGATTGAGGGCATGGTGCCTGGTGAGTATAAATTCAGGAATATAAACACTTATCCAACGTGCCCCCAAGCTAGCCAAAACTAGCACCGCAGCGGCAACAGATATAGGTATTGTTATATCTACCCATACGAACTCAATACCAATTATTACAAACAGTATGGCATTTAATATTTCATCGGTTAGAACCCAAAACTCACCTAAACGCTGCATTTGCGAGTTTTCTTTTGCATTAAGCTTTAGATGACTGCCTATAATTAACCCAGCCACTACGATGCTTATTGGCCCAGAGACCTTAAGTACTGAATATGCGACAATATAGCCGCCTGTAACCAAGACTAAGGTTAAAATTATCATTAAATCATAATCTTTAATATCATTTAATAATTTTATTGCCAGATATCCTAATATTCCTCCAAAGATAATCCCGCCCAAGAACTCTCTTAAGAAAAATAATAAGAATTTACTAGTATGTATGCTGGTTTGATCGCCGTCAGTTAATGCCATTGCCGTAAAAAATAATACAATGGCCATACCATCATTAAATAATGCTTCTCCAGAAATTTTCATTTCTAGTGCCTCTGGAAGCCGAACGCCACGTAATATACTAAGAGTAATTATCCCATCTGTAGGTGAAATTAATGCACCGAATGCAAAGCAATAGTAGATCGATAAATTTAATCCGCAGAGTATGGACATACCGTATGTAGCGTAGCCAATCAAAACTGATGAAATTATCACGCTAATAGTAGCGAAAATGCCTATAGCAAATTTTTGTTGGGATAATTCTTGAGGGTTAATATGCAATGCAGCAGCAAATAGCAAAAAGCTAAGCATCCCATGAAGAAAGGTCTCTTTAAATCCAAGGCTATTTAACAATAGTAACGCATAGTCATTAATGGGCGTATAAAAGACACTTAAGATATTAATCAAAGAACTTAGTAGTAACGCAACTACAGTTATGCCTATAGATTTAGGTAATTTAATGAATTTATAATTTATATGGCTGCAGATAGCAGTCAAAAATAGTAGTATTGCGATAGCTTGTTCAGAACTCATAATAACTATTCATGCCTTGAATCTTTATAGAAATTGCCGTTTCATGGCTAAATTATAGAACAACAGTTAGTTCTTGTCGTCATAGCCCAGCCATAATTTATAAAGATAACTATAAATGGTCACATAATGAAATTAATATCTAAACTTGGATTTCGGCAATAACGACGCTGGGCCTAAGGCTAGGTTTTCAAGCACTTGTTTTTTTGTCTGTGTATAATCAGTTTTTAATTTTTCAATAGTAATAATATCTGGTGTTTTACTTAGTCTGTTATTGTAAACATCTAAGTATTGTGCAGCAAGCTTGTCTGCAATAGGATCATGAAATTTTTCGTCAATGCGTTCCTTTACAAATTGGTACGCACAAAAATTCCTGATACTGTTTACAAACCGCGATTTATTTATATCGACTTTACTTGTTTCGAGTGAAGATTTGGTATTTGTAGCGTTTAGACTATCATTTATAGTCTTAAGCATAACCTCCTCTTTGGTTAACTGTGTAATGTCATCATTCAAGCTGTCAAGACGGCGCATAATTGCAGATTTGTAATGCTCATCAACCCCATAGTAAAGCATTCTTATACAATATAAATCTTCTTCAGTTAATTTCATAAACTTTTTATTGGCCTTAAAAGTTTTATCTTTCATGTGCTGTTCTACGTCTGCAATAAATTTATCCAAAGTCGAGTATTTATTCTTAATTATCTCATTTCGCAACGCCAATAAATCTATGGTAAAGTTATCATTTACGGTTAATGGCATCGGCTCGTTGCGCATCCCAATAAATGCATTATTTTTGGTAAGCGCAGTCATGGCTTCAGCAGCTCTTAAGATCTCAGCTTTAAGTTCAGCTGCATTAATTGGTTTATTAATATCTCGTTGTGTAAAAATTTTGTTCATAGCGTCACCGCCCACGGCCGCCAACAAATTTAGAGCTTGTTGATGCACTTCTTGATACTGCTCGCCACGGAAGTGTGGGTGCGAGGCAAGCGCCTTAACCAAACGGCCCAATCCACCAGGATGACAAGACACAGCCGTTTCTAATGCCCCGGGCATTGCATATTCGCGCTGACAAATTGAACACTGCTGGATTATATTTTCCAGAATATCATCACGCGAATTTTTATTTTCTGGATCTTCAGACAATGTTAATAAATAACGCAACATATCGCCAATCGCATGAATTGCCATATCAGCATCATCATTGAAATCAATATTTTCCATGCTCTCAATATTTAATAAATCTGCAATTTGCATTTCTTGCGTAGCTTTTTGAAACGACATTAACCAGCGCCATGCAGGTAGATATAGCTCGTCATTAGGATCTGAGAAATAATCATTTAATTCAGTATCTGTTGAGCCGTCTTTAATTAAACGCTCCCGATTATCGTTGATAAATGTTTGAAATGGTAATCTATCTAAAATTAATTCGCGCAATCTTGGTAATGCTGCAGCTAATGAAATAATCTGGATATTCTTGTCTTCAAGGTATGTGAAGCATGCTTTCAAGTCCTCAATAATTTGTTTATTTGGCAAATGTGAGGAGCCAATATTTCCAATACGGAGTTCAGGGTGTTCTTCCAACACTTTATCATTATATAAGATACCAGCAATGTAAGCATTTTGGGCAGCAGCTTGCATGTTATTCGCAATACTAAAATTAAAATTTTTCAGGTTGCTAAGATCTGGGAAGCCAAGTTTAGATACTAAGTATTCATGATCTTTGCGGTCAGACAAAAAAGTGTTAACATTGTAGGCCGTAAGTACCTCAGCAATTCTTGGAGACTGCAAACAAGCATAAAGTATAGTTTCATCTTTAGATCTCTTGGCCCAATCGAAGATCGAACGCAATGCAGAGATAGAACATTTTGGGATTGCAGCAAGTAGTTTTTCTTTAATATCATTGTTAGCTAAAACATGTAGATTATCGGGTCCGATCATTTCCAGTATATTTAATAACAGATCACTATTAACATACCCTATCACCATTGCCGCAGCTATAGACCTGCGTTGATAATTTTTCAAAAAATTAATAGCTACGCTTAGGAAAGCGTTTAGCTCAGCATCATTAACTAAGTCAAGCTGACGAGATTGCACAATAAACCAAAATATTTTAGCTTTGTCATCCAAGGAAGTATCATCATTTTTGAATTTTTTCGTTAAATTTTCCACACTAATTTTATTCATTAATGCAGAATTTCTTTTAATAAAGCTCCAAATATTGCTTTGTGATAAAAATCTTGCAGGGTCGCCATAATCATAAATATCAAATGCTTTCCTGCCTAATTCGATCACAGTTACTTCATCAAAAAATCCAGCCTTGTTTGCCAGTTCATCACTAATCTTATTTACATAACGACCATCTTCCATGTTTAATAACTTATCTAATCTATCCACAAGGTCAGGATGCTTTGGATCAATCAAATCTGCAATCGATCGTTTCTCTAGCAATTTTGATAAACTTTTTAGGGCTTCATTTGACCAGTATGTATCAAGTTCAAAAAATAGGAATGACATAATCATCTGTAGCTCTTCTGGTTGCAACACGCTTAAATTATTAGCTAACCAAAATAGCTTGGCATTCAACATCTTCCGGCTCAGCTGAAACGTTACTTCCGATTGATTTTGATCGAATTCAAAATACTTCAATATTTGTGTGGTAGACATCGTCTCAAAAAGAGCTTGATATGCTTCTGTTTCATATTCACATATTTTGAATAGCATGATTTTCTTTTTTAAATCATCAATTTCATCAGGAATCTCGGGGACCAAGATCTGTAATATTGTTTTTACGAAATTTCTTATATTTTCCTTGTCTGCGGCACGATTCGTCCCTTGCAAGCTGTCGCTATATTTACGTAAAGATTGAAAGAATCCATCGAAAATTTCCTTTCTTAAATGTTTTTCAGCACCATTATCTAAAAATATTTGAGAGATGAACTTTACAAAATCATTATCATTGGCTTTTGCATTTGGAAGTAGTTTGCTTAAAATATGTTCAATCTGTTTGGTATCCTCCGCTTGAAGCGGTTTCGTTCCTTTGCCGATAAAAAACGAGAAGTCATTATTCTCTAGTTCAATTTTCATGATAAATACCGATACCAATGTAATAAATCCTATAGTTTAGATAATATTTTAGATTATAAGTTTCAATTTATATGTTATATATTATATGCCCGGTTACTGTAAATTTACACAGTAATGGTTATATTGCACACACAAAGAATACAGCTAACGTATTTTTATGAATCGACTTACGCTTCACCAAAATGACATTTGTCATTTTGGTGAAGTTCTTGACACGTCGTTTATTCTTCACTAAAATAACATTTGTCATTTTAGTGAAGAGGTGCCCAAGTGCTATTCCATGGTCGCGAGCAGGAAATTGAGTTAATACTGAAACTAACTAAGAAGAAAGCAGCTAGCTTGGTCGTTCTACGTGGCAGACGGAGAATTGGCAAAAGCAGTTTAGCAGAACATATTGGTAAAGCTTTCAACTTTTTAGAATTTGCCGGGCTACCGCCTGAAGAAAATATTACAGCCCAAAAACAGCGTGAAATTTTTGCCCAGCAATTACAACGAATGCTTAAGATCCCATTACCTAGAGCCGATGATTGGGGAAATTTATTTTTAATCTTGTCCAATAATATTCCAAAGAAGCAGACAATATTATTATTAGATGAAATTACCTGGATGGGCTCTAAAGATCCAACCTTTTTAGGTAATTTAAAAACCTGTTGGGACCAAATGTTTAAGCAACATAATAAATTAATTTTAATAATTAGCGGTTCAGCCTCAGGCTGGATCGAGAATAACATTTTGGCAAGCACTGGCTTTATGGGGCGTATCTCTTTAGATTTAGTTTTGGAGGAATTACCGCTTAATATTTGTGTTAAATTTTGGGGAAAATTTGCCAAATCCACATCGTCTTATGAAAAGCTTAAATATTTGGCAGTAACTGGTGGAGTGCCGCGTTATTTAGAAGAACTGTATCCTGATGAATCTTCAATAGATAACATACAACGCCTATGTTTTACTAAATCTGGATTTTTGTTTACAGAGTTTGAAAAAATATTTTCCGATCTGTTTGACAAGCGTGCACCTATTTATAAAAATATTGTTACACGCTTAGCCGATGGTCCAGCTTATTTAGAAGATATTTATGCAGCTTTAGATTCAAATAAGAGTGGTACAATTATAGATTATGTTGAAGATCTGATTGCTTGTGGATTTGTGAGGCGGGAGCATACTTGGAGCATTGTCAACAACGGTCGTGAGTCTAAGTTAAGTAAAATTAGACTAAGTGATAATTATTTACGGTTTTATTTGTATTATATCCAGCCACACAAAGCTCGTATCGAGAATAATAACAAAATAGATTTCAACTATAGCGCCACAATTCTTGGTTTACAGTTTGAAAATTTAATTTTAGCAAATAGAGAGAAAATACATAACTTATTAGATTTAAAATCAAATAAAATAATTGCTAATGGTCCGTATTTTCAAAAAACTACTAAGCGGATCCACGGCTGTCAAATAGACTATCTAATTCAAACCAAAGAAAATATCTTATATATATGTGAGGTTAAATTCAGCCGAGATAAAATTGGATCTAATGTTATAGCAGAAATGCAAGCTAAAATTGGTGCCCTTAACTTGACAAAGGGTTATTCATATCGCACTGTCCTTATACATGTAAATGGTATGACAGATGATTTAATAGAGACAGAGTTTTTTAGCTACAGTATAGATTTTGCACAATTTTTGTAGCTTAACAAGAAGTATCGGCAGCCACCATCAAATCTCACGACGGTAATAATGAAACAATACTCCGCCAGCAAACCCGGCGCGACTAAACTCGCGTTTAAATCCCATTTTTTCGTAAAACTCTGGGGCTTGGAAGCTTAAAGTTTCCAAGTACGCAAAAGTACAAGCATTATCCTTGCCATACTTTAATGCAGTCTGCATTAGTCGCGAACCAATTCCTTGGTTACGATGTTTGTCTAACACTAGCATATATTCTATGTGCAATTGTGAATAGATAATTTGTACTACGATTGCACCAATAATGTCTTCCCCGGAACGCGCCGAAAAAACTATGCGCTCTGGATCCCAGCCATCTATCCCAGTTGCTTTTATAGCTGCGCTGTTAAGCTCGTGCATTAAGAGTTTTTCTAATGCTGGTTCATAAGTTGTTTGTTGAATTTTGATGGTTTCCATTGGTGCTCCAATGCGATTGAATATATATGTACCATTATATGCTAACTTGGCATAACTAGCTTAACACATCAATAACTTAAGTGGGCTTCTTGGTTTGGGCGTTTCCCCTAACTCACCGGTAGGTTTTGGCAAAGCCTTGTGAAAAACATAATATATCCCTTCTTCACCCGGACTCGATCCGGTTATGGTATATCCATGCTTCTTATAAAATTCCGGCACCATATAGCTTGCAGTAAACAACATAACATTATTTACATTAGCCTTGATTAAACATTGTTCTGCAAGACTCAATAAAGCCTTACCAAACCCGGTGCCACGTAATTGTGGTGCTATATACAAAATATCGACAAATCCCAAATTAGATAAGTTTGGGTGTGCTTGCAAAATAAGCAGACCTAAAAAAGCATTATCTTCATCACGTAGGGCAAATATGATATTCGATATTGATTCAAAGGCCATTTTCAATTTTTTATACTGCTTCTCGAGACGTTCTTGCTCATTTTTAGAAAAACCACCTAAAGGTTCTGTGGGGGCACCTTGCGGCAAGAGTGTATCTAAATCATATTTAAATCTATAGCACAAAAAACTTCTGTTATGAACTTCTAAACCTGGCATTGTGGTTGGCTTAATATGATCTGGTAAATTCATAAAAACATAAATTGTTGTTATATCAGATCTTGCTTTGCAGATATTTTGAATTTGTTGTAACTCTCTATATGCAACATCTAAACTCATCTTTTGCGTATCATTATTCACGTCCACCCAGCACAAGCCATGCTTAGGATAAAATATGATTGAGTAATAACCGATTACTGAACTCTCATGAATAATATAATTATCACGTGGGTTATCATTATCCGATACATACTCTGGAACATAATCCCTATAAGCAACACTTATCAAATTCGTATGAGCATGCTCGACAATACGTTTCGGTGCGTTTGTGAAAATTTCCAAACGCAGACCATCCCGCACCGACAATTTGTAATTGCCATTCCACTGACCGCCCAAACGCAGCATTTCGTATGGATCAGGTGTATTTTTGCGACGTTGTATATCTTGTAGTAGTAACACTTTAATACCCTTTTTATTGTAAGTATACTACATGACTTCTCGATGGAATGCAATATATTGTGGGAAGCATTAGATTTTTATAAGAGCCTTGGCTTTAGCATCTCGCATAAGCGGCGGTTCAGATTAAAAAATTTGCTGGAGCCGCCGGCTATACGCCTCATATAAGCGGCGGATGAAATTTAAATTATATTTTCACCCGCCGCTTATAGATAATCAACCGCAAGAGTGTTTCTGCATTAGCGACATCTGTTAGTCTCATCCTTCCGTCTTCAGCCGGAATTTTCAAGTGGTGACAAATTGTCACCACTTGATTTCCTTCATGATTTAGACGTGATTTAAGTTTGTCCCAATACTTTCTAGCCGTGAGGTAATCAGGCTACAGAAACTTTAAATAAATAATTAATTAGTAAGAAATTTTTTTAATTGGTCGGGACGAGAGGATTTGAACCTCCGACCCCATGCACCCCATGCATGTGCGCTACCAGGCTGCGCTACGCCCCGACTGAACTCTAACTCTCTACTTCCTGCTCTACCTTACTAGGGTCAATTTCAACTGCCCCAATTATACCCTTTAATTTCTGGCCTTGCTTAAAGGTTACTACTCTACGGCCACTAATCGTTACTTCTTCACCGGTCTTGGGGTTTCTGCCTGGGCGTGGTTTTTTATCGTTCAATACAAAATTCCCAAAGCCAGAAATTTTAACATCTTCACCCTGCACTAGTGATTCACTAATTTCGGCAAAAAAATTATCAACCAAATCTTTAGCGTCCTGCTTGCTGAATGCAAGTTTATCACACAAAATGTCTGCCAAGTCGGCTTTGGTTATACTCATAATCGCCTATCGTAAAGTTGCATTGAATTCGCGTTGTAACATATTTAACACATTGGTGAACAAATCGTTTACTTCATTGTCAGTCAAAGTGCGTTCCATATTTTGTAAAGTTAAGCCCAGAGCCATACTCTTTTGGTTTTCCGGAATACCCTTGCCTTGATATACATCGAACACTACTAAATCTGTAAGCAAATTACCAGCGACTTTTTGAATTGCCTGCTGCAAGTTAGCCGAGCTTATATCTTTTGCAACTAACAAGGCAATATCTCTTCGCACCGCAGGATATTTAGAAAACATCGCATAACATGCAACATTTCCCTTGGCAACTGCTATATAATCTAATTCGAACATATAGACTGGATTAGGTAATCCCAAAACTTGTTGCAACTCAGGATGCAATGCTCCAATTTTACCAACAACTTTGCCATCCAATAGCACTTGTGCAGCTTGACCAGGATGCATTGCTACATCGATAGTAGCTACAAAACTTAAATGCCCTGAGTTTGCCCCAAGTGCAAATAACGCTTCCACATCAGCCTTCACATCATAAAAATCTACCAAACGTTTTGAATTATCCCAACCTTCAGGAGCAGCCGGTCCGTAACAAACTCCGGTTATGGTTTTAATTTGTTGCAGATTAAGAGTATCCTCAACAAAACGTAATCCAACTTCGAATAAACGAATCCGCTCTTGTTGGCGATTTTGATTATACTGTACAGTTTTAATTAAACCAGGTATTAGTGATGGACGCATCAGACCCATCTCTGCAGAAATCGGATTGGTTAAACATAAATCTTCATTTATGGCGACTACAAATTGCTTTGCATAGCCAGCATCAATGAAACTGTAGGTTATAGCCTCGTTGTAACCGCGATTTGCTAAACAGTGATAAATCCGCGGTTCTGTAACCAGCCCCTCAGGTTGCGGTTTAAAATCCAAGGTGCTTACGGTTGCTTGCTCGGGAATATTAGCAAAACCATGAATTCGCACTAATTCTTCGATTAAATCGATTTCCTTCGTAATATCGGTTCTAAATGCCGGCACAATCACAGTAAAAATTTTGCCATTATCCGAGGATTTAACAGCCATGCCTAGGCGTTCAAGAATAGCACTGATCTGCTCAGGCTGTAATGCAATCCCTAATATCTTAGCTACACGATCACTGCGTAAAGTTAAAGAAACTTGTTTAGGTAGTTGCTCCGAATCGCTAAATTCTACTACTGGCCCTGGATCACCGCCTACCACATCTAGAATCATTTGCGTTAGATGTTCAATCACAGACTCTTGCATCGTAGGATCAATACCGCGTTCAAACCTATAACCACCATCGGTTTTAATTCCAAAATTACGAGCCGTCAAGCGAACCGCTACTGGCTCAAAATAGGCACACTCTAATAAAATGTCTGTTGTGTTGTTATTAATGCTGGAGTATTTGCCACCCATGATACCAGCAAGCGCCAATGGTTTATTTGCGTCGGCAATTACTAACGTATTTTCTGTTAGTTCGCGATTAGTATCATCAAGCAAACCCAGCTTCTCACCTTTAGTAGCATGGCGCACCACAATACCTCCAGAGATTTTTTGCAAGTCAAATGCGTGCAAAGGTTGCCCCCACTCGAGCATTACATAATTGGTGATGTCTACTACTGGCGAGATAAGTTTAATTTCAGCAGCCGATAAACAAGACTTAATCCAATCTGGAGTTTGCTTGGTGTTATCAATATTCTTAATTACACGCCCCATATATCTTGGGCAGGCAACAGCGTCACGAACTGCAATTGAAATCTTGTCGTTGATTCTATGTGCGACAGCTTTAACCTTAGGAGCTTTAAATTCTGTACTATTAATTGCAGCTACATCACGCGCCAAACCTATCATCCCCAAACAATCAGCGCGATTTGCTGGCACAGACAC
>Ga0207061_1115_pt1 | contig 20752 bp, 17 predicted proteins | sample Alteio_BWMinCont_31_FD_153275 | JGI IMG/M metagenome (GOLD analysis project Ga0207061, IMG submission 153275) | Enriched cells from forest soil in Barre Woods Harvard Forest LTER site, Petersham, Massachusetts, United States -... | ecosystem: Environmental > Terrestrial > Soil > Temperate forest >... | reverse complement strand
CGGACGTCGAAGCGCGTTGGTTCTTACGTGCCGTGACCGAACCCGCGAGTTGCACCGCGCCGCCATAAAGTAGAAATTTCTCGGTAAGCGTCGTCTTTCCCGCATCGGGATGCGAGATAATTGCAAACGTGCGCCGGCGGGCGATTTCCTGCTCTTTGGTCATAGCCGGGGACAAACGGGCGCCCTGAACGATGGGTTCAATAAAAAATATTTCTCAAAAGAGATCATAAAGATGCTTATATGGGGACCTTCGGAGCAAGAAGGAGGGGGTAGAGCTTATTCATGGCGTAACGCCTCAATGGGATTCAGCCTCGCGGCTTTGCGTGCGGGATACCAGCCGAAAAACACTCCTACAAATGTAGCCGCGCTAAATGCGAGTCCTACAGCCGATGGTGCAATGATCAGGCTCCAGCCATTCTGGTTCGATACCACATCGCTGGCAATAAATCCCACCATTACACCGATCGCGCCGCCGACCAGGCTTAGGGTAACTGCTTCCGTCAGGAATTGGAATAGAATATTGAATCGCTTGGCGCCGATCGACTTGCGTATTCCGATCTCCCGCGTGCGCTCGGTCACGCTGACCAGCATAATGTTCATGATGCCGATACCGCCAACAAGTAGAGAAATAATGGCTGCCATAGTCAGCAGGTTTGTCATCGTTGCCGTAGTTTGCTGGGCGGCTTGCGCCATTTCAACTTGCGAACGGACCCGGAAGTCCTGTTTGTCCGTTGGCTGCAATCTGTGCTGTGCCCGGAGAATTTGGGTCACATCTTTTATAGCATCCTCGGTAACATCGGTCGAGACCGTACTGACGAATATATCTTCGAGCCAGGTAATCCCCATGATCCTTTTTTGGACCGTCGCAAATGGTGCGAGGATATTATCATCCTGGTCCTGACCGAAACTATTGGAGCCTTTTTCTTTGAGGGTCCCGATGACAGTACAGGGTATATTCTTGATGCGGACGGTCTGACCGATGGGATCGGCATTCTCACCGAACAGATTCATCCAAACTGTCTTGCCAAGCAAGCATACTTTCCGGCCCGTTTTTGCGTCGGCATCGGTGAACATGCTGCCGCGTTCGACCACATAATTTCGGATGGTCATGATCTCGGGCGTTGTACCGGTTATCCGAGTCTGCCAATTGGCATTACCGGAGATAACCTGCGCTCGCGTATCGACGGATGATGCGATAGCCGTTAAATATACTGACTGCTTCAGAGCTTCCGCGTCCTGGTCGGTCAAACGGATACTGCCGCCCGCGCCGGAAGAGACTCCGCCAAAATTGGTCGGTCCCGGGTCGATTTGCAGCATATTGGTGCCCATCGAATTAATCTGGTTCGCGACTGCCTGGGCCGCACCCTGACCGATTGCGGTCATCGTAATGACCGATCCAACACCGATAATGATCCCGAGCATGGTAAGCAACGCTCGCATCTTATTGCTTGCGAGCGATTGGAACGCCATAGTAAGACCGCTGAAAATCTGAGCGAGCATGATATAAAAAAGGCGCGTGAATATGCCCAGAGGTCGTGGAAGATGCCCGCGGCTGCAGGCTCGACAACGATGCTACGAGAACCGCTCAGTCTGACGGGAAGTGAGGGCCGAAGTTACACAATGTGCCTCTCGACAAACGTGTGTGAAACGTTAATAACGTTCACCAGAAAAACCGACTTCGTATTCGGTCAAACAGTCACGGCGACTTTCGATCCATCGATCGGCCATTTCTCACGGGCTTTGGCGGCGCTTGCTTTTTGTGTCGGGGTGCCGGTTCGCATCACGATATCGAATGCATTCTGCCGTTGGGCCGGGTCGAAGAAAATGGGGTGAGCGAGGCGATTGAGTGCTTCTCGGGGGTCAATTTCGATTTTGCTAACTTTCATGCGTCGTTGTTTTGTGGATGTACATCGATTCCGATGCGTTAGCGGGCGAAACGGCGTGGGGCTCACTTTAGTTTGCCCCACGCAGAATAATACCCGTGTAACCTGGAGTTAGCGTTCCACTTCCGGCATTTCGGCTAAACTCTCTTTAATGAGGTCCAGCGCTTCGCCGACCTGAACTTCTTTGTCTTCGAGTTCGAACGATCGGACCGAAAAGACCGGCTGCATGGCATCGATGATTGCTTCGGCCTTCTTCGGATCGCCTTTCGAAAGCTTCGGCAGATTTGTCAGGACATCCTCGCCATAACGGTATTCGGTATGTTCCTCGATCACAGGCATTCTGCCGCTTTTGATGTCTTTCTTCATGTTGGCCGGAACGGAGGGGCTCTTCAGAAGCACATTTTTCAGCTCGTCGATCAGGTTATCTATCTTAGCTTCGGGGATTCCTGAAACGAGCTCGGGATTGAATTCGAAATGTTTGATCTCTTCGATGTCTATATCGACTCCATATTTTTGCTTGAGGTCCATGATCTTCCCGGCGCGTTCCTCATCGATCGTCGCATATTTCTTCATGGGCACGATGAGCGCCTTCGCATCATCGGTCGTGACGGTAAACGCATTGGCTTCGCGACCGCCCTGGACGACATCCTTCAACCATTCCGGCAATACATTTTTGAAGACGACTTTTCGGGCATGCCCCGTGATCGACCCAAGCACTTTATTTAGCGCGTTCAGCGCACCGAGCACTTTTAGAGCACTCGCAGCCATCCGCTGCTTCGTGCCTGCAATACTATATAATACTTTTTTCTTCGCAGGTTTTTGCGACTTACTGGCCGATTCCTGAACGGCTTTCTTGATGATGTCCTTCATTGCCATAGCTGGCAATAAAGCGACCGGCGTGCCGTAACGAGACCCACCCGCCCCCACTTTGTGGTTCTTTTAGGATTTAGAGCTTTTCCTGAAAACGGTGCTCCAAGGTGAACGCGTTTGGGTAGTGGCTCATTTCGCTGGCCTCAAGAAAGCCATATACATAAAGTATATAAATCGTTCCGGCTTGGGGCGGTAGCGTGCCTTTTAGTTCTCATCGTTTCCCCATTTACAGCCTGTCCATACTGGGTCGCCCGCCTTCCATTTAACCTTAAAAGTCCTCCATCTGGAAATACCAAAAACATCATCGTACGAAATTTTGCCCCAAATAAAAATCCAGTATTTTCCGAATCGAAGTTTAGGGGTAATGTGAATTGGCTGCTCCCATCCGGCACTTGCGCCGGGTTCGAGCGGTCCAGCAGAAATTTCTGGATTAATCCAATTGGAGTCAAACAAATGGGTCTCTGTTCCGCTCGGACTTTGGACACCCGTAACGCGAAATGTGATGTGCGTTGCAGGAGTTTGTCCTCTATTTGTAAATTTAATATGTGGTGCGATAAAGTAACCATGCCGATCAGTTCGGATTTGACTAATGTCAGAAATTCCCTCGACGGAAAGATATGCTCGCAATTGCGAAACCATTGTTCGCCGCGCGATTGCCAATTGAGAATCAACGCGCACAAGTTGGGCACCATCGGTTTTTCTTTGCTCGCGCAACGCTTCTCTCGTCACGCTAATGGATTGCAACGCAAGCCACGCCAACCACAAGGTGCCGATTCCGAGAAGATAGGTAGCGATAACAAGATGCGAGTCATTGCGGCGGACATAGTTCCAAGCGGGACGGAAGATTCGGACATAGATTGGTTTCTTATCACCGGATTCCTGCCCTATCTTGGCATTTATACCGTTCTCTTCTGGTGCTTCGTTCTCTGGCGCAGACATGCCACAAAAATACGGACTACTTCAGCAGGTCAACCAAATCACCAATGTCCCAAAGATGCTTAGTCAACCCCGCTTCCATAGCAGGAGTAACGCGCAACGTCGTATGAATCCTTACGAAGTTGTAGTGCATGAAGTAAATCGCGATAGACGCGATGTGATGCTCTATGCTCTTGCTGAACGCATTGGTAAGGCGTGTGAAGCGACGCATGTTCATTCGCATGTTGAGGTTTTGGCGCTCCACGTAGGAAGTCGAAATGTAGTCCGGGTTCGGGTTGCCGATCTTCGGTTTCTTTTCAATGCCGGTGCAAACACCGGGGCTGTAGCGCGTATCTGGACCGTCCTGATTCTTCCCCTTGCCGTATTTCTTAATCAGCATAGCATAATCAACTTCACCGTGGAACGCTTCCCGGACAGCGGTGAAATACGAGTTATGCGCGTCGGTCGTAAGCTGAACGCGGTTAGCGAGACGGCTTGCAACATCCTTCATAAAAGCATAGGCATACTCGCCGTCACGTCCACCGACCAGCCACGAAACACAAAGTTTGGAATCAGCATCAATCGCGGTCCACGTCCAGACGCTTCCGATACCGACCATAGTCTTTTCTTCGGAAGTGCAATTCACGTCTTTTTTACCAACGTAAGACCAAATTTCGTCACACTCAACACGCTTCGAAGTCACGTTCTGAACGTGCTCATCGTGGTAGTTCTCACACGCCTCGCCGAGTTGGAGAATCAATTTCGACACGGTGTTCCGCGCTACGTTCGTAATGCGCGACGTGGAGCGAATGGAGTTGCCTTCAACCAAGCAACGAACGACTTCAATCTGTTTTTCGCGAGTAAGTTTGTTCATGCTAAGTTAAACGTGCCCGCGCAAGTAGAAATTTCAGTTTGGGCATGGATTCTTCAACTAAATAGCATTCTTGGGGAATATGCGCGGGAATTGCCTTGCCGGGCAAGAACGGACGTAATTTTGTGGCAATGGATAAAAACGCGGCGTTATATTTTTGGATTGGGCTGGCGGCGGCCTGCATTCTTGCGGGGGTTCCACTAATGCTAACGGTACGGGTATTGGTCGGTAAGGCTTTAGTCCTACTTGGGTTGGTGATAGCCCTTATCTCAACTGTTCAATTTGTAGGTCAACGCATTCCCATTCTTTCGTGGAATTACGCAGCTATTTGGGGCATTATGGCTACCCTTACCTTCATAGGATTTATGTTAGCTAAAATCTTTGAAAAAAAGCCCAAAGAAGTCGCGCCCGTCCTGTTGCCGCCTATACTCTTATCATCCGACGATCAAGCACTTAGGAAGGCTCGGAAGATGCTAATTGATGAAGCTCGCCGGTATGCTAAGAGCGAGTATTTTAAGCCTTCTGATTTTGTTCAGCAAGATTTGTATTTTCGGCTCAAAAAATATTTTACACCTGACGGTCTAAATGTTTTCCAGTCATTAGAACGAGGGATAGGTTTGGGTGGCTATAAATATCAGCAAAAGCTTCTTGATGAAATAGCTAATATGGAAAGAGCGTGGAAGCTTATTTAGCGACTTACGATTTCTTCTTCCACCGCGCCTTAGCCGCTTTCTTGGCTATCTTCACGCGGACGGTCTTTGTGAGCACCTTAGCGCGTGCCTTGCCGCCTTTGGAGGCTCCAAGCTTGCCGAGCGCAACGGCGGCGGGATTACGGGTGTCTGGCTGTTCGGGAGGTAGCTGGGCTTGCCCGGTTGCGATGGCAACAATCTGGAACGCACGTTGGGCCGGGTCACGGGGTAGGTTCTTCGGTATCTTCATGCCAGTAGAACGGTGCTTGCCCGCGTAAGGTTACTATATAAAGTATATGGAGCAATTTAAGAGATTTCAAAATGAGCCACTACCCGCGTTTGGTTTTCATGAATTTTACCGAGTTCCCGAAATTAGCCGAATTTCTAAGCCTTATAATTGTAGGGACACGCCAGCGGCGTGTCCCTACGGAATGTCATCGCTCGATAACGATCCTCCGCGTAACCACAAACCCATCCTGCGAAAGCCGAAGATAATAAACCCCCGATGGAAGCCCACTCACATTCAGCGTTGGTGGAATATCTACGCCCGATAACGCCGGACGGCCCAGTGCATCCGAGAGTTCGTAGGAAACCACTCCGGGAGTTTTGGATACTGTAATGGCGATCTCATTCGCAGCCGGGTTTGGAACGATGGAGGTAACCTGAAAGGGTACTCCATTCAAAAACGATTCCATAGCCGGATACCCACACTGCATCGGCAGATCGATCTCGGCTGAATTGCATGAGGCTAATGGCGCATTCGTCGAATCGTATTGCTCCAGAGCGATTGCAGAGAAGTTACGTTTGGACAACGTCGTTAAAAACTCAATCTTAATTACCTCCGAATCAGGAGGAATTGCCGCTCCCGGCGTTTGCTTTTTAAGCCAGAGATCGATCGTGTTCAACGATACGCTTTGGCTGCTGATGGTCCACGGTGGAGCAGGTGATAGGAGTGTATAGGAGTCAGCACATTCCCGTCGAAGTTTAATGTTACGTGGATCAAATCGGCTTGAATGGGTCCCGTCGTTCGAATGTAGATCGGCGTGACACTCCCGGCCGAAGCAGTGTCCTGCTTCTGATGACCTTCGGTCCAAATGTCGAGCGGATGGTTTACGGGATTGTTCGTTTGTCCGATCAGCGGTATGAGCGTATCGTATTGAACGCCGCCCATGGAGAACCGGAGATCGAGGTAGGAAGTATCGGGCGTGACACGTTCGGGATTACATAAATAAACGAGGGAATCCAAGCCATTAAATCTTCTTGGCGCCACAGACGGGGAGAGAAACCGGAACGATCCCGATCCCCGAATTTCCGCACCGAGAAAGGTCGAGGATGTATCGTCACACGTCCAGATAGGATGAAAATGCACGACACCTGTGTCGGAACCGCAAATCGAAGATGCAACCCCGGCGCTCTCGATCAGAGGGCATAACTGACGCATATCGAGCCGCCATAAGTAAGTGAGCAAATTTTCCGCAGGGTCGAGCGACGCTGCAGGAGCGGTTAAATATAGATATCCATCGCGCACTGAAAAGCGGGTATCCGCAAAAAGACGCGTGTATTGATTCCCGAATGATGGAAGGTGAATCCAATTTGCACCCGTGTCCTGAGAAATATAAACGCTGTGCAGTACCGTTGGGAGATATATCATCCCACACTCATCTATTTCCATGCTACCGGTTGCGCGGACGTATGGTGAATCGGTAAGAGTAAGTTGAAGAACAGTGTTCCAGTTCAGACCACCATCGACTGATTTGTGAATTGCGCCACTCCAATCACTGGCCTCGAAGTATATCTGCGTGTTAGGAATTGCAAGCGGACCCCAACATTCCTCATATCCTTCTGGAGAATTAAATATTTCTTGCCAAGTCTGCCCAGCATCAGAAGTTATGGCTGAAGGTCCGACGAGAGTAGGATTACCGAGGGATTCGCCACCCATGGAAGCGATCCCCGTTGATCCGGTCGAAAATACGATTCCATTCTTATCACCGGAATCCCAGTTATGCCAAGTTAATCCGTCATCATCCGAGACCATCGGTAGGTCCCAGCTTGTCATAAAGACTTTATGGCTTTTCGTTTGATAATACACATCTGTAAAACACATCTGTAAATTGGCCATTAAAAGAATTGACCTCAGTCCATGAAAGACCCCCATCCGTAGTTTTAGCGCATCCACCGTGTGGACGACCATAGCTTACCCAGCCAACTATCTCGAAATGCAAAGCCGGTAACAATACCAGCTACTTGAACCGGTATGGGTATCGAACATTCTACCCAGCTTACTCCATTGTCTGTAGTTCTCCAAATTCGCTGACTATCAGGAGCATCGAATTGACCGAATTCGTACCAATTTTGTGTGGCGACGAATCCCACACGTTCCATTCCGCTTATGCGTGGGAAATAACAGATCTGTGAATATTTTCCATCGAACTTATGCAGGACTTGCCACTGGCAGGCACCCTTACTCGTAACGAGCAAGGGTGCCACCAATGAAGCCAGGACTGCAGCCGTGACAAGTAATCTTCGCATTTTCGCCGTGCAGATTAGTTTTGCGGGCGGCCCGTTACCTGAAAGGTAAAAGACCGGTCTAAGGGATCGCAGTTCTGGTCTCGAATGAAGACCTGAAACTTCATCGTACCAGCGTCTATTCTCGTTGCGGAGATAGTTGCACATCTGGAGAATTCATTCATGCCGTCTTCGATTAAAGAGACAACGACCGAAGCCGCGAGTTTGCCCGCAATTCCCGCAATCGGACCACTTCCGCCCGAACCGGCGACTGCACAAGCAGGAATGGGAATATTTGGTTCGAAAGTAGTGGAGGTAGCGCCGTCAGGCTTTATGAGGTCCAATGTAATCTCATAAATCCCCTGATTGAGGCGCTGAACTTCTCTTACCCCAAAATCAGCGAGCACATTGACATTATTCACGTCTGAGGGGTCTGAACGTCCGAAACCACAGGAGCCCTGAGGATCGGGAACAATATCGCCCCAGGCATAGATAATGTTGTCCTGGTATGTTGCACCTATAATAGCTGGATGATGCATGACATCGGGGCCTCCATTCGAGCAACTCCCCCCACCCCCTACTGCATATATTTCAGCCCCTCCTGTGCCGTGTCGATGAAAAACAATGGAGTGCCCGTTTCTCGATACTTCGAAAGCGTTCGAACGAGTCGCCCCACCGTCCGAGTTTACCGTGCCATTACCGATGATAAAGGAGCGGTCATCTCCAGCAGGAAGCGTCTCCGTACTTGCAAGTGGATTTCCGGTATTGTTGATGAGTGTGGCGTATTGCTTGTTGGCGATGCCAATTACAGTCTCGTAATCTCGGGCATCGAGCATATAACCGCCGGGAATAGTGGCGTATTTTCCGACGGCCTTATTTAATCTTCCGCCGCCGATGGCTGCGAAATGCCCCTCTGCGTCGTTGCCTAAACCACCGCCAATAGACGCATACTGCGGCAGCAACAGCGCGGTGACGCCGAAGCTCGCTTCGAGCAGTTGAATATTATTCAAGGTGCCGCCCAGGACCGAGCCATAGTCTGCATTCCCATTACTTATCGAACTGGCGATATTATTTTGGGTTCCACCGCCAATCGTGCCGCTGAGTCCCGAAACGGAGTTTGAACTGCCGCCAGAGATCGCCCCATTACTCGAAGAGATCGTGTTGGTGTTTCCACCGCCGATAAAACTATGATCGGCTGACGGGTTAACGATATTTCCCGACCCTCCTGTTATGGTGCCCAACGAACTCTTGACGGAATTGGAAGAACCACCGCCGATGACAGCGCTCGTGTTCGAGACATAGTTCGATGCTCCGCCGCCGATGAATGCGTTCTTCGATCCTACATCGATCTTATTTCCGATTCCGCCACCAAGCGTCGTATAAGCAGCACCGGTATAATTTGAAGCACCGCCGCCCAAGACGGAACAGTCGGAGCTGATGTCGATCTTATTTATTCGACCGCCTCCGAGGAAAGACTGTTGGCTGCTAACGAGATTGGTATCTCCACCTACAAGTACAGAATAATGCGAGTTATTGTCGATTCTATTTCGTAGCCCGCCGCCCAGAAATGCCCAATGACCGTTTAAGTAATTGAATGCTCCGCCGACCAGTACGGAAGTGTCCGATGCCCAGTCGAGCAGATTGTGCGCGCCGCCTCCCAGGAAACCAACGGATGCGTAGGAAGTATTGGTATCTCCTCCAACCAGCGTCGTATAATTATATCCGGCATAATTACCCACGCCGCCGCCGATGAAGCCTCCCGACGCGTGCCAGAACTGATTACTCTGCCCGCCGGCGATGGTCGCATCTCTAACCCATGAGTCATCGATCACATTATATCGCCCGCCGCCGATAGTCGAGATCTCCGCATGAACGATGTTCGAATCTCCGCCGGCGATCGTGCTGCCCCAGGCCAGAGTGTCGAGAAGGTTTTGCCATCCTCCGGCGATGACACCGAGGCTCGGATTTTGCTCGATATTTTTATACCCGCCGCCGATGACGTTGAAAGCATTAATTCTCACCGTTCGATAACAACCCTCTGCGTCACCACAAACCCATCCTGCGAAAGCCGAAGATAATAAACCCCCGATGGAAGCCCACTCACATTCAGCGTTGGTGGAATATCTACGCCCGATAACGCTGGACGGCCCAATGCATCGGAAAGCTCAAACCCCGCGTGGTGCGCGCCGACCCCGGCGCGTTCTTCCGACAGCACAATCGCAATCTCATCCCGCGCCGGATTGGGCTGAATGCTCTCGATGGTAAACGGCACCGTGCCCGTTCGCATGTAATGCACGAGCGTCGAATCACCGCAGCCGGTGAAATCTATTTCGACGCTGTCGGGCGCGGCGATAGAGAGCGCCGCGCAGTCGCAGTTCAGGCGCTTGCCATAGAGACGGGCGCTGTCGAGATAGACGAACGTGGAACCCCCTCCTTTCCAAGAGCCTGTCCTGAGCTTGTCGAAGGAAGGGGGCAGGGGGTGGTCCTCCGGGGAGAGATAGGTATTGAAGTTCACCTGCAACACCGGATCGGGCAGCGCCACCGTAGTATCCCCGGCCAGCCAAAGATCGAGCGTGCTTCCATTCGCGTTCGAACTCACCACCTTCCATCCGTTCGGAATCTTGTAGCTCCGAACACCCAAAGCATCCCGATCGAACCGCACAACAAAATGCGCCGAGTTGATGCCGATCAGCGTGTCGGTCTGGGGTTTGTAATAAACGCTCGCGGTATCACCTGTCTGCACCGCCAATCGCTTCGAGCCGTCAGCAAAGCCAAAGTGCATTCCAAAATATTGCATCGAATCGAGGTCGAGCATCCATAGGCTGTTTGGTGATATAACGGGGTTATGCTGATAAATGCCCGTAGTATCCTCGTTGCTCATATAAATGTAGTTTCCTCGAACGTAAAGAAACCCTATTATGCCCGCCACGGTCGTCCCCTGTCCACAGAGATAATGCCAGGTAATGCCCTGGTCTGTCGAGCGATAGCAGCCGGAAGTTAGAACAACAAATAAATTATTCAAGTCGCCTCGAATATAGCCATCACTTGATACATAACTATTACCCTGTGCAAGGTATGGTTGAGGAGGAAATGTGGAAAGCAATTTCCAGGTATCTCCTCCGTCATCCGAGCGTAGGACTTTCCCATACATTGTGTTCATAAAGTACGTTTGCGTCCCCGGAATAGCAAGTGGTTGCAACGCCAAGCTATCAAGCGCAAGGGGATTCCATGTAATCCCACCATCCGTAGTTCTCCACCAAATGTAGCCAGCCACGAGGCCCGAGTCGTCATTGAGGAAAGAGTAGCCCGCTAAACCGTAATTGCCTGTCGAGATCGATCGGTTCCAGGTTTGGCCCTCATCCCAAGATACGATGGTACACCAGCCCAACGGACTTGCATACGATCCTAAGAATAGACCCTTCGTTTTTTTGTCATAATAAGTACCGTAATTTGCCCCAATATCTTTAAACGGATCTCCCGTTACGCGATATGACCACGACCAGGTAATTCCACCATCGGTTGTTTTCCAACAGCCGTATTCAGTGGCCGCCCAACCGGTAAGATTGTCTTTGAATGCAAAATCGAAGACTGCACCGGCAAGGTACCCACCTTTTGGATAGACGCCCGGTGACGGCGGCAACTGATACGCAGTCCAGGTGGCCCCCGCGTCGGTAGTCCGGTAGATAGAATCGTAGCCACCTGCAATGCCAACGAGCGGCGGTCCCGGTAAATCCTGGAAGTACATTGCACTGATTAGGTCCCCCCTATGATGAATGAGCGGCTTCCATTGTCCCAACGAGACACGAGGCAGGAGCAATGCATTTAGCAAAATTACGATAGAGAGAATAAGGCGATAAGCCGGAGATGAGCGTAAACTCACTCCGGCCATCGTCTCTATTTCCAAACGAGCACCGCACGGCGATGACTCTTTCTTGCCTGTTATTATGGGTTCGCCGTACTTGTGCTGTTGCATCTTATCTTCCGCAGAATTTGAAGAAAAAGGGCTCATCCGTCAGCACACAATCTTTGTAGGTGCGGACAATGAACTTATTCGGACCCGGAATTCCGATTTCCGAGCAGGTAACCACGATACACCCCGCGTTGGTACCGACGCTGGAAGAAGTATCCCGAGCGGTTGCGGTAATCGACGCCTCATTAAAGGTGTGGGACAGATAGTTAAGGTGAATAACGTAAGTGCCGACAACCGTGTGCGAAATTTCCGGACCTGTTGGATCAACATCGACACCGAAATTGGCCGTGGGATTGAATTTTACGCCAGGACCGAAAGCCGGACCTTGAGGCACATCCCCCCAGGCATAAATGATATTGTCATTATACGTACCACCAAAGACAGCGCCTGGTCTCAATACCGGAACATCACCGAGTTGATCGTGCACGATGGTGTGCCCATCATACGAGACATCAAAGGCATCTGACCGAACCGTGCTTCCTCCGATATTGCGGCCATTACCAATGATGAGGAGGGGATCCTCAGCCGTAGCTGCTACATTCGACGTGTCCGTAGCTGATCCGGCGACCACATTAAAAAATCCCAAAACTGTTTGACAGTAGCTGTCTGCAGTGAGATTATCTCCTGCTGGTATTGCGGCGTTGCGGGCGTGGAAGTTGATCGAATTATTATCTCCGGCGCCAATAAAGCCAGATCCGTGACCCAACACGCCAGACTGGCTAATTGAATTACCCTGCCCCGCCACGATTGCATTTGTTGTGCCTTCGGTAATAGTATTACCTATCCCTGCACCAACAAAGCTATTATCGTCTTTGACCTCATTATTGGTACCGGCCCCAATAAACGAAGCGGCTTCATGTACTTTATTGCCTTGCCCGGCTACTATAGCGGAACCGACAGGAGGATCGTTCGGGGCATTGAAGCCATTTCCATCGATAGTATTATCCTGCCCACCTCCAATGAAGTTTACCGAACCTGCAAACGACGACCCCTTATCCGAAATATTATTGCTATCGCCGCCTACAAGTACAGAAAAATTCGAGTTGACGTCAATCTTATTATTTTGGCCTCCCCCGAGCACTCCATTTGTTGACAGAAGTGTATCTTTCAATCCACCTCCTAAAAAGCTAAGTTTGCCGCTTATCTGATTTCGCGATCCTCCGACGAGGACCGATGAGTCGGACCCCCAATAGAGATTGTTGTATAGCCCGCCGCCAATGAAACCGCCGACCGCTTCCAGGGTATCTTTATAGCCTCCGGTGAGCGTCGTGTAGTTACCAATGGTATAATTTGCATAACCACTGCCGATAAACGAGCTAACACCGTCATGCATATTATTGAGTTGTCCTCCTGCAATAACGCCTCCATACGCCCAGTGGTGCTCGAATATTATATTACCTAAACCACCGCCGATAAAGCAGAGCGCGGACTGAACGAGATTCGAATCGCCACCCGCGACGGTGCTCCCCCAGGCTGCCGTATCGAGAAGATTTTGCCAGCCTCCGGCGATCGTACCGAAGCTCGGATTTTGCTCGACATTTTTATACCCGCCGCCGATGACATTATGGTCCGCTGCTGTATCGTAGATGGAATTGCTTTCACCACCGGGAATCACGCTGTACGGACCCTGAATCAGGTTTGCATGCCCCCCACCGATCACGCTATGGTGAGCACCGGTATCGATGGTGTTGAGATGTGTGCTCGAAATCCCGAAAGTAGGTATTCATCTTTATTTTTGTAAGTCACAGTTAAATTCAGTCGGGCGAACAGATAAGAACTCATATATTTTTGGGGATAGGGTTGTAAAGGCACCCCAATATGGGTGCGAACGAGCCTACGTTCCCAGCCGTTCCGTAGGGCATGGAGAATCCAGTTGATACTGCCCGTCGATTGCTGGACGTGGCGAATGAACAGGTGTCGGTAGCGGCTGATTCGTACGCAACCTACGAAATGCTTCACGCTGATGTACAGCAATTACTAACAATCACGAAAAATGCAGGGCAAGCAGGCGATGAGCCACGGTTTTGGCTTTTGGCACGATCAAGCATCCGAGCACAATTCGCTTTTTTTGAATTTGCTACTCGAATGTTTCTGCAACTATCCTTATTCTTCGAGGTAAAGGCAAGTAAGCTATCAAAGAAAAACCGCGAGCTCGCAAACCTATTCCTTGCCGACGATAAAGGGGGTCGCATGGGAATGCTTGATGCCTTCAAGTTCTCCATAAGATGTGTAGAGACGACACACGAGCTTGTCCCTGCGACCGATTTTGGAACGAGTGGCTGGAAGGATTTTCAAGATACCACCGTCCGTCGTGATGGATTTATGCACCCAAAGAAAAGTGCAGACGTGCTCATCACGCCAGAAGAATTCAATGCAATGATTAGCGGCACGGGTTGGGCAATAGGCGCAGTCAATTTGACACTGCAAAAAATGGCAGACTCATATGAATCGAAAGCAACGGAACCCAATTTTGACAAAGTAAGTGATAGACTTCGCAATATTGGCGATATGATCGAACAAGTCTCTAAGCGGACCCAGACACCGGAGCAATTTCTTGGATGGCTCCACAGAACTCGGCATCAAAAACTATAACCCCCTCTCAACAGCCTTTCAAATTAGGACAGTATCCTATATCCAATTGGGCGAATTCCAAGACCTACTCGCTAAGATTTTTGTGGAGAGGGGGTTGGCTTTGAAAATCGAAGCCGCCCTTTCTGTATTGCTTTTTGGTGTGTCCTATTGGCTTGATAGCAGTATGCCACTTCCACAAAGAGTCGCATTCGCAATTTCTCTTTTTCTTATCGCTGGAATAATTACAATACTAACTCAAGGACAGCGAAAAAAGCGCGCATTGTCTGCACCAATACGGGATAAGAGGAAGGCGTATAAACTTCGTCAGCCGGACTACACTCTTGATTCGACATTAAATTACTCGAATGCCGAAGTTCCAGCGACTAAGCGAAGTGGGCCGAGACGATTAGTTGCGGGACTTACCGCAGAGCAGATGAAAAACTTTTTGGCCGAGTCAGGTGCGACAAAAGATAGGATGTGGCACATTAATGATACAATTGATATTGCTATTCCGATTAGCGTTAATGGGAAGATGATTATTACGTCTTACGATGCAGGTGATATTATGAACAATCCTGCGGCGGGATTTGGTGTGCTTCGAATTACAGTTTATACAAGTTCGGGGGAAATCGCAACCTCGAATAATATACCAGTGAAAGACATTTATTGCTACCGTGATCTTAAAAATTCAGGGCAAGGACGAATAAGAGTGGCTCACGGATTTCAAGTCCCCGATACATACACATTCACCCCTACTTATGAAGTTAACGATGAGAATGGTCATCTCGACTGGAAAATTCAAGGGCCGACCTCTCTTCGGGTTATTCCGGTTCAGCCGAATGCCTGATTTATGAATTTGAACCTGACCCACTACCAAAAAATGGCCGGGTGTCTAATTCGCCACCTTAGGTGCTAATTCGAACGCTTAAAATCCTCTCCCAAATTGAAAGTGGGTATGCCAGCCGGCGGGAGCGCCGAAGGCGGTATGCGAATCGAAGCCGTAGCCGAAGTCGATGCCGATGAGTCCGACGGCCGGGACCTGGACGCGCGCGCCCACGCCCAGAGCGCGTTTGAGATCGAAGAGATCGGCATGGGAGAAGTCCTCCCAGACGTTGCCGGCTTCGGCAAAGGTGAGAAAATAAATGGGGATCGGTTCGAGACTGACGATGAACCGAAGCTCCGCGACATACCGCGAGTAGGCGAGTCCGCCAGGCGCATAGATCGAAGAAGGGTTCGATCCTTTTTGCACGCCGATCGAGGCATCGTCGTAGCCGCGAAGCGGGACGCTGAAAATTCCGGTTGCGAGTCCGCTGCCGCCCATAACGAATAACTCGGTCGGCGGTACGAACGGCGTGCTGCCAACTCCGCCCAATTGCCCGACGTCGGCGCTCGTCATGAGCACGAGTTTATTCTGCCCGCCGATCGAGAGCATCGGCGTGTAAAACTTCATTGTAAAAGTGTTCTTAAAATAATTGGACGGCTGGTTGGGCGCGATCGAGGGAAGCGGAAGGAATGCCAGGCGCGTCAGGAAGGAAAATTCCGATCCGGTCGTCGGGAAGATGGGGTTGTCCGTCGAGATACGAGAAATGACCTGCTGAATGCTCGTCTCGTCGTGGATACCGACGGTGTAGATACCACCGCCATTGGTGATGTTCGAGTGCTGCGCGGCGAGCGTCCAATCGCCACGGAAAAAATCGTCGGGCCATTTGAAGCGTCGCCCGAGCGAGAGCGCGGCGCCCGTCCGGTCGGCAGTATAGACATATTCCGAGTGCGTCGTATAAACGGTGAACCCGAGCGAGGTAGGACGCTGGTTGAGCCACGGTTCGGTGAAGCTAAGCGAGAGCGTCCGGTAAGCCGATGCGCCAATTTCCGCGCTGACGGAGAGTACTTCGCCGCCGCCGCCATGCAGCGGATCGGCGATATCGAAATTGTTGAACGATACACCGATCGAGCCCGTCAGCCCGAGCACGCCGCCATATCCGACCGACGCATTGAAGGTATCGCTCGACTTTTCTTCGACGTTATAGGTAATATCGACGTCGGTCGCATCGGGCTGAATGTTGAACTCGGGCTGCAGTTTCTCCTGATTGAAGTAATTGAGCTGCGCGAGCTGGCGAATCGAGCGAATGATGGCAGCGCGGCTGAACGCATCTCCGGGCCGAGTAAATAACTCGCGGCGGATCACATAATCTTTCGTCTTCGTATTGCCCTTGATATCGACATAGCGGAAGAAATGCTGTTTGCCCTCCTGCACGCGGATCAGCAGGTCGATCGAGTCCGTCTCGACGACGGTCTCTTCTTTTCCGATGTTGGCCAGATATCCTTTGTCGTAATAGAGCGAGCCGACGTCCGTAAAGTCCGGCGTGGGACCATGCAGATTCGCTTCGAGGCGGACCATGTCGTAGATGTCGCCTTTATGGAATCCGAGATGATCGCGGACTTCATCGGGCGTAAAGACCTCGGCGCCAATGACCGCAATGTTGCGTACGTGATACTGCGGACCTTCCGACACGTTGATAAGAATATTGAGATCGTTCTCGCCGGTGACCCAAATGGAATCGCCGAGAATTTGCGCGTCGCGATAACCTTTTGAATGGTAGTAGTCGAGAATTTTGCCTTTATCGGTCTCGTATTTCTTTTCGTCGAAGGCTCCGCTCGAAAAGATCTTCCACCAGACTTTTTCCTTAGTGTCTTCCATGGCGCTCCGAAGATCGCCGGAAGGTATGTGGTCGTTGCCGGCAAAATCGACATGCCGGACGATCATCTCGCGGCCCTCGTTGATCGAGATAGCGAGATCGACCGTGCCGGTATCACTCGTAGGGACCTGCGTGGGCGTAATAGTCGCAAAGTGATAGCCCTCTTTTTCGTAGAGTGCTTTGACACGCATCCGACCGGTTTCGAGGTCCCAGGGGCGAACGAAATCTCCGGGCCTGAGGGCAAGCGCCTTATCGATGTCCGTCGTTTTGATCTCTTTATTGCCGGTGATAGTATATTTCCCAAGATGGGGCAACTCCGCGACGTGAATGCCCAGGAAAAGACCGATCGTCCCGTCCGGTTGCGCGGCTTGCTTATCGACGATGACCTCCACATCGCTGAAAATGCCCATCGACCACAATTGCTGGATCGCGGAGCGAATAACGTCGCTGGGCAGCGTGAGATGTTCTCCCTTATAGAGTCCGCTTTGGCTGATGATCGTCTGCGGGTCGCTCGTGCGGTTGCCGCTGACGGAAATGCCGAGGACCGTGTATTGCTGTTCCATCGTGCCCGAAGGAATGCCGGAGGGCGGTGCTCCCGGTGTCTGGGCCGTAATAGGGCCTGAGGCGATCAGAAGAAAAAAGGCTGCAAGAAAAAAACGCATTCGAAACCGATTAGTTAGATGGAGCGGCGCTGATGGATCGTCCCCTGGAGACCTGCACCTCATGGAGGCCAAGCCATCATAACCCCAATGGATTGCCCTTTGTTGCGTGGGGATGAAAAATTGACCAAACTCATTGCCGGCGATCGGTCTCCCTCAAATGTATCGAGAGGGTCGAAAAGCAGGTGTTACCAGCCGCCGCTCAGAACAACCAGCCGAGGCTAATTTTTGGCGAGCCCATCACGCTGGTTGACCTATCTGTCCTATCGATTTGGAGAATACCCGATAGTTCGCCGGTCAGTGTTAACGAAGGGGTGAGATTGTATTCCGCTCCTGCGTTCGCAATAAGTCCGAAGCCGTCAACACCGTTCGATAGCTGTCTCCATCCGATAGCCGGACCGAAACCCAGGTATGGATGTAAGTTGCCGCTCGCGGGAAACCATGCTGCCAGTGATACGGAAACACCCCTGCCATCGATCGACGAGCCATTAAAGAGAAGAGCATAGGTTGGAATCACAGCAATACGCGTCGGTGCAGTCGAATCATTTATCATCGCGACCACCGACCCTGAATAACCCTGACGATCGTTCCCGTTTAACTGACTGAGATCATACCAACTCTTCACCTGTAAGCTGAATGCTTCGGAGAACCCATATTTAATAGATCCCCCAAGCCCGGGAGTAGTATGGTGTCCGGCATAATTTGGCCGGGTTTCCGGCAAGAGTTCGCCGCCACCCATGATTTGTCCGTTATCGCGTTTCAGGGGGTTCGGAGCAAGATCGAGCGACGGGCTATAGACCAAGCTGGATGCACAACTCGACAGTGAGAGAAGCGCCAGAATGATAGCAGGCGGTGATAACCGGATGAGATAGAGTGAGGAGATCAAAGCATGCATTAAAGAATTACACAATCTCATTAAAAAAATCAAATTACGTTCGACACAGTTCCCATAATAGAATTGTGCTTCCTTCCACAGATGCCTCTACCGTTGTATCGACCTACCACAGATAAATCAGTACGAACAGCACCACCCACACGGCATCGACGAATTGCCAGTAGAGCGCAGCGGGATGAATTAGGTCTCTCAGAGAATTTTTTCGCTCGAGCCACGGAATTCCGACGAGGGACACCATGCAGAACAATCCATAGCCGATGGCGGCGAGCGAGGCGGCGAGTGGGCCAATGCCAAGCACTCCGGTGAAGAGAGCGAACAGCAGCAACGATATCGCGGTCGAGGCGGCAATGGCCGTCAGCCATCCCGTTAGTCCCTTGAATTCTTTGCTCGCGCGAAGTGAGATCGCGAACGCACCGAGATAGAGCACGCCCGCAAGGACGTGCATGCCGTGGAAACCTGTCAGCATAAAAAACGTAGCACCAAACAGATCGCTCGGCATTCGAATATGGCCGCTCGCGAGGAGCGCGTGATATTCATAGGACTGGACTGCCAGAAAAAGTAATCCACCCACGGTGCTGAGTGCGACCCATCCTGCGGTGGCTTTGCGCCGGTCATCGTTTGCCGTTCGGCGAGCGACCCACATCGTAAGGCCCGAGAGCGCGAGCAGAGCGGTGTTGAACAACCCCGCATTTCGGCCGAGTGCGTGAAGGCCAAACCCGCTGCCCGCGGACTCCGCGCGTAGGTAGATCGAAGCAGCGATGAGACCGATAAACAGGGCCGCGTCCTGAATAATGAAGAGCCACATGAAGAGCAGGCCGCGGCTTTTCCCGGATACGCGACTTTTCCCGGACACAGCAGCTACTTTAGTCGCGGCAGGTGCGTCAATCATTAGTGGTTGGTCGGCCATTTGGATACCTACGATGAAGCAATGTAACGAACATCTTCGCACTTTTATTTTTTCCGTGTACTAGCCTATGACTCTGCAACCGGTAGCCCTCAAACGATCGGCCCTCGATCTGTTGAGTGGCACATTCCGGTCGCTGCGCCACCGGAATTACCGGCTCTTCTTTTTCGGGCAGCTCATTTCGCTCATTGGTACGTGGCTGCAGAACACGGCGCTCGCGTGGCTCGTCTATTCGCTGACGAAAGATTCGATGACGCTCGGCATCATGAGTTTCTTAGGCTCGATCCCCGTCTTATTCCTTTCGATCGTAGCCGGGACCGTCGCGGATGAAAACCCCAAACGCCGCATACTTATTTTCACGCAATCGGCTGCCGGTCTGCAGGCGATCCTGCTTGCAGTCGCGATCTGGACGCACAACGCCACGATCCTTGTGATCGGCCTTGCGAATTTGCTGCTCGGCGTGATCAATGCATTCGATATGCCGACGAGACAGGCATTCGTTGTCGAGATGGCGAGCAAGGAAGACGTCACGAACGCGGTCGCACTGAACTCTGCCGTTTTCAATGCCGCCCGGTTGATAGGCCCCGCGCTCGGCGGCTACATTATCTACGCGCTCTCGACCGACATGTGCTTTTTCCTGAATGGCCTGTCGTATATCGCGGTGATTACCGGACTCCTGATGATGAGGTTCGATACCGTCGTAACGCGCAAGCGTTCTTCGGAGGAGTCCCGGATGAGCGCGATGAAGGAAGGCATCGGCTATCTCTATGCGATCCCCCAATTCCGTGCATTGATGTTCCTTGTGATCGGGATGACGCTCTTCGGCTGGAGTTACACGGTGAACCTGCCGGTTGTGGCCGGCGCGTTGTTGCATGGCGGGTCGGGTGAGTACAGCGCGCTGCTTTCCGCAAACGGTATTGGTGCGCTGCTTGCGGCGCTCAGTCAGGCGGCCCTTGCCGGCAAGCTGGACTCGCGCCGGATGATCTTCGTCGGCCTTGGTGTTTTTATCGTCGCGCTCACCGGACTCTCTTTGGTGCACACACTGTGGGCTTCCCTTATCATGCTGGTCCTGATCGGATGGGGGATTATCACCTTTTTCATCACAGCGAATACGACGCTGCAGCGGCGGGTGCCTGATGAGTTGCGCGGGCGCGTGATGAGTATCTATTCCTTTGCGTTTGCCGGACTGTTTCCCTTCGGAAGCTTGCTCGCCGGCTGGATGGCCTCGCATTTCGGTGTTGCTAACGCATTTCGGTTGAACGCGCTCGTTCTTACTGCTTTTGCGGTGCCCGCATTTCTTTTCATCCGGCGGCTTCCTCGACTC
>Ga0207061_1114_pt1 | contig 20792 bp, 12 predicted proteins | sample Alteio_BWMinCont_31_FD_153275 | JGI IMG/M metagenome (GOLD analysis project Ga0207061, IMG submission 153275) | Enriched cells from forest soil in Barre Woods Harvard Forest LTER site, Petersham, Massachusetts, United States -... | ecosystem: Environmental > Terrestrial > Soil > Temperate forest >... | reverse complement strand
AGCCCTGTCATCGCTAAAGCGGAAAAGAAAGCTCGGAGTGCCTGGGACGACCAGCGGTTGGTCAAGGAATGTCTCGCGGGAAACGAAGATGCGTGGTCGCTGCTGATTGACAAGTATAAAGCGCTCATTTACTCGATCCCCGTCAAGTACGGTTTGCCGCCCCATGAAGCGGCCGACGTATTTCAGTCGACTTGTATGGAGCTGCTGACGCGTCTGCCAGGCTTGCGCGAGCCGCGCGCGCTTCCCAAATGGCTGATGCAGGTGGCGCATCACCAGTGTTATCGCGTCAAGCGCCAGCAGCAACGCCAGGTCAGCCGCGATGCGGAGCCGGACTTGCCGGAACCGGAAACGCCCGCGATCGCCGAGACCCTGGTGCAGCAGACGCAAGAGGAACAGATGCTCCGTGAAGCAATGGGGACACTTACTCCGCAATGCCGCAAGCTCGTGGAACTGCTCTTTTTTGAAACTCCTCCTCGGCCTTATACGGAGGTCGCCGCGGAATTGGGGCTCGCACTGGGTTCTATCGGGTTTACGCGCCAGAAGTGCATGGATCGATTGCGGCGGAATCTGGACGAACTGGGATTCCGCTAATGCCCGCCGCGCTCAAGAAAATTCCGCCGGAGGAACTCTTTTCCCGGTTGGGACAGATCGAAAGTGAGGCCGCTCGCCGCAAGTTCCTCGGGCGTCACACATCATTGGCCCGGCCACAGATCGTCAAGCAAATCGCCGATTTAGTCCTCGAGAAGATCCGCGTGAATACGCGCGAGGCATTGCACCTGGCGGATGCCGCACTTCTGATCGCCCGCAAGCTGCGCCGGAAAGAGGTTCTGGCTTTGGGCCTGCGGACCAAGGGAAATGCGCTCTATGCTTCCGGCGAAAACCGCGCCGCAGTCAAACATCACGAACAAGCCATCGCCATTTACGAAACGTTGGATAACAAGAAGGAAGCAGCGCGCACCCTGAGCAGCTCGATCCAACCCTTAATTCTCATGGGCGAATACGACCGGGCCTTTGCGGCGTCTGAGCGCGCACGTGAAATTTTCACGGTCCTTGGTGAGACACGCCGTATCGCCACCCTTGACAATAATGTGGGCAACATCCTTCACCGCCAGGACCGATTCGAAGAGGCTGTCCGGCACTACGAGCGCGCTTATAAGACATTTTCCGATTTTCAAGACTGGGAACACGTGGCTATGACGCTGAGCAACATTGCTATGTGCTCCATCAGCCTGAACGATTTTGCCCGATCGCTGGATTGCTACCAGAAGGCTCGCAGACTATGCGAACAAAACAATATGCCGCTGCTGGTGGCGCAGGCCGATTACAACATCGCTTACCTATACTACTTCCGCGGCGAATACAGCCGTGCTATCGAGATGCTCTTTGCCACGCGGCGCGCTTGCGAGGCGACGGGCGACGCCTATCATTTCGCCCTTTGCCATCTCGACCTTTCGGAGATCTACCTCGAGCTGAACTTGAGCGAAGAGGCGCGGGAAATGGCTCAGGAAGGGTTTCTGCGGTTCGAAAAACTGGGCATGGGCTATGAAGCCGCAAAAACGCTGGCGAATGAGGCGATCGCCTACGGCCAGCAAGGGAAAACAGTTCACGCGCTCGAACGCTTCACCAGAGCCCGCGAGATGTTTGGCCGGGAAAAAAACCTGGTGTGGCCCCGGCTTCTGGATCTGTACCAGGGACTGTTGCTCTTTCACGAGGGCCGCTACTTTGAGGCGCGGAGGTTGTGTGCCGGCGCAGCCGGATTCTTCGATCGCACGTTACTCTCTGGAAAAACCGTTCTCGCTCATCTTCTTCTGGCGCGCATCGCGATGCAGGTCGGCGAGCCCGCGGTTGCGGAATCAGAGACGGAGGCTGCCGTCGTCAGGATTGAGCGCCTGCATGCACCGGTGCTCGCCTATCAGGCACACTTTCTCCGGGGGCAGCTTGCTCAGGGCCGGGGCGATCGCTTGGCGGCTCTCGCGGCTTACGGGGAAGCGCGCAAAGCCCTCGAAGCTTTGCGTAGCCGGCTGCACTCCGAAGAATTGAAGATCTCCTTCGTGAAAAACCGCCTTCAGGTTTACGAGGCGCTGGTGGAATTGCACTTGAGCGGTGACCCTGGCGAATCCGCTGCTGCCGAGGCGTTTGCGTGCATGGAAGCGGCGAAGTCTCGCAGCATGACGGAAATGATTTTTCAAAGCGGCCAGAGCTTGCCCATGGGAGATGCCGGCCAGAGCGAATTGGTGCGGCGAATCCGGGATCTGCGCGAAGAACTGAATTGGTACTACCATCGCATCGAGTTGGAGCAATTACGACCGGAAGAAAGTTCCTCCAAGCGCCTTCAACAGTTACAAGAGAAAGCGGTCTCCCATGAGAACGAACTCTTGCGAGCGCTGCGAGAACTGCCGGCGAACGAACGCGAAAACGCAACTCTTGAGGCTCCCGCGGACTTTTCCCTCGCTAGGCTGCAGTCCACCCTGCCCTTGGACGCCGCGCTGGTCGAATACTATTCGATGGGTGATCGGCTTGTAGCCGCCGTGGTTACGCGAAATTCGATCAAGATCACCGCGGTCAGCGTAGTTTCCCGTGTCATCCATTTTCTGCACCTGCTCCGCTTTCAACTCTCAAAATTTCGCATGGGGGCGGCCTACGCTCACCGCTTTGAGCAGCCGTTGCTATCAGCGACGCTGGGCCATTTGGAAGCGCTCTATGCGGAACTCATCGCTCCGATCCGCGAGCAACTTCACGCCAAGCGTTTGATCTTTGTGCCACATGGGGCCCTGCACTTTCTTCCGTTTCATGCATTGCGCGATGGCCACAGCTACCTCTGTGATTCGCACACTGTCTCCTACGCCCCCAGCGCAACCGTCTTTGCTCTTTGCCAGGAAAAAACCGGCAGCGAGATGCCCAACTCCCTGGTCATGGGAATTCCCGATGAACGGGCTCCGCACATTCTGAATGAGGTGCAATCCGTCGCCACCCTATTGCCGCATCCCGAACTTTTCCTGGGCGCACAGGCGACGTCGGACATACTTCGCAAGCGTGGCTCAGCGAGCAGTCTTCTGCACATTGCAACTCACGGCAGTTATCGCCAGGACAACCCGATGTTTTCCGGCATCCGGCTCGGAGATGGCTACCTGAACTTGTACGACCTCTACCAAATTCGCTTGCCCGCCAAACTTGTGACGCTCAGCGGTTGCGCCACAGGTATGAACTTCGTTTCCGCCGGAGACGAGCTTCTGGGCTTGCAACGCGGCCTCTTTTGCGCCGGTGCGACCTCATTATTGCTATCCTTGTGGGACGTGCACGACGAGAGTACCTCCGCTCTTATGCGCGAGTTTTACAAACACTACATTCAAACCGGCGACATGCCCGGTGCCGTGCAATCCGCTATGAAGGAACTCCGCCAGCAACACCCTCACCCGTATTTCTGGGCCCCTTTTGTCCTCATAGGCAAACTATCTGAAAATAAAGCAGTTAGCTGAAGCTTTTCTCTCTATATTTTTCACCCCCTCCACTCCTCTTATTCCACGAGAGCTGTATCGGCTCTCATCCGCTGGGGAGCGGAAGTTCAAGAGAAAGGCTGATGGGGGATGAAGATGAAACACTTTACGACCGAGGAGTGGATCGATTACGTGAACCAAATGAGTTCTCGAATAAAACTGGAAGCGATGAAGAAACACTTGAGTGTAGGTTGCAAGCGGTGCGCGGAAATAGTGGCTCTATGGCAAAAGGTTCACGACACGGCAGCTTTGGAGGCCGCTTACCAGCCTCCGGCGGGGGACGTTCGAATCGCCAAAGCCGCATTTGCTACGGCTCGCCAAGCCGGTCATCGAAAGGGAAAGAGCAGCTTCGTCGAAGTGTTGTTCGACAGTTTTTTACAACCTATGGTGGCGGGCGTGCGTTCCAGCGGCCTGGGAGCAAGACAAATGCTCTACCGCGCTGACCCCTACCAAATCGATATTCAGATTGAAGCAAAGCCGGAAGGCAATCGCCTCACGGTGACTGGCCAACTCCTGGATATTAGTTCCCCAGGTGTCGTCGGACGCGAGGTGAAAGTCACACTTTCCAATCATCGCGGAAATGCCGTCCATACGGTCACCAATGAGTTTGGCGAGTTTCGCGGCGAAATTGAAAATACTGGCGACCTGGAGCTTTCCTTCCCCGGCCAGGGCGAAAAATCCATCATGATTTCGCTCCGCAACGCTCTGGGAAATTTGCCTGGGAGCAAAGCGTGACAGGCTCACGCCATATCGAGATTTTCAGGTATTTGCCTGATGGTACCAGCGTACCAAAGGCGGATAGTTCGGATGGGTACAACACTCATCACACTCGTACCATTGGCCCAAGAGGTGAATTCCGCAAGACTTGCGGGGTATCCCTCTCTGCCGATGGCGGAGTGAACCTAAAGCAGGAGTCCCCGGGAAGGGATCTACTCTATGAAACGTAGCATACTCATTCTCGCTGTCCTAATCGCTTTTACAACCGCTGCTGTTCAGCCCGCCGCAGCCCAGAACCGCTACATCGTCCGGACAAACGGCGGACTAACTTCCGTCCTGAATCTCTGCCTTGCAGCCAACTGCCAGGTTCAGGGGGCCCTCGACGGCAATGTTGGCCAGACTTATCTGGTGACCTCGACCGGCAATCTTATCTTGAACATCTTGAACGGCGCTTTGAATCTTGTAGAATCCCTCCTCGGCATCAAAAGCATCGAGCCCGATCAGCTCCTGCCCATTCCTCAAAAGCCGATCAGCAACATCCCGCCTGGACTAAATGATCGAACGCCCGTCAATTACTACGGCACTCTGGTCTGGCACGGATACGCCGCGCAGCCTGCTGCACAAATCATTCGCCTCACTGATGCCCAGAATGGCTTCAACATCAGCGGCACCGGCATCGTGGCCGTGATTGATACCGGGGTGGATACTTCCCACCCGGTTCTCGAGGCCGTCCTTTTGCCCGGATACGACTTCACGCGCAATCAGCCTGGCGCCTCCGAATGGCTGGACGTTCCGCAATTGCAAAACGATCAAAACGACGATAACTCTCAAGATCAAGGCCCCGTGCTCGTTCAGCAGTCCAGCGTCGCTATTCTAGATCAGTCTTCGGTAGCCATTCTCGACGGCGGCCCATACGCGGCATTTGGTCACGGTACGATGACCACCGGACTGGTCCATCTTATGGCGCCAAGGGCCAAGATTCTGCCTCTCAAAGCATTCACATCTAACGGAACAGGCTATCTTTCCAACATCGTCGCGGCCTTGTATTACGCGGTGCAGCACCAAGCCAACGTCGTAAATATGAGCTTTGATGTTTCGACGCCTTCTGCTGCCTTGAGCCAGGCAGTTTCCTACGCCAACCAGAACAGCGTCGTTCTGGTGGCCGCCGCCGGCAATGAAAACACCAGCGCCCCAGTGTACCCCGCCGCGCTGAACGGAAACGTTATGGGCATTGCTTCGACAACCGATTGGGACGCCCGGTCTTCTTTCTCCAACTATGGCAACACCGACGTCTGGATTGCCGCGCCGGGCGAATATGTCATCACTACGTTCCCAGGTGGCACCTATGCCAGTGCTTCGGGAACTTCTTTCAGCTCCCCCATGGTCGCCGGAACCGTGGCACTGATGTTGAACGCCAAGTCTTCCCTGAACCAGGCATCGGCGTCCAGCGCGTTGTCCCATGCGATCAAACTCACTCCAGACCTGCACAATGGCCGTCTCGATGTCTATCAAGCCGTTTCCGCCTGGGTCAACAGCAAATCTGGCTCTGGCTCCGGTTCGTGCTTCTTGCTCTGCTTGTGACCGCCATGTTGAGTGAGTGCGCACCCGTGCTCGCCGGTTCGTCCCATGTTCCCTGGACGCCGGATTCCCTGCGCGTCAAACAGGTGGAAGAGCAGGTCACCGCGCTACGCAGCTCGGTGATCTGCGCCTTCAACCAGCTTCTTGATCTCAAGGACCTGAACACCGGCGTTCACAGCACGCGCCTAGCGGAGTGGGGTATGCGCGTCGGTCAGGAACTTGGCCTGGAAGAATCGAAACTCCAGAACCTCGAAGTTGCCGCCCTTCTGCACGATATCGGCAAAGTCGGAATTCCGGACGCCATCTTGAAGAAACCTGGACGCCTGGACGCGAACGAATACGCCCTGATGAAAAAGCACCCGGAATACGGCTGGGCGGTGCTCCGCATGCTGCCGGGATTTGAACGCGCGGCCCTCGACATCCTTCACCACCACGAAAACTTCGATGGCAAAGGCTACCCAGCGGGGTTAAGAGAACTGGAGATTCCTGTCGTCTCTCGCATCGTGTCGGTTATCGACGCTTACGATGCCATGGTTTCTTCTCGCCCCTACCGCGTCGGCCTGCCTCACGAAGAGGCCGTTCGACGCCTCGTGGAGTCGAGCGGCACGCAGTTCGATCCTGCCGTTGTGCAATGTTTCATTGGCTTCGCGCAAGCCGAGATGGCCACGGTTTTTGCTGCCGCCGGTACCTCTATCTCCTCCGCACTCTAATTTTTCAGATCTTTCATAGGGAAGGTCTCCGCGAAGTTTGGAAAAACATAATCTGCGAGCAATTGCGAATTGCTTTCTGTACAATCCCCCTACTTTAGCCATTCAAGGCAGGCGCCATGAAACTGAATTCGACGCTGTTGAAGAGCACCGTGGTCGCGGCCTTAGGCGGATTGCTTTTCGGGTTTGACACCGCGGTCATCGCCGGCGCCACCCAGGCTGTGAAGACTCTCTACCACCTCGGGCCGTGGGGAGAAGGCTTTACCGTTGCTAGCGCTTTGATCGGTACAGTGATTGGCTCCATGCTCGCCGGCATCCCCGGTGACCGGTACGGCCGCCGTGACAGTCTGCGGGGGATGGCGGTGCTATACGTGGTTTCCGCGCTGGGTTGCGCATTTGCGTGGAACTGGACGGCGCTCGTGATGTTCCGGTTCATCGGAGGGCTCGGCATCGGCGGGTCGTCCGTTCTCGGACCCATGTACATTGCGGAAATTGCTCCTGCGAAGTGGCGTGGACGGTTGGTGGGCTTCTTTCAATTCAACGTAGTGTTGGGGATTTTGCTCGCCTATCTTTCAAATTACCTCCTCGGAACCATGGGCTTTGGCGCCACGGAATGGAGATGGAAGCTCGGTGTTACGGCGCTTCCCGCGGCATTTTTCTTCCTAATGCTTTTCGGAATTCCGCGCAGCCCCCGCTGGCTAGTCAAGAAGGGAAGAATCGACGAAGCCCGGGAAGTGCTTCGCCTGACTGGAGAAGAGAATTACGAACAGGAGCTGCAGGACATCGTGGATTCAATCGACGCGGAGCATGTCACGAGCGACGCTCTCTTTACGGCCAAATACCGCTACCCCATATTTCTCGCAGTGTCTATCGGCATGTTCAACCAGCTCTCCGGCATCAACGCCATTCTTTATTATCTGAACAAAATTTTCGATCAAGCAGGATTCAGCAAAGTTTCCGGTGACCTGCAATCGGTGGCCATTGGCGCCACGAATCTTGTTTTCACCATGATTGCCATGTCGGTCATCGACAAGGTGGGACGTAAGAAGCTCTTGCTCGTCGGTTCCGTCGGCACGGCCCTCTGCCTTGCGGGAGTCGCCGCCATCTTTCTTACGGGCCGGCACGAAAATCTGCTCGTATGGATGTTGGTCGGCTACATCGCCTTTTTTGCCTTTTCGCAAGGCGCGGTCATCTGGGTCTTCATCAGCGAAGTGTTTCCGAATCGCGTGCGGGCCAAAGGCCAGAGCCTCGGCAGCTTTTCGCATTGGATCATGAACGCTTTAATCTCATGGACTTTCCCGCTGATGGCTGCTTCCTCCGGCGGTTATCCGTTTGTGTTTTTCTCCGCGATGATGTTGCTGCAATTCTTCGTCGTGCTGTCCTTCTACCCGGAAACGAAAGGCATCTCCCTCGAGGAGTTGCAGAAAAAACTCAAAATCGCCTGAAGCCGCTCTGAATCCACTCGCCCGGCGCTTTACTGGTTGTGGGGAGATTCACGCTTTAATTGGTCGAGGTTTTCCCGCGCCAACGCGTTGTTGGGATCGAGCGCCAGGGCGCGTTCCAGATGAGTCCGCGCTTCCTTCAGGTTTCCTGTTTCGGCCAGCACGCCCCCGAGGTTGGCTTCCGCATTGGCGTCCTGGGGATTGATGCGAACCGCGGCGCGAAAATGTTCCTCGGCGCCTTTGAAATCTTCCGTCATCGCCAGCGCGGTGCCCAGGTTGTACTGCGCATCAAAATAATCCGGCCGCGCATGCAGCGCCGCAATCAAATATTTGATCGCCGCGTCGGGATGGCCTGCCGCCATGTTTACCCCGGCAATCGCATTGTTCACCGTGGCATCCTCGGGCCGCAGCTGCAAGGCCAGTTCGTATTGCTTCATCGCTTCCGCCAGCTTGCCGCGCGCTTGCAGCATCGCCGCGAGGTTGTAATGCGCTTCGAAGTCCGCAGGATTCTTCTCGACGTTGTGCCGTGCCATGGCTTCCTGCAGTGCCCGCCGCGGGTCATTCGCTCCGCTGGCAGCGGCGCGCGGCAAGACCTGTAGCCACAAGTGAGCCATCTCATCGTTCGAACTGTTTCCTGCCGTCACCCGTTTTGGCGGGTCATTCGGATTGAGCGGATTTTCCTCGGAGTTGTCGTAGGAATAGCGCATGGACACGATCGTTCCAGCCGGCAAATCTACCGGCGTGGCGTAGCGATAGACCGCCTGCCAGTTCAGATTCCACGCCGGGATGTGAATCAGCGGTTTTCTCGCTCCATCCGGAAATTTCGCGGACGCCTGGAGATCGTGGCCTACATAGTGAGCGTGGGGGTAGATGGCAAGAAGCTGCACATCCTCGGGTACAGTGAATTCGTCCGTCACGATGAAATCTTTGGCGCCTGCCGGAATATCCAGCTTTCGGTCATTTTCCATCTGCAGCAGCATCGGGAATCGCGTCGCGGGGTGATCTGTAAAATATAGCCCTAGGCTCGGCTGGATCGATTCCGGCTTTCCGGATGGCTGCAAGTGAATATTCAGCACTAAATCGGTGCCCGCGTCTAGCCGCAACGCCATGCCCTCCGGTTCGGTGTAAGGCACCGTGCCGGGTTTCCAGAAAAGAAAGTGGCTGTCCGGATCGAATCCTTCCGATTCAATCTTGATTTCCATTCCTCCGAAACCGGCCCCGGCTGAAGACTCCTGCAAGCGCGCCGATTGCGTGCGGTCCACCAGCACATTCGCGTGATGCACAAGCCGTTTGTCGCCCGGACGAATCTCCATCGCTTTCAGCCAGCGCGTTTGATTCACGGGCGTGCGGAAAATAAAGTTCCAGTATTGATCGGTCCCCTTGGCGGGCAGCAGGTAAGGCTTTTCCGCCTTGATGATCAGGTCCGGCTTTCCGATCTGCCAGCCTTCCACAAACTCCGGCTTGGGTGGAAGATCGGATGCTTCTCCTTCAATTGCGCCGCCTTCCACCCATTTCGCAATCAGAGCAATCTGTTCCTCCGAAAGACGCAGTTCGTCCGCAAATTTGAAAGTGCCGGGCTCTGGGAGCCACGGCGGCATGAATCTGGATTGCGTTACGGCAGCGATTTGCTTCGCGTGCGATTTTGCGTCTTTGTAAGTAAGCAGCGAAAAGGGAGCAGCTTCCCCCGGACGATGACAGTTGGCGCAATAGTGGTAGAAAATGGGCGCGATGTCCCGATTGAATGTCACCGGTGGATTCGCTGCCGCGCTTTGTCTTCGCGACTTCGTTGTTGAGTTACTTTGCCAAGCCAGCGCGGTCAACAGGGCAAAAAATGTGACGGCCGCGCCAATGGCATGCGCCCGGCGTTTCATTGGAGGTCTGAAATAAAGCAGCCGATTCCGTCAACGGCCGCCGCTGGCGGAGCAACGCCCTTGCTCGCCGCCTCGATGGCATCGGCCAATTCATGCGTCGTCGCTGCGCGCCGGGCTTTCCCAAAATCCAGATATAGATTGTCGATGCGCCCGCGATAAACAAGTTCCCGTTTCGCGTCGAACACAGCAACTTCTGGAGTCACTTTCACCTGGCTTTTTTTCACCAGGGCATGTTCCGGATCACGCAACGCCGGCATCTTGTAACCGTATTCCAGTAAATAGCCCCGAATTTGTTCAGGCGATTCGTCTTTATCCGGAAAAACCAGATAAAAAGCAGCCCCTGCAGCGTACTTTGCATTCATTTCCTTGATAAGCGGCGCATAGCGATTCGAAATCGGGCAATCCGTTCGAACGAAGACCAGAACAATGACTTTGCCCGGCGCTTGTTTCAGCGGGTCCACCGCCGCGCCGGCGAGATCGATCCCTTGCTGCCCCGCAGCAAGCAACAGGGAAGCACACAAAACCAGCAAAACTCCGCCAATCTCATGCCGGCGTGCTGAAAGTTCACGTAGACTGTAAGAACTGTTGAGCAAGGTAGTCAGCGCCAAAAGCCGCGCCAGCAAAATCTTACAACTCCAATCGGCACGTGTCTATTTCAGTTCGGCAATTCCGATCGCTTGACTCTCTACACGGCTGCAGGTAGCGTGCCTCTTTCGCATGTAAGGAGGCTTCATGCTTCGCTGCAAAGCAACATTTCTGATTCTGGGTCTCGTCTCCGTCTCTGGCGCTCTCCTCGCTCAGACTAGACCTGACACGCCGGACTACGACGTCAAAGAGCATTACACCAAGTACGAATTCAGAGTTCCCATGCGCGACGGCGTGAAGCTCTTCACCTCAGTGTATGTGCCGAAGGACAGTTCGCGTCCCTACCCAATTTTAATCAGCCGCACTCCCTATAGCGTCGCGCCGTACGGAGTTGACCAGTATCGCACCCAACTCGGTCCTTCGCCCGATTTCGATCGCGCCGGATACATTTTCGTCTACCAGGACGTGCGCGGCCGTTTCATGTCCGAGGGCGCGTTCACCGAAATGCGTCCGCACATTGACGTGAAGAAGTCGAGCAAGGACGTCGACGATAGCAGCGACCTCTACGACACCATCGACTGGCTGCTCAAGAACGTGCCAAATAACAACGGCAGAGCCGGCATCTGGGGCATCTCGTATCCAGGTTTTTTCACCTCTGCGAGCATCATTGACTCCCACCCCGCTCTCAAAGCGGCCTCGCCCCAAGCGCCAATGACCGACCTCTTCATGGGCGATGATGCGTATCACGGAGGAGCCTTTATGCTCGCCGCGAATTTCGGTTTCTACGCTTTCTTCAAGCCGCAAGCGAATCCCGAGCTCCCGCCGAAAAATCGTGTGCCTTTCGATTACGGCACACCCGACGGCTACCAGTTCTACCTCGACGCGGGATCGCTTTCCCATCTCGCTGCCAAACTCAGCGGCGACCCTCTTTTGTGGCTCGATCAGGTCCACCACAACACTTACGACGACTATTGGAAGGCCCGCAATCTTGCCCCGCACATGAAAAACATCCATTGCGCCGTGCTCACCGTTGGCGGATGGTTTGATGCCGAAGACCTGCAAGGGCCCTTCTCCACTTTCCACGCCATCGACAAATACAACGCCGGCACTTTCAATGCCCTGGTGATCGGTCCCTGGGTGCATGGCGGCTGGTATCGCTATGACGGAAATCATCTCGGCCGTGTGACGTTTGCTTCCAACACCGGCGATTACTATCGCAAGAACATCCTCTTTCCTTTTTTTGAGCAACACCTTCGGGGAAAAGAGGACGCCAAACTTCCCAAAGCCTACGTCTTTGAAACCGGCAGCAATGTCTGGCGGCAATATTCTTCTTGGCCACCAGAAAAGGCCCAGCAGAAGACTCTTTATTTCCATGCCAATGGCGGCCTTTCGTTTGACCCTCCCGGAAACGAATCGCCAGCCTTCGACGAATACATCAGCGATCCGGCCAGGCCTGTGCCGTTCGTGGACTACCTCTCGCAGAGCGTGCCGCAGGAATACATGGTCTCCGACCAGCGCTTCGCCGCTTCACGCACGGACGTGCTGACCTACCAGACGGGAATCCTTCAAGAAGACGTAACACTAACTGGCCCAGTCTCTCCGCATCTCTTTGTTTCCACCACCGGCACGGATTCGGACTGGGATATCAAAATCATTGACGTCTATCCGCCGGATTACCCGCAGAGCAAATTTGATGAGCCGAGACCGGAGGAAAGAGACCGGCCCCGCATGGATGTGGCTCCGCCTTCATTCACCATGGGCGGCTATCAGCAGCTTGTCAGGGGGGAACCGTTCCGCGGAAAATTCCGCCACAGCTTCGAGAAACCGGAGCCCTTCACTCCCGGCAAAGCTGAGGAAGTGAATTTCACGATGCAGGATGTCAATCACACGTTTCGCCGCGGCCATCGCATCATGGTGCAGGTGCAGAGTTCCTGGTTCCCGCTGACCGATCGCAATCCGCAAACCTTCGTCAACATTCCGGATGCCCAGCCTTCGGACTTCGTGAAAGCCACACAACGCGTGTTCCACAACAAAACGCAGCCGTCCGGAATTGCAACCAATGTCCTGCCGCAGTCCGCGACCGAGTAGCAGTGAACCGGCTGGAGTCTCGTTTTATTTCGTGATCTTGGCGATGAACGCCGAGTAGGGCTCCATCGGAATAGTTCCGCTCGCTGGAGCCACCGGCTTGTGAAAATTTGTCAGCAGCACGCTGACGCGCGGCATGGCAAACCCAAGTGATGCCAGGTCCAATCCCACTTTTTGATCCGTCCCGGACATATTCAACATCACCAGGATCGCTTCGTCTTTGTAGCGCCGCACATAAGTCAGCACGTTCGGGTCGCTCTCATTTAGCATCATCAAGTTGCCTTCGAGCAGCGCCGGTTCTTTGTGGCGCAACGCGAGCAGTTGCCGGTAAAAGCTCAGCACCGAGTTCTGGTCTTTCATCTCACTAGCCACGTTGTGCGTTTTCGCGCTCGCCGGAACCGGCAGCCACGGCTTGGCCTTGCTGAATCCGGCATTCTGGCCGTCGCTCCACTGCATCGGAGTACGTTCGCCATCGCGGCCCTTTTCCAGCGGCCAGCCCAGCTTTCCAATCGGATCCTGCACGTCGTCTCTGCTCTTCGGATCGTTGTTCTCCATCCCAATCTCTTCGCCGTAGTACATGATGGCCGTGCCGCGCAGCGTCAAATAAAGCGCGGCCATCATCTTGGCGATGTCGTCGTTGTGCGCACCGTCGGCGTAACGCGTGTACGACCGCACGATGTCGTGATTGGTGATTACATACGTCGGCCATCCGCCTGCCGCGTCCACCGCTGCAATGTGTTTCCGGTATTGATCCGCGGAAAGACCCGTGAATCCCGTCATCATCAAATCCATCGGCAGTTGCAGCTCGTCGTTCTTTGCCCCGTAGTAGTCCTTCAGCTCCGAAACATTGCTCGTCCACGTCTCGCCGATCAGCACCGAGCCGTATTCATCCGCGGCGCTGCGCAGTTTCCTCATCACGTCGTGCACTTCAGGCAATTTCTTGTTGTACTTCTCGTCCATGTTCGGCCGCCCGAATTTATCCGTGCCCGACAGCACCGGATTGTCCGTGAGTTTCGGATCTTCGAAAAGCGTGTCCACCGCATCCAGGCGGAATCCGGATACTCCGCGCTTGTACCAGAATCGCGTCGAATCCAGCATGGCTTTCTCCACCGCGGGATTTCGCCAGTTCAAATCCGGTTGCTCTGGATAGAAATAGTGGTAGTAATACTGACCGGTCTTCGGATCAAGCTTCCACGCGGACAAACCAAAAGTGGATAGCCAGTTGTTCGGCGGCTGGCCGGGTCCCTTGCCATCACGCCAAATAAACCAATCCCGGTGCTCCGACGTCTTCGATGACTTCGAATCCAGAAACCATTTGTGCTGGTCCGAAGTGTGATTCACGACGAAATCAAAAATGATTCGAATGTTGCGCTTTTTCGCTTCGCCGGCCAGGTGATCGAAATCCTTCATCGTTCCGTACATCGGATCGATCGCTTCATAATCTGAAACGTCATAGCCAAAATCCACTTGCGGAGAAGGGAAGCACGGCGTGATCCAGATGGCATCGACCCCGAGATCCTTCAGATAATCCAGTTTCGAGGCAATGCCGTTCAAGTCGCCGACGCCATCGTTATTGCTGTCGGCAAAACTCCGCGGATAAATTTCATAGAACACCGCATGCTGCCACCACGCGTGCCCCTCCGCATCCAGTTTTTGCTGCTGCGCCCTCGCCACGGGAGCGCAAGCGTTCAGCCCCAAAATCAACACGGCCAGTGCAAGAATTCTTTTAAGCACGCCTCTTCCTCCCTGGCTTCACTCTCTCACCATGGCACTAAGCTTCATGCCGCAACACTCTGAACTAATGCTTCGCTGGCTTGCCTTTCTTCTGCCCGCTCAAAAAATGAATGACAACCGTCCAGTGCGGATACTGCTCCGAAAAGCTTTGCGGAATCCGAACTCCAATCCAGTCCTTCGCGATACTCGGATTAAACTCCGCCCCCTCCACGCTTTGAATCTCCCTCGGATTCCACACCCTGAGTCCGTATTCGCTCCCCGCCGCTCCCGAAACCTCTAGCGCTACTTGATCCCTTGCAGCCGACCAGGTTTCCGAAAGCACCCGCAGCCCGCGGCTCGCGCTCCCCAGTGCCGGCAAACTCGATTCTTCACTCAGCCCAAAATCACTTAACAATCGGACCTGCAAAGAATTCTTTCCCGCCGTGACCGGAAATTGTACTACGACGTGCTGATCGCCCTCGCGCGTTTCTACTTGGAAGGGAACAGGCTTGCCGTTCAGATCTACTTCTTGCACTTTAGCCTTCAGGCTGATTGCCGGTCGAAATTCGACCGTGCACTCTTCGCTTCCCGATGTCAGTCCAGTCTCCAGCGCGATTTCGCCTTCCGTTTTGTTGTAATTGAAGCGCAGCGTGTTCTTTCCCAAACGCACATTCTCGATGCTGAACCGCGTCCAATCCGCAGGAACATGCGGCGTCAATTTCACACTGTGGTGGATCGCATCCACTTCCAGCCCCAACATTCCTCGCAAAATGGGGCTCACCACCATCGCTGCCGACCAAATCTGGTGTGGCGAGCTCGTCGAGAGCGGCTGGTAATAGTCGCCAGAAAGCACTTCCGTGACGTGTCCCAGCGAGCCGTCCAGCGCTAGCAGCGCGTTGGCGCGCAAATTCGCGTACGCCGGAAAAGTCTGATGATAACGATACTCCGCGACCGACGCCCACCCCGTAAACAACGGCCACACCGATCCGTAGTGATACCCGCCGCCACTGAAGAGAGGGGACCGATTCGAAATGATGCGCATCCCCCAGTCGGTCTGGTGATCCATATCCGACAGTTGCTGAATCATCGCCGCCGCATCCGCTTCGCTCGGCAGGCCAAACCACATCGGCACCGTCGCCAGTACGCTTGGCTCGTCCACCTGCTTGTTATTTTTGTCCAGCGCAAACGCAAATCGCTTTTTGCCCGCGATCCAGAAACTTTCGTTGACCAGCGCGCGCTGCTTCTCAAAATCCTTCGCCAGCGTCTTGTTCAATTCTTCCTGGCCCGTCACCCGCGCCAGATTCGAAAGCGCCCGCAGCGCTTCCGCTCCCAACCCGCTCTGGTAATACTCCGTCTTCACCGGCAGCAGCGGCCCGCCTTCCACCCAGCCGTGCCCGAACCCAAAATTCTGCGGCAGTCCCCTCTCGTCGTACGTCGATTTCAAAAATGCATAGGCCTTTTGCAAACTCGCCCATTTTTCTTTTGCAAAAGCCGTGTCGCCGCTTTCCACGACGTAATCATTCGTCGCAATGATGTAAAGCGGCGTAGCATCAGCGGAAGCATACGGATACGGATACCCTTTGAACCAATCCACAAAATTAGCGCCCTGCGAAATCTCGTGAGGAATCTTGCCGTCGTCCCTCTGGAATTTGCTGATGAAGTCCAGCGCCGTGCGCGCATTCGAAAAATCTCCTGTCGCGTTCAGTGCGAAAGAAGTCCAGAACGAATCGCGCCCGAAAAACCACGCAAAACCGGGTCGCTGGCTCTCTCCCGAAGTGCGGTATCCCGCCACCAGCCCTGTCCCCAGAAAGGGATTCGTCACCATCCCTTGCATTTCGCTCACGCGCGCCCAATCGTAAGCCTGCTGAATCTGCGCATCCGGAAGCTCCAGGCTCACGGTTCGCTGCAGATAATCCTGGTAGTATTTCGCGGACTCCTTCAACAATTCTGAGTAACCGGACGTTAGATGCTGGTACGTTTTCTCCGCCGCTGCCCGGCCTTCCATCGAGCCCGCAATCACAATCAACTTCGACTCTTTGCCTTTTGCCGTCACACCCAGCCGGAAGGAAGTTTCCTGCGATTCGGAATAATTCGTCTGGAATTCAGAATGTGGTTCCGTCGCCGTCGGTGAGCCAACGAGCGCCGAGAATTTCCTTTGTTCTTCTCCAAAATAAAACGCCCGCCGCTCCGCACTCCAATCGATGTACGTCGCCCCAAGCGCCGCCGGCCACATCAGCTGAAAATCGCGATGAAACGACGCTTCAATTTCCAGCGGCTGTTCCGTTTCCACGTCGAGCAGAATTACCGCGCCTTGTTCCCCCACGGGAACAAAAAAAGTTTCCCTCACATTGAAGGTGTCGCTGGCATAAAAAATCGTCGCCGATTCCGGCCGCACCGTCACCGTTCGCGCCAGCCCTTCCGCGGCCAGCACCCGCCCTTCCGTATGGAATTTCAGGTGAAACTCGCGAAAAATCTTCAGCGGGTAAACCCACGCTTCCATCCGCCCCGATTCATTTCCCAGTAGCCCCGCGCGCATCCCCGTAATTGGCAAAAATTCCCATGGCCGCACCGCCCGCGAAAGCTCCAGCGCATGCGTCATTTCTTTGTGCTCCTGGCTCCAACCGCGAGGCGCGCAAACTGCGATCAGCAGCGTCACTGCGGCAAGCGCGCGAATAACTCGGCGCCGCTTCCCCCAAAACTGTTTTCGAATGTGACTTCGAATTGTGTACGAGGTTTGCATTCGGGTGGCCGCCGCTGCGTCGTGAGCTTGCATTGCCCCGTTGGCCCCACTATAAAAGAGAGCGCCGGATTCTAGCACGACGTTCATCTGAGAGGTACCGCTTCTTTTGTCTTCCACGCGCCGCTCATTTCTCCAATCGCTCAGCCGCTCCGCGCTCGTGCTCCCGCTCGAAAAAATTCTTTCTCTTGCGCTTCCCAGAAAGTCGTCACCCTCGCTGCGCTCTCAAGCCGCCGCGCCTCCGCCATCCGCCGCCGCCGCTCCCGCGCATGATCTCGGCATCACCTTTCTCAACGTCGCGCGCGAATCCGGCCTCAACGCCAAAACTATCTTCGGCGGCGAACACAAAAACAAATACCTCCTCGAAACCACCGGCTGCGGCGTCGCCTTTTACGATTACGACAATGACGGCTGGCTGGATATTTTTCTGGTGAACGGCTGGCGCCTCGAAGGTTTTCCCGCCGGCCAGGAGCCGGCCAATCATCTCTTCAAAAACAATCGCGACGGCACCTTCACCGACGTCACCGCCAAAGCCGGCCTCGTTCATTCCGGCTGGGGACAGGGCGTCTGCGTCGGCGATTACGACAACGACGGCTTCGACGATCTCTTCATCACCTATTTCGGAAAAAATGTTCTCTATCACAACAATGGCAACGGCACCTTCACCGATGTCAGTGAAAAAGCCGGTGTCGCCGGAACCGGCAAGCGCTGGAACACCGGCTGCGCGTTCGTGGATTACGATCGCGACGGCCGCCTCGATCTTTTCGTCGCGAACTATATCGATCTCGATCTGAAAACCGCTCCCGTCCCCGAATCCGGCCCCTGCCTCTACAAAGGCGTCATGGTCGCCTGCGGTCCGCCAGGACTCAGCGGCGGCAAAAATATTCTCTATCACAACAATGGCGACGGCACCTTCGCCGACGTCAGCGAAAAATCCGGCATTCTCAAAGCCAACGGCACCTACGGCCTCGGCGTGCTCACCGCCGATCTCGACAACGACGGCTGGCCTGACATTTACGTCGCCAACGATTCCACCGCCAGCGCGCTCTACCAAAACAAGAAAAACGGCACGTTCACCGACATCGCCATGGAAGCCGGCTGCGCCCTCAGCGCCGACGGCAAGCCGCAAGCCGGCATGGGCATTTCCGCCGCCGATTACGATCTCGACGGCAATCTCGACCTCGTCAAAACGAATTTCGCGGGAGACACGCCTTCGCTCTACCGCAATCTCGGCGGCGCGAATTTCGAGGACGCCACATTCCAGGGCGGCCTCGGCAAGCACACGCAGTATCTCGGCTGGGGCTGCGGTTTTTTTGACATGGACAACGATGGCTGGTCCGACATTCTAATCTGCAACGGCCATGTCTATCCCGAAGTCGAGCAGCTCAAGACCGAAGCCGGCTACCCGCAGCGCAAGCTGCTCTACAAAAATCTCCGCAACGGCCGCTTTGACGACGTTTCCTTCGACGCCGGTCCCGGCATCTCCGTGCCCGTCGCCGCCCGCGGCTGCGCCTTCGGCGACTTCAACAACGACGGCAATCTCGACATCGTCGTCAACACTGTCAACGATCTCCCCCAACTTCTCCGTTGCGATTCCCGCACTGGCAACAACTGGATCAAAATCAAAACCATCGGCACAAGATCCAATCGCAGCGGTATCGGCGCGCGCATCAAATGCGTCACGCATCTCCCGGGCGAGAAAAGCCTGCATCCCCAAATCGACGAAGTCCGCAGCGGCGGAGGCTATTTTTCGCAAAACGATTTGCGCGTCCACTTCGGCATAGGCAAAGCCGAATCCATCGAACTCCTCGAAATCCGCTGGCCCAGCGGCGCCATCGACACCCTGCGCGACATCAAGCCCAACCAACTCCTCTTCGTCAAAGAAGGCGAAGGCCTCATCCGCACCATGCAATTCGCCACGCCCCAATCTCCCAAACTTCCAAAGTGAAACTGTTCCGTTTTAATGTTGTTCTTTTGTAGTCGCGGGTCTTCAGACCCGTTCTTTTCTCTTCTCTGCGTACTCTGTGTTCTCCGCGCTCTCTGCGTTAAGTTTTTGCTTTTTCCTTCTGTGCCCGCAGACTAGCTCGCTTCTCGGTTTTGTGTGACCATCTACACGTTCCGCACGGCGCGGTTGATCATGCATTCCAGAAAAACCAGGTTCCTTCTTGCGATCTCGTTCCTCGCGGCCTCCGTCGCCCTCGCCGCGCAAACCCACGATCTCCCCTTCGGTCGATGGAAGCGCGCCTCGAACGAGCCCATCCTTTCTCCCCAGGGCACAACCTGGGAATCCGCCGGCACTTTCAATCCCGCCGTCGTTCTTCACGACAGCAAATTTGTCATGCTCTACCGCGCGCAGGATGCTGCGGGCACCTCCCGCCTCGGCTATGCCGATAGCAGCGACGGCCTCCACTTCACCCGCCGCCCCGAACCCGTCCTCTCCCCCGAGGCCGACTACGAAAAAGACGGTGGCGTCGAAGACCCGCGCCTCCAGAAATTCGGCGCCACTTTCTACCTCACCTACACCGGCTACAACAAGAAAGACGCCCAGCTCTGCCTCGCCACTTCCTCCGACCTAATCCATTGGGATCGCAAAGGCGTAATCCTCCCAGCCTACAAAGGCAACTGGAACGTCGGTTGGACCAAGTCCGGCGCCATCGTCCCCGAAAAAATCGACGGCCATTATTGGATGTACTGGCTCGGCACCTCCGCCGACAAAACTGACCAGATGGGCCTCTCCTACTCCGACGATCTGCTCCACTGGACTGAAGCCACCACCACTCCCGTCCTCTCGCGCCGCCCCGGAATGTTTGACTCCCGCGTCGTCGAACCAGGCCCTCCACCCATCCTCACCGATCGCGGTATCGTCCTCGTATACAACGGCGCTGACGACCAACTCGTCTATCGAACCGCCGTCGCCATCTTCGACCCTCACGATCCGCGCAAACTCCTATATCGCTCCGACACCCCCATCTTCAACCCTGAAAGAGAATGGGAAAAAGTCGGCCAGGTCCCAAACGTAGTTTTCATCGAAGGATTAGTTCGAAAGGACAATCACTATTTCTTCTACTATGGCGCCGCCGACAAATTCATCGGCGTCGCCGAAGCCCAATCTGTTCCCTGATTCTTCCGCGTAGCGGCGGGCTTCAGCCCGGCCGATCTGGACTCTGTAGTGCCGGGCTTCAGCCCGGCGTGGTTGGTTTTCCCTGTAGTGGCGGGTCTTCAGACCCGTGCTTTTCTCTTCTCTGTGACCTCTGTGTTCTCCGCGCTCTCCGTGTTAAATCTTTCTTTTCGGTCTTCGGACCCGTGCCTTTCCTTCGCCTTCTAGCCGCCGCTTTATTTCCCCACCACCAGAATCGTAAACGAATCCGGCAACATCGGCCCTCGCCCTGGCCGTTCTCCCGCCGCCGGCGTTGGAGGCGGACCAAACTCCGCCCCGATCAGCAAAATGTGATTTGTCTTGCCGTCCAGCGTCAACGTCTTCGCGCTTTGCATCGTCTTCACGTTCTGTTCCACCGCGAAGCTCGTCGGGCTGTTTTCCTTGACCACCGTCAGCGTCCCATCGCGTTGCGAGCTGAATGCTTCCATCGTCGCGGGATTGAAGACCGCTCCATCCACTCCATTCCCGATCGGCAGGATGGTGATGATTTTTCCGTCCACGGAACTGAGGATCGCCATCACCGCCGGCTCGTGGCACGCCGCAAACAGAACGTGATTCTTCACGTCAAACGCCAGCCCGCCCGGCCCTCCGCACTTCCCGGCCAGATCATAATGCGCCGTCACCGTCATCGTCTTGGCGTCCACCACCGCGATGTTGTCCTTGTCTTCGATATCCACATAGATGTGACCCTTCTCGTCCGTGACCG
>Ga0207061_1113_pt1 | contig 20975 bp, 16 predicted proteins | sample Alteio_BWMinCont_31_FD_153275 | JGI IMG/M metagenome (GOLD analysis project Ga0207061, IMG submission 153275) | Enriched cells from forest soil in Barre Woods Harvard Forest LTER site, Petersham, Massachusetts, United States -... | ecosystem: Environmental > Terrestrial > Soil > Temperate forest >... | reverse complement strand
CGAAGAAATCCGCGCCGGCGGCTACGCTGGAGTGGACAGGAACTTCGTGAAGAAGATCGCGGCCAAGAAGCTGCAACTCGCGGCGGACGCGAAGGTCATCGTCCTCCTTTATTTGGACATCGTGGAGAACATCAAGATGAAGATCGAGGACCAACTCGGCCTCGCGGCGTGCGTGAGCGAGCTTGCCATTGGCGAGTGCGCGGGCAATGGAAAGAAGATGATCGGTGACGCCCTTCATAGCGGAGACCACCACCGTGACCTTGGAATTCTGCAAAGCGGAGCGAACGAGGCCCGCGGCATGGAGCATGCGTTCCGCGCCGAGAAGCGAACTGCCGCCAAACTTGAAAGTGACAACGTTACGGAGTTGCTTCGCTACCCCGCCGGCGCAATGCACGCTATGGTGCAACGCCGCGGTGCTTGGTTCTGCTGCTGCTTCTTCCTGAACGTTTTCGAGGCTCATGACCTGCGCTCCTGGATTCCTTGGTGATTTCCAACCGCTGGAGCGTCTCTGGAGGGGGCTTAAAGAAGAAACCCACCGCCAGGTTCGCTTCTGGCGGTGGGTTGGAAACTTTTTCTAGCTTGCTAGCTGTTTCTCCACGCGCCCGAAGCGGAAATAGTCGTCTTAGTCGTAGTCGAGGTAATCGACATGGACGACTTGGACGTAATTCGCTTCGTGGCGATGGACAATTTCACGAGATGAGAATAGCACAGGCCGCCTGGCCATAGAAGCCAAAAATAGCCGGCTTAGAACCGGGGCACCGAAAGAGTTATCAGTGAGTGGAAAAAGCCGGAAGTATTGGCGCTCAGTTCAGAAAGGCAAAGGGAAGGCCCACGGCGGGTCACCTGACCGTTCTACAGGTTTTCCCCTAGTCCGAGAGAACAGTTTTCCGAGAGAAACACCTGTCCTGCGGAAAGCGTGCAAGGTCAATAGTTTACAGGTAGTTTTGACATTGTGTCCCAAGCGCGACAAATCCAAGTGCGTTCGAAATTGGGGATGGGCGCTAATTCAATAGGAAGAGTTGATGATGAACAACAAGGGGAAGGAATTAAGAATACTTGGCGGTACGCTGCTGGCGCTGGCCCTGAGCCTGGCCGGAGCGAGCTTACGGGCGCAGGATAGCCGAAAGGTACTTTCCAATCCTGTCCCGGTTTACCCGGAAATCGCCAGGAAGATGCAAATCATCGGCACGGTAAAAGTCCAAGTGGTGATCGGCGCTGATGGACGGATTAAGGAAAAGAAGTTCATCGGCGGTCACCCAGTGCTTGTGAATGCCGTTGAGGAGACGCTCAAGAATTGGAAGTACGCGCCCGCCAGCGGAGAGACTACCGCTCAGCTGGAGTTTAATTTCCACCCATAGTCGTTGAGGGCGAGTGGATTTGAAAAATGGCCACGCGGATATCCTCCGCGCGGCCATTTTCTTTTGCTCAAAGGAATTGATGAAATGCTTCAAGACTCCAACGTTGCCTCACGAGCCGGCTGGATTTGGATATGCGAAAAGAAGGCTGGAACAGGTGAGGCCGGACTCGGCTTTTTGGAGTTCGGAGATATCCAGAGGAGTGACGTGAAACCCGCGGGCTTCGATGCGGGCGCGGGTGCGCGGAAAGGAGGCTGGAAAGATGATTGTATCTCCGAGGGCCAGCGCGTTGGCGGCGTGCGGTTCGGCAGGATCAACATCGATCCAGTCATAGCCAGCAAATGCCGCCGCGTCGAACCATGGCCGATTGGCGAGGAGCGTATTTCGGCCGAGGGAAGTAATGGCGGATTTAAGATGCAGGCAACCGGCCACCGGAACGGCGCGGACTTCGTAATTGTGAGGAGCGAGGATGGCCGCGAGCTGGCGAATGCCTTCGGTGTTGCTGCGCTTGGTGAGGCCAACAAAGAGTTTCCGGCCGATGCGAAGAACGTCGCCGCCCTCGAGTGTGCCGGGCAGAGTCACGTATTCCAGCTTTCGAAATCTCGAGAGCGCCTGAGCCAGAGAGGCAGCCTCCCGGCGGCGGGTCTCCGTCCCGAGTGGCAGAATCACCGCCAGCTCGTCGAGAACGATGGCGGGGTCTTCGACGAACATGGAATCGGGAAGTTCGTGTTCAGCTGGAAGGGAAACCACGTTCGCGCCAAGTTTCTCCAGTAGCTTTTCGTAGGCGCGATGCTGCTCCTGGGCTCTCGCCAGGTCGATCGGCTTCCGATCGATGAAGGAAAGTTCGCAATGAACAATGGCTGGGCTGACGGCGCGCGTTATCGCGGTGAGCATGGCGAAGGAGCAGTTTACATGAGATTTAGTTGAGGGCGCGCGAAGGAGCGTATAAACTCACCGCCGAGTCAGACAAGGAGCAAACCAAATGATGATTTGGAAGAGAATTCTCGTCGGGTTCTTGGCGTGCGCACTCGCACTCACGGGGCCAGGCTTGGCTAGCGGGGCCGATGAAAAAAAGAGTGCCGCGGTGGATGAGGTCTTCGCTGACCTGGTGAAGCCGGGGTCACCGGGGTGCGCCCTTGGTGTCTACCGGGAAGGGAAGATTATCTATTCGAAAGGCTATGGCCTTGCGAATCTGGAAGAAAGCGTCGCGATAACGCCACAGAGCGTGTTCGATATCGGCTCGACTTCGAAACAATTTACGGCCGCAAGTATCCTGCTTCTGGAAAAACAAGGAAAGCTATCCGTCAACGACGATATCCGGAAATACCTTCCCGAACTCCCGGACTACGGCCAGAAGATCACCATTCTGAACTTGCTGAACCACACCAGCGGTCTGCGCGATTACCTGGGGCTGATGGAATTCGCCGGGATCAATACCGACAGCGTAACGACGGATGAAGATGCGCTGCAGATCGTTGTCAGGCAGAAAGCTTTGAACTTCGCCCCAGGGAGCGATTGGCTTTACAGCAATACGGGATTTTTTCTGCTTTCGGTGATTGTGAAGCGCGCGAGCGGAAAGACACTCCGGGAATTCGCGGCGGACAACATTTTCACGCCGCTGCAGATGACGCATACGCAGTATCGCGATGACCATACTTCGCTGATTGAGAATCGGGCCATGGCCTACGATCCAGGTGAAAAAGGCGTTGGTTACAGCCTGGATGTTTCCTATTTCGAGCAGACCGGCGACGGCGCGGTGCATACCTCGGTGGAAGATTTGCAGAAGTGGGATGAAAATTTCTACAGCGGCCAGATCGGCGGAAAAGAGTTCCTGGCGGAGATTCAGGAACAAGGCAAATTGAACAGCGGCAAAGTGCTGGACTATGCGAAGGGATTGTTCCACCGAGAGTACCGCGGCCTTCACGCCGTACGGCATGGCGGGTCATGGGGCGGATACCGTGCGGAATTACTGCGATTCCCAGAACAACATTTCTCGGTCGCTTGCCTTTGCAACCTCGGGAATGCCAATCCCGAACAACGAGCTGAGAGAGTTGCCGATGTTTACCTGGGATCGCTGATGAAACCAAAAGAACCTCGGAAGGAACCAGAGAGGCGGCCCGAGACAGAAAAGAAATCGGTGACGCTGACGGCAGAACAACTCGCCGCCTACGCGGGCGACTACTGGAGCCAGGAATTGGGGATCACATACCGTTTGGGAGTAGAGGGAAGCAACCTCAAAGTTGTGGCCATAGTAGACGGCTCAGGCACAGTCCGGACCGATGTACCAATTCGCAGACCCTTTGCGGCCACGGGCGACAATGAATTCGCAGTCGAAAGACCGCGATTCGCGATTCACTTTCAAAGAGATGCGCATCAGGCCTTAACAGGATTCACGCTGGATGCCGGGCGGACGCGCGGAATGATCTTCTCGCGCAAGGATGGCAGCGGAAAGTAGGAGCAAATTCTAGAGAAGCACCTTGGATAAGACGTGCATGAGGAGAAGTACGACGGGCCGAGGGTTCAAAGGCGCCACGCGTGAAATCCAGAGCCGCATGATTTCCGCGCCAAGGAGCATGCCGGCAAGAATCAGACCGATCACGCCGAGGACAAGCCAAGCTTCCGATTTTGAAACACGGAAGGCACCTGGGTTTCGAGCAGACTCCTGCACGGAATCCGCGGATAGCTCGCTCTCTGCAAAACCTGCAATGGCGGCTCGATCGGAGATCTCCGGCTGCACGAGCAGGCAGTATCCCTTTCGCGGGATGGTCTCCACGTAGAGCGGCTTATCGGATGAGTCACCCAGCGCCTGGCGCAGCTTATTGACGGTCGTATTTACGTTGGCATCGTAATTGACATGCGTGTCAGCGGGCCAGAGCCGCATGCGCAGTTCTTCCCGCGTGACGACTTCCCCCGGCTTTTCGAGCAGGGCCAGTAGTATCTGATACACCTTCCCCTGGAGCTTGACACGCGAGCCGTTCCGGGTCACTTCCTGTTTCTGCTGGTCGATGCGGAACGGCCCGAAATCGATATACCGGTGAGAAGGAAGAATGATGCGCTCAGAAGGGGCCTGTTCTTCTGGTTCGTGCATAGAGATGACTTCCGATGACATAAACACCCACCCTATTGGTGTATAGACGCAAAAGTCGGCCTGGTGTTTTCTAGCTCTACGAAGAAATGTGTAAGTAAGTTCCACATCCGCGGGAAGCGCACACCACGGCGTGAAATTGGTTAGCCAAGAACTGGAGAATCCGAAGTTTGGAATGTTACATGACGAAAATTGTCTGAATTTAGATGTTGTTTATACAGATTTCTGAAGGTTTCCAGCAATGTCTGTTGATTCAGCGCTTGGCAACCCGTGGGCGAACCTTATGCGCGGTGATTCTAGCTGACTGCAAACGGGCACATCTGCTAAACTGGTTATTGTAAGATCGCACCTGAGAAGTTGATTCCGCTGGGCCGGAGTCAGACAGAACGACAAAAAAGGTTCGTCCGGGCCCCGACCGGGTCGGGGCTATTTTTGTCTTTGGAGGACTTGCATCCCGATTGGGCCGGGATTCTAAGAAGCAGGAATTATGAGTCAAAAGATTCGCAACATCGCCATCATCGCGCACGTGGACCACGGCAAGACTACGCTGGTGGACGCCATGCTGCGCCAAAGCGGGATTTTCCGCGCCAACGAAGCGCTCGTCGAGCGCGTCATGGATTCGAACGATCTGGAACGCGAACGCGGCATCACGATTCTGGCGAAAAACACTGCGCTCTTTTTCCACGACACGAAGATCAATATCGTGGACACCCCGGGCCACAGCGACTTTGGCGGGGAAGTTGAGCGAGCCTTGCGCATGGTGGACGGCGTCGTGGTGCTGGTTGATGCTAGCGAAGGACCGCTGCCGCAAACGCGTTACGTTTTGCAGAAGGCGCTGGCGGCGAAGCTGCCTCCCGTAATCGTGCTGAACAAGATCGACCGCACCGACGCGCGGGCCAAGGAAGTCCTGGACGAAATCTACGATCTTTTTATTGATCTGGACGCCACGGAAGACCAGCTCGATTTTCCTGTGGTGTACACGAATGCGCGCGACGGCGTGGCGCACCGTACGCCAGGGGACGATTCCAAGGACCTGCTGCCGCTGTTCGAAACCATCGTGAAATCTATTCCGGCTCCCCCAGGCGATCCCGAAGGCGTGCTCCAAATTCAAGTCATGAACCTGGATTACAGCGAATTTCTCGGACGGATCGCGATCGGACGCGTTTTCAACGGCACGCTGAAGCGCGGCGCGGACGTGGGCATCGTCAAGCTGGATGGCAAGCTGGCGCCGACACGCATCACCAAGCTGTATACCTTCCGCGGCCTGGAACGAGATGAAGCACAAGAAGTCCCCGCGGGTGATCTCGTGGCCATTGCCGGCGTCGAAGGGATTCAGATTGGCGAGAGCATCACCGACTTGGCAAACCCCATGCCGCTCGAGCCGCTGTTGATCGACGAACCGACTCTGGCCATGATTTTCACGGTGAACAGCAGCCCGCTTTCCGGCAAGGATGGCAGCTACGTCACTTCGCGCGACCTGCGCGACCGCCTGCAAAAAGAACTTCTGACGAACGTCTCCATCCGCGTGGAAGACACGGACACTCCGGAATCTTTCCGCGTGCTGGGGCGCGGTGAATTGCAGCTCGCGATTCTGATTGAAACAATGCGGCGCGAAGGCTTTGAGCTGATGGTCGGGAAGCCGGAGATCGTCACCCGCACGGAGAACGGCAAGAAACTGGAGCCTCTCGAGCGCCTGGTGATCGACGTCCCAGAGAATTTTATCGGCATCATCATGGAAACGACCGGCAGCCGGCGCGGCGAAATGATCAAGATGAGCAATCACGGCTCGGGCCGCGTGCGCATGGACTTCAAGATTCCATCACGCGGATTGATCGGGCTGCGCAGCCAGTTGCTGACGGACACGCGCGGGACGGCGCTGATTCATTCGATTTTCGAAGGCTGGATGGAATACGGCGGAGAGATGGCGCTTCGTCCCACCGGGGCATTGGTGGCGGACCGCAGCGGACCATCCACGGCGTTCGCGTTGTGGAACATCCAGGAACGCGGCGAGCTGTTCATCGGGCCGGCCATAGATGTCTACGAAGGCATGATCGTGGGCGAGAATTCGCGCGAGCAAGACATGGACGTCAACGTCACCAAGGAAAAGAAGCAAACCAACATGCGCTCCTCCAGCGCTGACGAAGCCATTCGCCTGATTCCCCACCGCCAGCTGAGTCTCGAGCAGGCCATCGAATTTATCGCTGATGACGAGTACGTGGAAATCACGCCGAAGTCCATCCGTCTGCGAAAAAAGGTTTTGCAAGCCAACAAGCGCCCGCGCCGCTGGCAGGAAATCCGCGCCAGCCAGGCCGCGACCTAAACACATTCCCGCGAGTGCTTAGTGCGCTGATTTTTCGAGCAGCTCAGCCAGGTATTGCTTCCACATGACAGCCTTGGTATGGGTGCCATGACCGCGCGTCTCGTCACTGATGGGGATCAGAACGAAGCGGGCATTCTTCACTCTCTTGATTTCGCGCTCGGCGATGCCCAGCTCCGGCGGATTGATGAAATCATCCGCTGAATTGATGTACATGACATGCGCGGTGATTTTCTCGAGCTGCGGCGACGGATCGTAATTCCGCGAAGCGTTTACTTGATACAAGAAATCATTCGCGTCCAGCGTGGCAAACCGGGTCTTGAAATAATCGTCCAGATATTTATCCGCGGCATCGCGCGTGGGAAGAGTTTTCTGCATATAGAGCGGGGCGCTCCCGGCAATCAAAAGAAAATCCAGCGCGGTGCGGAGCGCCTGCTGGGGCTCCGAGGAGTACTCTCCGCCCTTCCATTCGGGATCGTTGCGAATTGCGTCCATCACCATCTTACGCCAGATGCGGTTGCGTCCCGCGACCTGCACCGGCTGGCAGGCCAGCGGCATGAGCGCGTCCATGAAATCGGGATAGGTTTCGCCCCACACAAAAGAATGCATGCAGCCCATGGAGGTACCCAGGATCAGCCGCAAGTGGTTTATGCCAAGGCCTTCGCTGAGCAGTTGGTGGTGAGCGGCCACCATATCGTCATAGTCGTATTGCGGAAAACGCGCGTGCATCCCGTCGCTGGGCTTCGAGGATTTTCCGTGGCCGATGCCGTCGGGGAGGATGATGAAGTAACGCGCAGCATCGAGAAGCTGGCCTGGGCCAAAAAGTTCTCCGGCAAATTGCGGCTGAAGGAATTGCTGGCCGGACCCGCCTGTGCCATGGAGGATCAGTACCGCATTCGTGACGCGCCCCTCCGCATTGCGAATCGGTTTCCCAAGTGTTCTGTAGTGCAGCCGCAATTCCGGCAGTGTCTCCCCCGACCTGAATTGGAAACCCTTGGCTACGAAATCACCTTCCGTCGCCGCTGGAACGGCTTCTTGCTGGGCTGATGAAGTAAGAGCTCCAAAGGCGACGATTGCGGCAAGCAAGCTCAAATTCCGAAATAAGAATGTGTTCATGGGCCCCCTCTTCAAGGACAGAATCTAGCACACTGGACTGGCAAGCCCTTGCTTTGTAAGGAGGGACAAGCGACCATGTACGGCCCAGTGAACAAAGCCGTACTACATGGCGGCAAACTAGTGCACTCCCTGTAGAGAATGATATAAAGTCATGTGCTCGAATGCAGCCCGCTCCTGAGGCGCTGCACGCAAATGGCTTGGCCGGTGGTGGAACGGGCACTGCCGGGGATGTCGGTCAAGGAGACTAATGGAAACTGCGAGCAATCCAAGCACAAAAGCCGCGGCAACATCGCACGCCACGATTGCCGCTTCGGCGACCGCGCTGCCGCCTTACACCATCACGCGCGAGGACGTGAAGACTTACATGGGGCGCGTGTTTGACATCCCGGATCGGCGCCTCGAAGCCATGATGAGCATCGTCGACAACGCCCAGGTTCACAACCGGCACTCCATCTTCCCGCTCGATTACACCATCGAGCCGCGCCCGCTTTCGCAGACAAATAACGAATATATCGAGCACGCGGTAAAACTCGGCCGGGAAGCCGCGGAAAAGTGCCTGGAGCGCGCGGGCTTGAAGGCCGATGAAATCGATATGATCATCACGGTGTCCTGCACGGGCTTTATGATTCCGTCGCTGGACGCCCACCTGATCAATTTGATGGGGTTCCGCTCGAATGTTCGGCGCATGCCGTTCACGGAATTGGGCTGCGCCGCAGGAGCCATGGCGCTGGGGCGCGCGGCCGATTATTTGAAGGCGGAGCCTGGCGGAAACGTCCTGATCATTGCCGTCGAACTGCCCTCGCTCACTTTTCAGCGCAAGGATATTTCGCAGGCCAACCTGATTTCTTCGATCCTCTTCGGCGATGGCGCCGCGGCTGTCGTGGTCAGCGGAAAACCGTCGCGGGGCCCGAAGATTCTGGTTTCGGAAACCTATACGTTTCCCGATTCGCTGGGCGCCATGGGATTCGACTTGCGCGATTCCGGATTTCACATCCTGCTGGCAAAGGATGTTCCGGAAATGATCGGCGGAAAAATCGGCGGGCTGGTGCAGGGTTTCCTCGACCGCCACGGCCGCAGGCGCGAGGACATCAAAGGCTGGATTCTGCACCCGGGCGGGGCACGCTTGCTTGGAAATATCGAGACGGAGCTCGGCCTGTGCAAGTGCGACACGCAGCCATCGTGGGACATTCTCGGGAACGTCGGAAATCTCTCCAGCGCGACGATCCTTTTTATTTTGCAGGAGTGGCTGGAAAAAAGACCTCTCCAATCCGGTGAATATGCCCTGGCCGCTGCGTTCGGCCCGGGCTTCAGCGCCGAATTTCTGCTGCTGCAATGGACCTGAGCGTCATTGCGTTTCTCGGTCTGCTTTTGGCCGTCGCGTTACTGCGCCTCGTTGAGTTGCGCATTTCCAAACGGCACCAGGCGGAAATGGTCACCCGTGGCGCGGCGAAAGTGGATGAACCGAGATTCCGCTGGATGGTGCTGCTGCATACCGCCGTGCTGCTTGGCGCCGCATTCGAAGTAGTCCTTCTGAAGCGTCCTTTCATCCCTTGGCTGGCCGCGCCCATGTTTGCCGTCTTCCTCGCCGCCAATGCCGTGCGCTGGTGGGTCATTCGAACGCTCGGTGAACACTGGAACGTTCAGGTCATGGATTCCACGCGCCTCGGCGTGGTGACGTCCGGGCCTTTCCGCTACGTGCGGCACCCAAATTACGCGGCGGTCTTCGCGGAGATGCTGGCGCTCCCGCTGATTCACACGGCGTGGATTACTGCAACGGTGGGCACCATCGCTCACATCGGCGTCCTGTCGCAACGGCTCTCCACCGAGGAGCGCGTTCTCTTCGCTAATCCGGACTATCGCGCGGCGATGACCGGGAAGCCGCGCTTCCTGCCCGGGCTCTTCTGAAGAGAATGCTTCAAATGCATTGGCGAATTTACAGCGTCGCATCATTCCTCTTGTTCTCGGCAGCCGCCTGTCCGGACCGTTCAGCCTGCTACGCCTGCCCCCGCCATGTCGAGGACGAGGTCGCCAAAAGCCCGGCATTCACAACCGTGGCGGAACTCTCGTCGGGTTTTCATTCCCTCTACGCGCAGAACTTTTCTGAAGCACGCGAGAAATTTGACCATTGGGAATCCCAGCATCCCGAAGAACCATTTGGCGAGGTGGCCATCGCGGCAAGTTATCTCTTCGAGGAACTCTATCGTCAGGGCGTGCTCTCCAGTGATTTTTTCCTGAATGAAAAGAAATTTCTCCACGGAATCGACGGCAAGCCCGATCCGGAGCGAATGAAGAGTTTTCAGGCCGCGCTGGACCAGGCGCGAAAACTGGCCAAGGCCCTGCTGGCAAAGAATGCCAGGGATCCGGAAGCTTTTTTTGCCCTAACGTTGGCCGCGGGAATGGAATCGAACGCTGACATGATGCTCAAGAAGCAGCATATTGAAAGCTTGAAGAGGTTGAAAGAAGGAAACGAATACGCCAAACTGCTGCTGGCGGAGCAGCCGGACGCGAACGACGCGTATGTCGCGCTGGGGACGGCCAATTACATCATCGGAAGCCTTTCCGGCGGGGCGCGCTTCTTACTCATGTTTGGTGGAGTGCACGGCGACAAAAAGCTGGGCATGCAGCAACTTGGCAAAACAATTGATGGGGGAAGGTATTTGCAGCCCTTTGCGAAGATCTTGCTGGCGTTGGCCTCGCGCCGGGAAAAACAAAATCCCATGGCGCAGAAATTGCTCCTCGAATTGAGCCGGGAATTCCCGGAAAGTCCGCTGTACGCTGCCGAGTATGCAAAAGCGATGGGGCGGCCCATTCCTGCACAGATGCATCCCTAAGCCGGTTTTCATGCCTTAGGCCCGCCGCCCGGCCCCTGCCGAAAAAGTCTTTCGCATCCTCTTGGATAGATTAGAATCGCGCTTCGCGCTTTTGAAGCTCGCCCAGTCATCTGCACGAGGTGGTGAAACTTGTTCCAAAAGGACTTATTGAAGGGCCGGGCAGTATTTCTTACTGGCGGCGGTACCGGACTCGGCAGGTCGATGGCCATGCGCTTCGCGGAGCTGGGGGCGCGCATTTTCCTCGTCGGCCGCCGCGAAACACCGTTACAGGAAACATGTAACGAAATCCATCGCGCCGGAGGCGCTGCCGCCTATGCGACGTGCGACGTGCGGGACTATGCCGCCGTCGAAGCAGCGGCGGCAAAAGCCGAGGAGCAATTCGGCGAAATCAATACGCTCATTAACAACGCCGCCGGAAACTTCATGGCGCGCACGGAAAAACTCACGCCCAATGCATTCAACTCCGTTGTCGGAATCGTATTGAACGGGTCGTTTCATTGCACGCAGGTTTTTGGCAAACGCTGGATCTCGCGGAAGCTTGGCGGAAACGTCCTGAACATCGTCACTACGTATGCGGCGGCTAACTGCGGCTCGGGGTTCGTCGTACCTTCCGCTTGCGCGAAAGCTGGAGTCCTGGCAATGACCACCTCGCTCGCTGTGGAATGGGCGAAGTATCATATTCGGCTCAATGCCATTGCGCCGGGGCCGTTTCCCACCGAAGGAGCGTGGTCCCGCTTGATGCCTTCGAAGCAATTCGAAGAACACGGCAAAGACAAGCATCCCATGAAGCGCTTCGGCCGCCACGAAGAGCTGGCCAATCTTGCCGCGTTTCTTATCAGCGACATGGCCGAATACATCAACGGCGAGTGCGTCATCATTGACGGAGCGCAATGGCTGCGCGGGGCCGGCGAATTCAACGATTTGCTCATGTTGCCCGAAGCCGCCTGGGAACAAATGGAAGCCGCGCGCCAGAAAAAATCCTGAAGCGGCTTACTGCGGCAGCGCGCGCTTTCGCAGCTCCACGCGCAGCTTGATCTCTCCGATGGATTGCCCGTTGGCTTCCGCATGGATCGTAACTTCTTGTGGCTCGGTCTTTTTCTCGCTGTTCTCCGCGAGCGCCGGCAAATTCACTTCGATGCGCGTGGCCGCCACTTGCTTCGCCGCCGCGGTGAGCCTTCCTGTTCCAGTCAGTGCGGTCCATCCTGCAGGGAAAGCGGCCGAGAGCGCGATCTCCTGGGCCCTCGCGGTTCGATTGCGGATCCACAACGGGATCACCAAAATTCCGGGGGCCTGCAACGCGATCTCCGGTGGTTCGGGATGCGGCAAATTCGTCAACCCGTGCGCCCGCCGAAATTCACCGTAGTAACTCCACGGGCCGGCAAGTTCCACAAACAATTCCGGCCGCGCAGGTTCAGGAGAAACATCGGGCCGGGCGAAGGGGATGGCGCCGGCCGTAACGCCTTCGAAAATATCTCCGGTCACGCTGCCGCCAACCAGCGACTTGCCGAGCACAAAATGCATATCATCCGTCCAGCCATCGCCGGAGGCCATCTTTTCGATTTGTGCTTCGTCCATCTGGGCGATCTTATCGGAAAATGATTTTGCCTGCGTCTGGTGAGCGCGAAAGGAGTCGAACGACATCCGCCAGTACGGCTGCTTGGTCGCCTTCGAAATTTCCTTTACGGAATAGTCCGGGCCTTTGCCGCGGAAGAGGTCTTCGCGGTCTGCGTCTGGAAAATAGTAAATCTTCTTCGGCTGCCAGGGCCGCAGATTCTCCAGAAACAGTTCGCGGCGATTGGCCGGTCCGGCCACCTGCTCGGGGAATGTGGCGGGATCGCCCGCCAGATCGAACGCTTCCGTGGCCAAAACACCTGAAGCCTGGTGGTCCCCGTGGTCTTCCCCAATGAAAGTGCCGGGCAGAAAAGTAAGGATCACTTCCGGGCGCGTCAGTCGAACCAAGCGCACGAGTTGTTCGAGCGCCGCGCCGTGACCCCAATTCCCCAGCGACTGCAGCACATTCTGCGATGCAGTGTCCTTGCCATCGAGAAACCATACGTTGGTGATGCCCAGCATCGTCAGCGCATTGCGCGCTTCAATCTCGCGAACAGCCCCGAGCGCCGCCGCCTGCTCCGCGCCCGCTTCATTGGCCCCGCTGCTGCCGCGCGTGGCAATTACGACTGCCACGCGTTTGTGTTCGTCGAGAGCCCGCGCAAGATAAGCTGTAGCCGCGCCTTCGTCATCCGGATGCGCCACCACCAGCAGAATGTCGGCCTTGTATCGCTCATCCGCCGCAGGAAGCGCCTTCGGCTCCTGCACCCCTCGAGCCGAAGCACAGAAAAGAGTCACAACCACGAATAGTCGTCTCATAGAATCATCATGTTACCGTAGGCCGGCTTAACTCAGCGAATTGGCATCCTTCAGGGAGACCCCTTCGCAACCTTGATAGGTTTCGGGGTTTCTTGCGTAGTAGAAAGCAAGGGGTACGTGAATGATTTCGCCGAAGAGTCTGTTCTTGCGCCGGAACCAGATGCTGCTTCTTGTTTTGCTCTCATCTGCCATCCTGACCGGCAAACCAGTTTGCGCCGCAGACGAACCCCTCGCCGCTGCCGTCGAGTCGGCGCGGAAAACCCGCGATGAAAAACAACTGGCGTCGCTCAAAGGGCAACTCGAAGTACAAGTTGCTCAGAATGCCAGCGATGCAGCCCTTTTTCTCGAGTTGGCGAACGTGCACTTCTATCTGCTCGACGTCTACGAGATACGGAATGACAAGAAGGCCGCCGGGATCACGGTGGACAAAGCCATCGAAGCAGCGGAACGGTCAATTCAGCTTAACGATAAATCGGCCGATGCCCACAGTCTGCTGGCTGATCTCTACGGCAGAAAAATCTCATTGGGGAACGCCATGTTCGCCGGACCTAAGTTCGGCCCCAAGGTCAAAGAGGAAAACGCCAAAGCGATGGCTCTCGACGACAAAAACCCGCGCGTCTGGGCCAGTCTTGGGCGGCAGTACCTAATGGCTCCAAAGATGTTCGGCGGGGACGTTTCTAAAGCCGTCGAAAGTTTTCAAAAATCCCTGGCCATCGATGCATCGCAAGACGAAACCTGGGTGTGGCTGGCAAAGGCGTTCGCGAAACAGGGCGACAAGACGAAAGCTCGCGACGCCATCCAGCATGCACTTCAGCTCAATCCTCAGAGTCCTTTCGTGAAAAAAACGGCGGTTTCTCTCGACAAGTAACCCTATCGTTCGTCGTCTAACATACTGCGTCGTTCTGACTTCACAGGTCTCTGGCCCGCCCGCGCACTCGTGCATTGACGTTGCTCGCTCCGCAGCGTAGCATCCGCCACATTCCTCGACCGCTCAAAAAGGAAGGCCATGTCACACGAACCGTCACGCCGCGAATTCCTTGGCACCCTTGCTGCCTTCTCCCTTTTTCCGCTTGAACAGGAGAAGCCGGATTTCGTCCTGCACAACGCCAATATTTTCACCGTGAACAGCAGAGAACCCCGCGCTCAGGCTGTGGCCATTGCCAGCGGCAGATTTCTCGCGGTCGGAAGCGATGCGGACGTTTTGAATCTGGCCGGCGCGGGAATCCGCAAACTCGATCTCGGCGGTAAAACGGTCCTTCCGGGCTTTATTGATGCCCACTCGCACCCCGCCGAAGCTGGCCTCTCGCACCTTCGCATGGTGGATTGTGATCTCCGCTCTATCTCCGCTATCCAGGCAGCGCTTCGCGAGCGCGCCGCGAAAACTCCCGCCGGCGATTGGGTCCTTGGCTTCAAATACGACGACACCAAGACGGATGACGGCCGTCCTCTCACCATCGCCGATCTGGATGCCGCCGTTCCCGATCATCCCGTGCACATCCAACACCGCGGCGGTCACACCGTCTACGCGAATTCCCTGGGCTTCCGTAAAGCCCGAATTGACGAGAAGACCCCGGATCCGCCTGGCGGGAAAATTGATCACGATCCGGCAACTGGAAAACTAAGCGGCCGTGTCGCTGAGAGCGCCCAGGCTTTCTTCGAGAAGGCTATTCCCAGCAATTTCACGCGCGAGGATCACCGCGAAGGCGTGAAACTCATCTCTAAAATGCTCGCCCGCACAGGAATCACTTCGGCAACTGAAGCGCAGGGCAATCCCACCGATCTTCGCGCGTATCAGGACGCTCGCGATTCCGGCGACCTGCTCTATCGCGCCTACTGTTTCATCAACTACCGGTTCATCGATTCCATGATCGAAGCAGGCGTCCGCACTGGCCTCGGCGACGAGTGGGTTCGCGTCGGCGCTATGAAGCTGGTCTGCGACGGGTCAATCTCCGAGCGCACCGCGCGTCTCTCGGTTCCCTACGAAGGCCGCCCGAACGACTTCGGCATTCTGGTGATGACCGAGGAAGAACTCTACACCCACGGCCGCAAAGCGCACCTCGCCGGTTGGCAGGTCGGCACGCACGCCAACGGCGATGTTGGCATTGACACGACTCTTCGCGTCTATGAGCGCCTGCAAAAGGAGAGCCCTCGCACCGATCCTCGCTTCCGTCTGGAACATTGCACCGTCGTCAACGATGATTTGATTGCGCGCATCAAGTCTCTCGGCGCGATCCCCACTCCATTCTCGACTTACGTTTACTACCACGGCGAAAAAATGCGCTACTACGGCGCGGAGCGCCTCAATCACATGTTCGCCCTGCGCAGTTTCCTGGACGCCGGCATTCGCGCAACCCAAGCTTCAGACTATCCGCCGGGAGAATTCGTCCCCATGATGGCCTTGCAATCAGAAGTCACGCGCACGGACCGCAAGGGCAACGTCTGGGGACCCAAACAGAAGATCACCGTCGAAGAAGCCATTCGTGTCGGCACCCTCAACGGCGCTTACGCCTCTTACGAAGAGAATCTCAAGGGCTCCATCGAAACCGGAAAGCTCGCTGACCTAGTCGTCCTCGGCCGCGATCCACTCAAAGAGAATCCCTCGACGCTCGTCACGATTCCCGTCGAACGCACCATGGCCGGCGGCCGCTGGACATTCGAGTCATAGAGCAGCACTCAATCCGCGGGCGATCCTACCTCTTTCCGTAGTGCTCCCCGAAGAAGTCCCCCGCATTCCACGCCGGCCGTTCCGTCTTTTGTGCCACGAAATATCCAAGGAGAAAAACATATCGAGCGTACTTGGCTCCGGACTCGAAATTGAACGGTTGATTCATATCATCCTGCGGCATGTGATAAATAGTTCCCACCCATTTCTTGCGAATCTCGTTGGGATTGATCTTAGGGTCACTCGATTTCAACCCCGTGCTTGGCCAAACCGCCGGAACTCCATTTTTCACAAAGGAGTACTGGTCACTGCGAATGAAGAACACCCGATCTGGGGACGGATCCGGACTCAAGCTCAGGTCCAGCCGCGCCGCTGCTTCCTGCACGGCTGCACTCAGTGTCGAATGCTCTGCGCCGCGCGCAATTACATCCTCAATCGGCCAAAGCAATGCTGCTCCATCCATATTAATGTTAGCCGCCAATCCGTCTTTCGGCACGGTCGGATAATGCCCGAAATAGTCTGAACCCAACAGCCCCTCTTCTTCCCCCGTCACTGACAAAAAGAGGATCGACCGCCGCGGCCGTGGGTTCATCTTGCTGAACGCCCTAGCAATCTCCAGTAAGCATGCCGTCCCGGAAGCATTGTCTAGCGCCCCGTTGTAGATTCTGTCGCCATTCACCGGTTCACCAATCCCCAGATGGTCCAGGTGCGCGGAGTAGACGACATATTCATTCCGCAGTTGTGGATCATTCCCTCGCAGCCGCGCCACTACATTGGGGCTGGTGATTTCCTCAAGTCGCGTTACTACCTTCAACTGCGCGGATGCCGGCAGCACAAACGCTGCCGGTTTCCCTTCTTTCGCTGCCGAATAAATCTCTTCCGGTGACTTGCCGCTGCCTTCCAACAGCTTCCTTACGCCGTCCACGCTGAGAAGGGCGGAGCCGCGCAGTTCGGGGAAATAATCATTGGGCCGACCATGCGCGTCCAACCAGCGCAGATCGGGAAAAGCCAGGTCGCGCGCCCGCTCCTTGAACGGATACATTTGCTCAAGCGAAGGGTTGTAAAGCAGCATCGTGCCCACCGCCCCGTGCGCGGCAGCGTTTGCCAGCTTTACGTCGCCAGACGAATAGTGGGCTCGCGTGGTGGTCTCGAACTGCGGCGGCGCTCCAAACTGATACGCCACGATCTTTCCTTTTACGTCCACGCCGCGATAGTCGTCATACCCGTTTTCCGGCGCGGTCACGCCAAATCCCACGTACACGACCGGCGCGGCCACCGATGTCTCCGCGCGTCCCGCATCGCCGCCGCTGATGAAATCCTCGCGAAACACAAGCGCTTCGGACTTCCCTCCCTGCTGAATGGTCAGGGTCGTCTGTTTCTCATCCGGCCGGATTGACCGCAGCGGCACGCTCTGAAAATATGTTCCGTTCTCTCCCGCCGGTTCCAGCCCCATCGCCTCGAACTCCGCAGCCACGTATTTCGCGGCAATTTCGTGGCCGCGCGCCCCGGTGCCTCTCCCCTCCAGCAAATCGTCGGCAAGGAACCGCATATCCGCCCGAATTGCCTCCGGCCGTATTGTGGCCATCGCTTCGTCAGCGGCATCTCGCTCCGCGAAGACTACTCGCGTGCCAATTAACAACACCAAAAGGGCCGCGAATCCCACGGCGGGGAGTAAATTTCTTCGGTGGCCCACAGAGTTTTTGTTCATCGCGCTTCCTCGGAAGACTAGTAGCCGAGTCCGAGCGTATTTACAGTGTTGCGTTCTGTCAACAGACGGTGCGCCTTGACCCAACGGGAACCCGCCGATAAGCTAGATGTTTCTCCTTCCAGGTGAACACGCACATGGAACAGATTCACATCACGTTGCCGGATGGCAGCGTCAAGGACGTTCCCAAAGGCACTACTCCTGCGGATGTTGCGCGAGGCATTTCTCCGCGACTCGCCGATGCGGCGCTTGTCGCGCGCGTCGCTGCGCCCAACAATGGCGAAGGCGAGCTGATCGATCTCCGCCGCCCACTGGATCACGACGTGAAGTTGCAGATTCTCACCGAGAAAGATCCCGATTCGCTTTTTGTCTTCCGTCACTCGGCCGCGCATCTGCTCGCTGCCGCGGTGATGGAGCTCTACCCCAACGTAAAACTCGGCATCGGCCCTCCCATCGACACCGGCTTCTTCTACGAATTCCTCCGCGAGGAACCCTTCACCCAGGAAGACCTCGCCAAAATTGAAAAGAAAATGCACGAGCTCGCCGCGCAAGATTTGCCCAACGAGCGGAAGCTCATGCCCAAGCCGGAAGCTCTCGACCTCTACAAAAAGTCCAACCAGATTTTCAAGTGCGAGCTGGTCGAAGAAAAAGCCACGGAGCCGATGGTCTCGTTCTACACCACTGGAAAGTTCATCGATTTCTGTCGCGGCCCGCACATCCCTTCCACGAAACGCATTCAGGCGTTCAAGTTGATGAACGTCGCCGGTGCTTATTGGAAAGGCCAGGAAGGCAATCCCCAGCTTCAGCGCATTTACGCCGTCGCGTTCTTCACGCAAAAAGAGCTGGACGCGCACCTGCATCGAATCGAGGAAGCCAAGCGCCGCGACCATCGCAAGCTCGGCACGGAACTCGATCTCTTCAGCATCCAGGAAGAAGCCGGCCCCGGCCTGATTTTCTGGCATCCCAAGGGCGGGCTCGTTCGCAACATCATCGAAACCTGGCTGCGCGACGAACTGCAAAAACGCGGCTACGATCTCGTTTACACGCCGCACATCATGCGTCTCGACCTCTGGAAAACCAGCGGCCACACCGGCTTTTACAAGGACAGCATGTTTGGCCCCGTCGAAGTCGAAAAAGCCGATTACCAGCTCAAGCCCATGAACTGCCCGGGCCACATTTTGATTTACAAATCAAAGCTCCACAGCTACCGCGATCTGCCCGTGCGCCTCGCCGAGCTCGGCACTGTCTATCGCTACGAGCGCAGCGGCGTTCTCCACGGCTTGCTCCGTGTCCGCGGCTTCACCCAGGACGACGCACACATTTTCTGCATGCCCTCGCAAATCGAGTCCGAAGTTGAAGCCTGCGTCGATTTCGCCTTCGCGGTCATGAAAAACTTCGGCTTCGACCAATTCGAGGTCGAGCTCTCCGACTGGGATCAATCGCATCCGGAAAACTACGCCGGCAAGCCCGAGGACTGGCACCGCGCCACCGCCGCCCTCGCCGACACCATGAAGCGCATGAATATCCCGTACAAGAAAATGGAAGGCGAAGCCGCCTTCTACGGCCCAAAAATCGACGTCAAGCTCATCGACGCCATCGGCCGCCCCTGGCAGCTCACCACCGTGCAATTCGATTTCAATTTGCCAGCCCGCTTCGGCCTGCAATACGTTGGCGAAGATGGTTCGAAGCATCAGCCTTTGATGGTCCACCGCGCCCTGCTCGGCTCCGTCGAACGCTTCTTCGGCATTTTGATCGAGCACTACGCCGGCGCATTTCCTCTTTGGCTTGCGCCCGTGCAGGTGGAAATCTGCCCCGTCAGCGAAAAAGTCGCCGACTACGCCAAGCACGTCACCGAAACTCTGAAGCGCCACAATCTCCGCGCGCATCTCGACGACCGCAACGAAAAGCTGCCCGCAAAAATCCGCGACGCGCAAATGCAGAAAATCCCTTACATGCTCGTGGTCGGCCCCAAAGAAGCCGAAGCCGGCACCGTCAGCGTCCGCCATCGCAGCAAAGGCGACCTCGGCCCCAAGCCCCTCGCCGAAGTCGTCGAGGCCCTCAAGCGCGAAGTCGATTCCCGCGCCACAAGCTGAATCCAAAAAAGTTCGGCTTCGCTTCGCCGCATTACAGAGGCAGTTCTAACACTAGGTCGAAATTCTTCTTTTCACTACGTACCGGTCATGCTACCTTCCACGGCCATGGCCTCTCCTCCAGGCGGCTCCATGCCCCAATTTGCCACCGCCGAATACGCCGGTGGCGGCGACACTTGCAAAACCTGCGGCCGCGCCATCTCCGGCCGCTACTACCGGGTCAACGGCACTCTGGCTTGCGAAAGCTGCGCAGAAAAACTCAAGAGCGAAGCGCCCAAGGACAGCCACGCCGCTTTCGTTCGCGGCCTCGCTTTTGGCTTTGGCGGCGCAATTCTCGGCCTGATCCTCTACGCCGCCTTTGGCATCATCACCGGACTTGTCATCGGTTACGTCTCCCTCGCGGTTGGGTTCATCGTTGGCAAGGCCATCAAATTCGGTTCCGGGGGCATGGGCGGCCGCCGCTACCAGATTGCCGCTGCGCTCCTCACCTACGCTGCCGTCTCCACGGCCGCGATTCCCATGGGTATTTCGGAGTACATGAAGCAAGAAGATCTGCGCCGCTCCACCACCCATCGTCTGCAGCCCACTTCCCCCGCGGATCAATCCGCTGATCAGGACTCCGACGCTCCATCCGACGCGCCGGCTTCCAAACAACCAGGGACTCCATCCGCAAAGCCAAAGCTCGGAATTGGCGCTGCCTTGATTGGCCTTTTGTTTATGGGGCTGGCATCGCCTTTTCTCGCGCTCCAGGACCCGTTCCATGGAGCCATCGGACTGGTTATTCTCTTCGTCGGCATACGCATAGCGTGGAAGCTCACGGCGGGTCCCCAGCTCGACATCGTTGGCCCATTCCAGAGCCGCGCTCCGGCGCCATCCGCGACTCCGGCGCCTTGATCGAACATCGTGTCCTCTCCTACCTTTGTTGAACCCATCCGCAACTGTCACAACTGCGGTCAGGATGTGCCGCTCGGGGCGCTCGCTTGTGAAAAGTGTCACACGCTTCTGCACAGCGAGGAACTCGCGCGCATCGCTACACGGGCCAAGTCGCTCGAAGAGCAGGACGACCTCATTCACGCTCGCGAAGAATGGGCCAAGGCTCTTCCTCTTCTCCCCGCGAATTCCACGCAAGCCGAATGGATTCGCGGCCAGCTCCATAAGCTTGAGCTGGTGGAGAAGCTCGCGCCGGCGCCACCGCCGAAGAACGCCTGGGTCAGCAAGCTCGGCCCCCTCGCGCCCATCGCCATCCTCCTCGCAAAAAGCAAAACGCTCCTGCTGGCGCTGTTCAAGCTGAAGTTCCTTCTCAGTCTCGGCACGTTCGTGGCTCTCTACTGGACACTCTGGGGCCCCAAATTCGGCATTGGCTTCGCGCTTCTGATTCTCGTCCATGAAATGGGGCACTACATTGATATTCGCCGCCGCGGTCTGCCCGCGGAAATGCCCGTGTTTC
>Ga0207061_1111_pt1 | contig 21254 bp, 12 predicted proteins | sample Alteio_BWMinCont_31_FD_153275 | JGI IMG/M metagenome (GOLD analysis project Ga0207061, IMG submission 153275) | Enriched cells from forest soil in Barre Woods Harvard Forest LTER site, Petersham, Massachusetts, United States -... | ecosystem: Environmental > Terrestrial > Soil > Temperate forest >... | reverse complement strand
GTTGAATAGCTTGATATGAGGCAGCGTGGCCTCGCCGACGCCGACCGTGCCGATCTCGTCGGATTCGATCAGCGTCACGCTGTAGTCTTCGGTGCGAAGTTGACGCCGGATGCCGGCGGCGCTCATCCACCCCGCCGTACCCCCGCCCACGATGACAACCCGGAACGGCGCCGACCCATTGTCATCCCGAATCGCTTCGCCCATCGACCCCCCTGGCACCGGCGCGCTGGGTTAGAGGAGGGCAGCCACTCAGGCGAGGCTGCCCCTTAGGCGCACGGTAGCGCCCTATTATAGCTTGGCGCGGATACCGATCTGGTAGCGCCGGTCGACCGCAGACCAGCCCGAATCCATGTAAACCGGTCTGGCACCCGGGGTCGCTGAGGTATCGCCAAATATCTCCTGCTGGTACACGGTCCTGGTATCCAGCAGGTTGGTCACGTCGAAAGACAACTCAATATGGGAGCCGATCGAGTAGCGAAGCGAACCGTCGAGGAACCCCGCTGCCTTCTGGAACACCGGCAAGCCGATGCAGCAGTCTATGTTGGAGGTGAGATACATGGAGCGCCAGTTGTAAGCGAGGCGGAATCCGACCGGTCCCTTCTCAAACAGTCCAACGACATTGAAGGTATTGGTGGAAACCCCCTCCAGTTTGTGCGAGTCGATCACGACACCGCCGACGGCCTCGTTCCCCGCACCGTACGCGCCCAAACCGCCGGTGGTCAGTCCGCCGACGTTAACCAGGTTGGAATTGTGTATATCGATTTGATTGACATAGGTGTAGTTCACCTGCATTCCCAAACCGCTCCAGATTCCGGGCAGGAAGTCGAAGAAAGTCTGATAGGCGAACTCGGCACCCTCGATCTTACCCCCATTCTTTACATTGACCGGACCTAAAATCTGCGTCTCCTCCGTTACGCCGTCGTTCGTGAAGGGGCGGGTGAATTGAGCTTGGTTCAGAGTGTTGTACAGTTTCTTGAAGAACAGTCCGAACGTCAACGAACTGGTCGGTCCAAAGTACCGTTCGTACGACAGATCGAACTGGTCGGCCGATTCCGGCAGCAGAGCCGCATTGCCGGCGGTGGAATTGAATACGAAGTTATAGCCGACGACATTCGCGGCGACGTGCGCCGCCGTTGGTGAATTGTAGACGACGTAGGGCGAATCGGGCCCCGTGTTGATGAACGGCGAGTTTATCGAGACATAGTTGCGCAGATAACCGACATCCGGGCGGGATATGGCTTTCGAATACGCAAAGCGAATGAAGTCCTTTTCATCCAATCCGAAGCGCACGTTGAAGCTCGGCAGCACGTCGGTGTGCGTTCCCGAATAGGTGTTCGGTGTACCATTGCTGCCGTTGGAGAATGCGAGGATGGCGGGCGTCAGATAGCAGGCCGGATTGACGACGTTGCCCACCCCGAGCGGGGTGCCGCACGGGGCAAGCGCCGCAAGATTCGCAAAGGTTGGATAAGAAACGGCGCCTGAGCTGATCTCCTTGGTCTGAACGACGCGCACACCGGCGTTGCCCAAAACATTGACTCCAAAGATGTCGGAGTCCCGCCCGCCGAAGTTCAACATCATGTACGCGGCTTTGGTCTGTTCGCTGAGTTGTTCCACTTCGGAGGGCAGGAAGCATGAGCCCAGGCTGTCACCCGTTCGATCGCAGATCGACTGGTACCCCGGTGCAATGGGTGAGTTGGTGGTGGCACCGCTCAACGCCTGGAGCACCGCCTGAGTGTTGGTTATGGTCGCCCGATTCATGAAAACCAGATTACCGTTTGGATAGACACCACTGCTGTAGAAATTATTGAAATTCGTCGTGCCCCAGATGCCTGCGCCGTAGCCTTGGAATTCCGGATGTGTCGCCGCGCAGGACGGATAGGGGGCCGGGGTTGTGTTGTCGATATTGAAGCCGGGGCCATTGCAGTTCCAGTTCGCGGCGATGGGCGTCCAATTGAACGTCGAGTAGCGCGTGGTTTGGTCCCGATCCGCATAGCGAACGCCGGCTTTCAGAGAATCCAGCCATCCCTGGTTGAGGTCGTATTTCACATCCGCGGCGAACGCGGATTCCTTGCCGCCGTCGTCCTCTTCATGCCCTTGAATGAAGGGTATCCAGTAGTTGTGCGGATTCGACAGATCGCCCGGCGCATAGTTGACGTTGGAACCCGGCAATAGTTGGACCTGGGGGACGCCGTTGCTGCCCGTGGAGTACTGATAGTTGGCCATTGAACCGGTGGCCACCAGCATGTCGTGGTTGACGACCGAGGATTCCACGTATTGAGCGTCGAAATTGGTATGGAGCTGCGAAGTAACATCCCACTTGACGTGTGCCGAGACTTCCTTCGTATCCTCCATGTGGTTGAAATCCCGGGTTTCATTCTGGAAGTACAGGCCATCCCGGTTGGTCGTGCAGGTGAAGCCGGGGCCGCAATCATTGACGAAGGGCACGCCCGGCACGGCCGAACCCGTGTTGATGGCATCCTGCAAGTTGGCCGAGTAGCTTCCTGCCCAGCTGCCGTGCGGCTGGGTCAGAAGTCCCGACTGCAGCATGCCGTTCGAGCCGAACACCAGCCCCGACGAGCCGGCCAGAATTGAACTCGCGCGCGGGTCGAAGGCGGGTGTTCCGTAGTACGTGCCGTCGAGTATGGCGTGGCTGGCGTCCTCGAGCCATGCATTGTGATAGCTCGAGTCTGTGTATTGAACCGTCGCGAGCACGGATTTCGAATTGTTCTCGTACTGGGTCGCAATCGTGCTGCCGATCCGATCGCGGTCGTAATCGACCTGCGAATAGCGAATGCCGTCAGGCGCGAAGGCCCAGCCCGTACCGCCAAACACGTTGGAAGTGCAGGGAACGCTGCCGTCGGGATTGACGATGGCATGCGCCGCCGTCCCATATCCGGACGAGCAGTAGGTATCGATCTTGTCGTCGATCACGCTTTCGGTTCGCGTGATGACGTGCGAACGCGCGTAATCCAACAGCAGTCCGAACCGGCCGAAATCCGTCCTGATCGAATCGCTGAAGAGCACTGAATAGGCAGGGGTCACGTTACCACCCGACAGGCTGCCGATGGCCCCTTGAAGCGAACCGACGAGAACATGGCCCTCCTGATCGAAGGGCAGCCGCGTTTTCATATCGACCGTACCGGCAATGCCGCCTTCGATCATATCGGCTGTCTGGTTCTTGTAGGCGTCGACGCCGCTCAGCAATTCCGGTGAAATGTCGTTGAAATTCAATCCACGTCCATTGTCGGCCGTAAACGTGTCGCGGCCGTTGAATTCGGTGCGTACCTGCGTCAGGCCGCGAATGAGAATGTTCGTGGGCTCGCCCGATGGATGCGTACTGTCGTCGTTCGACTGCAGCCGATTGACGGTGATGCCCGGGACGCGCTGCAACGCGTCGGATGCCGACACGTCAGGGAAGGCGCCGATGTCGGTCGCCGTGATCGAATCGACGAAGGTGCGGGCATCTTTCTTGATTTCCTGCGAAGTCGCCAGCGCTTGTCTCACGCCCACGACGATGACTTCCGAGAGGGTCTGCTCGTCCGCGGTGCCGGCTGCAGCGCTGCTTTGAGCCGGCTGCGCGACCGGCCCTGCCTGAGCAAGCAGGATGGATCCCGTATTTGTGTCCGCCGTGGAAGTTGTCGGAGGCGAATCGGTCGCTCCGGACTTACCGCCGGTGGCGCTCGGGGCTTTGGTGCCGGTGCCTGCCTTGTCTGCCCCGGACATGACGCGAATGGTCGCGGTATTCGCGTCGCTGTAAACAGCCACCAATCCCGTTCCTTGCAGCAATCGGTCCAGCGCGGCGTGCTTCTCCAGTTGCCCGGTCACGGGGGTCGCTGTGGCATGGCTGACGACATCATATCGGTACAGGAGCTGCATCTTTGCCTGTGCGGCAAAATGCTTGAGCGCGTTCGGCAGCGGTTCCGCGGTGATGTCGAATCGCGCCGGATCGGCGCTGGCACTGCCGGGCGCGGCGAGCATCAGCCCCGAGGCGCATGTCAACGCTTGCAATACGGCCAGCCGAACCAACCTGTTATTCGATTTCATGGTCTCCCCTTGATTGTTCGCCATGGCTCTTTTTTGAGCCATCCCGTACATACGACTCTCAAGGGGTGAGAATCCCCCAGTCGATTTTTCAATTACCGAGGGTGCGTGGCGGCCGCGGCGGCCGCGGCGGCGGAGGCGGCGCGAATATCAGAACTTGACGCGGACGCCGAGTTGGTAGCGCCGATCGACCAGAGACCAACCGGAATCCATGTACACCGGCTTGGCTCCCGGGGTTGCCGAAGAATCCCCAAATATTTGCTGCTCGTAGACGGTCTTGGTGTCCAGCAGGTTGGCCGCATCGAACGACAACTCGACATGGGTGCCTATCGAGTAGCGTATCGAGCCGTCGAGAAACCCCGCGGCCTTCTGGAATACCGGCAAACCGATGCAGCAATCCAAATTGGACGTCAGGTACATGGAACGCCAGTTGTAAGCGAGGCGTATTCCGACCGGTCCCTTCTCATAGAGACCAACAAGATTGAAGGTATGGTTGGAAACCCCCTCCAACTTATGCGAATCGATGACCACGCCGGTGACGACCGGGACCCCGGCGCCGATTGCGCCCACGCCGCCGGTCGATGTCGCGTCGATCAGATTGGAGTTGTTTATCCCGGTGGGATCGACATAAGTATAGTTGGCCTGCAGCCCCAAGCCGCTCCAGAGTCCGGGCAGGAAATCAAAGAAAGTCTGATAGGCGACTTCGAAACCCTTGATCCGGCCGCCATCCTTTTCGTTGACCGGGCCTCGGATTTGCGCAATCTCCGTTGCACCATTATTGGTGAACGTGCGGCCGAAATTGTCGTACGAGAGGCTGTTCGATAGTTTCTTGAAGAATAGATCGAATGTGAACGAAGTGCTCGATCCAAAGTAGCGTTCGTACGACAGATCGAACTGGTCGGCCATTTCCGGCAGCAGCGCTGCGTTGCCGGCGGTGGAATTGAAGACGAAATTATAGCCGACGACATTCGCGGCGACGTGGGCGGCGGTTGGAGAGCTGTACACCACATAGGGCGAGTCAGGCGACACGTTGATGACGGGTGCGTTCATCTGGATAAAGTTCCGAAGATAACCAATATCCGGGCGGGAAATGGCGCGCGAGTACGCAAAGCGTATGAAGTCCTTATCATCCAATCCGAAGCGCACGTTGAAGCTGGGCAGCGTGTTGATGTGCGACGCCTTGTATGTGTTGGGCGAGCTGCCGCCGTTGGCGAAGGCAATGATGCTTGGAGTCAAATAGCAGCCGGGATTGACGACAACGTTTGATGCCAAGGGGGTACCGCACGCGCCGTATGTCAGAAGACTCGTCAGATTCGAGGCGGTCGGATAAGCGACACTGCCGTCGCTGGTTTCGCCGGTCCGCACCACGCGCACGCCCACGTTGCCCACGACGTTGACGTGTCCGAGGATGTCCGTGTCCCTGCCGCCAAAGTCCAGCATCACGTAGGCGGCGTCGGTCTGTTCGTCGACATGCTCCACTTCCGAGGGGGCAAAGCAATCCACCGTGCCGGGCCGATCGCAGATCGGAACGTACCCGGGGGCAATGGGTGAGTTGGTCGTGGCGCCGCTCAATCCCTGGATCAGCTTCGGGAAATTGGTGATGGTCGTATTATTGAGAAAAACCAGCGATCCATTCGGATAGACACTGCCGTTGTAGAACGAATTGAAATTCGTCGTACCCCAGATTCCCGCGCCGTAGCCGAGGAAGTTCGGATGTCCCGCGGCGCAAGCCGGATAGGCGCCGGGCGACGTATTGTCGGCATTGAAGCCGGGGCCATTGCAGCTCCAATTCGCGGTGATCGGCGTCCAATTGAACGTCGAATAGCGCACCGTCTGGCTTCGATCGGCATAGCGAACACCGGCTTTCAGCGAATCCAGCCATCCGCCCTTGTCGATGTCGTATTTCAAATCCGCACGAAACGCAGATTCGATGCCGCCGTCGTCCTCTTCATGCCCTTGAATGAAGGGAATCCAATAGTTGTGCGGGTTCGACAACCCCCCGGGCGCATAGTTGACGTTGGAACCGGGCAGCAATTGCACTTGCGGGGTTCCGTCGCCGTTCACGCTGTACTGGTAATTGGCCATTGAACCGGTGGCCACGAGGATGTCGTTGTTGAAGACGCGCGCATCGATGTACTGGGCGTCAAAATTGGAATGGAGCCGCGGAGTGATATCCCACTTGACGTTTGCCGAGATTTCCTTGGTATCCTCTGTATGGTTGAAATCCCGGGCCTCATCCTGGAAGTACATGCCATCCCGGTTGGTAGCGCACGTGAAGCCGGGGCCGCAATCGTTGACGAAGGGAACGCCGGGCACGGCCGAGCCCGTATTGATGGCATCTTGCAAGTTGGGCGAGTAGCTTCCTGCCCAGCTGCCGTGCGGTTGCGTCAGCGTTCCGGATTGGAGCATGCCATTCGAACCGAAGACCAGCGGCCCGGTGCCGGTGGCCGGACCGAGAATCGTCGAGCCCCGCGGATCGAAGGCGGGCGTTCCGAAGTACGTGCCATCCAGTATCGCGTGGCTGGCGTCCTCCAGCCATTTATTGTGGTAGTTCGAATCCGTGTATTGCACGGTAGCGAGCACGGTCCTGGAATTGTTTTCATATTGACCCGCCGCCGTGCTGCCGATGCGATCGCGGTCGTAGTTGACCTGTGAATAACGGATACCATCGGGAGCGAAAGCCCAGCCGGTACCGCCAAACGGGTTGGAGGTGCAGGGAATACTGCCGTCGGGATTGACGATCGCGTGCGCCGCAGTCCCGTATCCGGACGAGCAATAGGTGTCGATCTTGTCCATGATCACGCTTTGCGTTTGCGTGATCACGTGGGAACGCGAGTAATCCAGCAGCAGTCCAAACCGGCCGGCGTCCGTCATCCAGTTGTCGCTGGCCAGAACTGAATAAGCGGGTGTCAGCTGTTTCGAACGGTCTCCATAATTACCCTGGAGGGAACCCACAATGCTGGGGCCCTCGCGATCGAACGGCAGACGGGTACGCAGATCGACCGTACCGGCGATGCCGCCCTCGATCATATCGGCGGTCTGGTTCTTGTATGCGTCGGCGCGGCTGAGCAACTCCGGCGAGATGTCGTTGAAGTTCAATCCGCGTCCAGAGTCGGCCGAAAAGGCATCGCGACCATTGAACTCGGTCCGCACTTGCGTCAGGCCGCGAATGAGAATGTTCGTGGGTTCGCCCGACGGGTGGGTGCTATCGTCGTTCGACTGCAGGCGATTGACGGTAATGCCCGGCAGGCGCTGGAGCGCGTCGGACGCGGACTGATCAGGAAACGCGCCCAGGTCGGTCGCTGAAATCGAATCGACGAAGGTGTTGGCATCCTTCTTGAATTCCTGCGATGTCGCCAGCGCTTGCTTCACCCCCACGACGACTATTTCCTGGATGGCGCCTGGCTCCAAGGTGCCATTCGAAGCAGCGCTTTGATCCGCCGGTGTGTTCGCAGTTGCCTGAGCGATTCTGATGTATCGCGGATTCGCATCCACGCCGGTGGAGCTGGTCGGAGGCGCGGTGGCCGGAGCGACCTTGTCGCCGGTTGCGGCCTTGGTGCCGGAGGCCGCTTTTTCAGGGGAGATGAGACGAATGGTCGCGGTATTATCGTTGCTGTAAACCGCCTCCAAACCCGTCCCTCGCAACAATAGCTCCAGTGCGGCGTGCCTTTCGAGTTGTCCGGTCACCGGGCTTGCAGTTGCATGGCTGACGATGTCGTACCGGTACAGCAGCTGCATCTTCGCCTGTGCGGCGAAGTTCTTGAGTGCGGTGGGCAGCGGTTGTGCGGCGATGTCAAATCGCGCCGGATCGGCGCTTGCTTTGCCGGGTGTGGCCAGTATCAGCCCCGGTGCAAACACCAGTGCGTGCAATACCGCCATGCGAACCAAGCGGTTGTTCGATTTCATCACCCCCCCAAGAATTGTTCTAGTTATGCGGCTCTTTTAGAGAACCGTCTGCTATTACGAACTCCCGAGAAGCATCTCCCCCCGGACGACTTATCGGAGTCGACTCATCATGGTGAAGCCCCGAGCCGGTCCAGAGGCTGATCAAACACTACTTGGCAGGTCCTTCGATGTGGACGCGGCCCTGGTCATCCCGACGGATCGTGGTGCCAAATCCGTCGTGCAACATCGTCAGGAGCGCGTCCACGCCGTCAGGGCTCGTCTGAAACGTGCCTCCGACGGGCAGCGCCCGTAGCGCATCATCGTCGAACTCGATCTTCAGCGTGGTGTATCGCATCATCTCATTGACGACGTCGCCGAGGGGCTGATCCTGGAAATAAAGGCTGCCCTTTCTCCAGGCCAGCAAACGGCTGATCTGCGCCGAATTGAGCTCGTGGATCACTTCCGCGCGGTCGCGTACGTCTGCTTGCTCGCCCGCAGTCACGGCCGGCGCAAACCCCGGCATCGGGGCATCAGAGGGAGGAGGCTCATTCGCCGTCGCGTTGACGACTTTGACGGTGCCTTCGCTCACCGTCACTTCCACTCCGGTCGGCCTGAGGTACACATTGAACGCCGTGCCGACGGCCCGAACCCAATAGTCGCCGGCACGCACCCAAAACGGCCGTTGCGTATCGTGGGCCACCTTGAAGAAGGCCTCACCCCGTTCCAGCCGGATGACACGCTTGTTCTGGCTGTAATCGACCCATATCCGGCTATCGGTATTGAGATCGAAGGAAGAGCCGTCAGGCAACGCCACCGCGGCCTGCTCACCGATCGCCGTTTGAAAGCGGGTCTGTTCCTTCTGCCGATATAGATTCCAGCTCACGCCGAGTACCATGGCCCCGACTCCGGCGGCCACGGCGGCCACCGCCCAGCGCCTGCGACGCGCAGGCGGCGACGCGGCTGCGTTCATCACTTGACCGAAATAGACGGCGCGGACGAGAGGACCGGATTTCACCAGTTCCTGCCACGTCGCGGAAAGCTCTGAATAGGCCTTCGCGTTCACTGCATTGGCACCGAGCCAGGCTTCAAAACGTGCACGATCATCCGGCGTTACGTCGTCGGCGTTGATTCGAGCAAACCACGTGCTGGCCTCGCGCTCGGCATCGTCGCTGCTCGGCAGCCTATGAACTTTACCCATGGTCCCGTCTCGTGGTGCCGTATCGTCTGTTTATATAGCGGTGGGTCTCATGAAGACCATGCGCGATATGCTTTTCAACCGTTTTCGCCGAGATTCCGAGGCGCTCGGCAACCTCCTTGTAGGAACACTCGTGAAATACCCGGAGCGTGAATGCCGCACGGCACTGCGGAGGCAGCCGATCGATGGCCTCCTGTATGAGTCGATTCCGCTCGTCTCTGAGCAATTCCGTCTCCAGCGATTCACGCTCAGTTTTGACCCGCGAATCGCCGATATCCCCCATGGCGCCGCGCTCCGTAATCCGCCGATGACGGTATTCGTTTGCGGCAAGATTGCGCGCCGTCGAGAAAAGAAACGCCCGCAGCGTCGTCACGGAGTCGCGCTGCCGATAGGTGCGTAGAAACGCTTCCTGCACGATCTCTTTCGCTGTTTCACTCGAGCCGACGAAGCGGCGAATGTAGCGCTGCAACGCGTGACGGCTCTCGGCGAAGAGCTTGGTGAAAATCTCGGTAGGGGACTCAGAGGCCGTCGGCATCGCCGTGTTATCCGTTTGACCTACGTTACGCCAATAAGAGGTCGCGCGGCAAATTTCACAACTCGAATGGGGGATTTTTCCTTCCCAGGTGTCGTAAGCATTGCCGCGGGTCCATGCGCGGCTTACAGGGCAATGGGTTCGAGATGATTCACGTCCGATCCAGCTTCCCAAGGCGATTGATTGCGGCAGCGTTGACCGTGCCGTCGCTCTTGATCGTGCCGTCGCTCTGGAATGCCGCTTGGAGCGGGCAGCCCTCGGCGGTAACGGTGGTGGCATTGGACCCCGGTGTCACCGCCGGTGTGGGTGCCCCCTTGGAATTCGCGGAGTACGAGGCGGAGAACGGCGCCACCGATGGCCGCATCGTCGGACCCGACCGTACCTTTACCACGCTCGCTGCCGAAGCATCCGGCCGGCGGGCGGTCGTGTTGGAAGGCCAGGCGGATTATGTCGAGTTCACCCTTGCCGCACCGGCCAATGCCCTGACCGTCCGCTATGCGCTACCTGACGGCCCTGCGGGCAGACCGGTCGATGCGAGGCTCGGGGTGTATGCGCTTGGGCGCAGGGTAGCCGATCTCGCCCTGACTTCCCGGTACTGTTGCTACTACGGCCCCTACCCTTTCACCAAGCATCCCGCGGACGGCAATGGCCATCACTTCTTCGATCACGCGAGGATTTTGCTGGATGGCGCGCTGCCGGCCGGTACGGTGGTGCGGCTGATGAGCGGCCCCCGAACCCAGGCTTCGTGGATCGCGATCGATCTGGTCGATTTTGAAATGGCACCTGCGCCGCTCCGGCGTCCTTTGCGCTCGCTGTCGGTCGTGGACTTTGGCGCCGATCCGAACGGCGAATCCGACTCGAGAGGGGCGTTTTCCAGAGCGCTGTCGGCGGCTTCCGGCAGCGGGCGGCCGCTTTGGGTTCCGCCCGGGCATTTTCGCCTCGATGGCCATGTTCTGGTTGATCGCGTGGAAATTGCGGGTGCCGGGGCGTGGTATTCGATACTGCAGGGTGCGGGTGTGGGGCTTTACGGACATGACGCACCAAATCCCTCACAGGCGGTCGACATTCACAATCTGGCGATCATAGGACAAGTCGACGAACGCGATGATCACAAGGCCTTGGCCGGCATCGGCGGCGCTCTTGGCGGCGGCAGCCGCGTTCGTGACTTGTTCATTCAGCACGTCAAGGTTGGACTGTGGCTCGATGGCCCCTTTGATGGCTTGGTGATCAGGCGCATTCGCGTGTTCGACACCACGGCGGACGGACTCAATCTGCACCGTGGCATTTCGAATGTGATCGTCGAGGAGAGCTTCTTTCGCAACAATGGCGACGACGGCATCGCTTCGTGGGCCGAGACACTGGCCAATCATGACATCATCATTCGGCATAACACGGTCGTCGCGCCCATCCTCGCGAACGGCGTGGCGATTTACGGCGGCCATGACATCGCAGTGTCCGACAATCTCGTCGCCGATACCCTCACCGAGGGTGGCGGACTGCACCTGGGCAACCGATTCGGCGCAGTACCGCTCTCGGGCAAGATCTCCTTGAATGGCAATATGGTCGTGCGCGGGGGCAGTATCGATCCCCGCTGGCACTTCGGGGTCGGCGCCGTCTGGCTTTTCGCCTTGGATGCGCCGATCAAGGCGCAGATCGATCTGCAGTCGACGACCCTGTTGGACAGCAGTCAGGAAGCGGTGCTGCTGTTCGGCAGGCGCATTGATGGATTGGCCGTGAATGGACTGCGCGTCGATCGCGCCGGGGGGAGCCTGATCGAGCTGCGCGCCGACGGCAGCGCCACCTTGTCGGGGGTCGATGCAACCGGCGTCTCGGATCCGGCGGTGATGACCGGCGGCGCGTTCCTGCTGGAATGGAAAGGATCAAACAAATTGGCTGTCGGGCCGAATGCGATAGGCGAGCAAGACGCCGATTCCCATGAGTAGCATGCTGCCGACGAATGGCAGCTGCCAATTTCCGGTTCGATCGATGATGAAGCCGGCGACCACCGGGCTGGTGATGGCGGCCAGCGCAGAGCCGGTGTTCATGATGCCGCTCGCGGTACCACAGTGGTTCGGTGCAATGTCCATGGGAGTGGCCCACATTGGACCGATCGTCATTTCAGAAAAGAAAAAGCCTGCTGACAGGAAAATCAGGGAAATGCCCAGACTATGCGTGAACATCAACGGAATGAGCGACAGCATCGATAAAAACATGCAGACGGACACCATGGAACTGCGCGCCCGCCGCAGATCGCCGGTGCGTTTGAGTATCCTGTCGGTCACGATACCGCCAAGCGTGTCGCCGAGCACTCCCGCAAGGAAGACACAGGATGCGAACAATGCGGATTGCTTGAGATCGAGGTTTTGGCTGTGGAGAAAGTACTGTGGAATCCAGCTTAGGAACAGCCACAGTGTCCACCCATAGCAGAAGTACACGATTGCCACCGGCGCCATGCGTTTGAATAGTCGACGCCACGGCACCTTGGCGGCGTTTGTCGCCGGCGGCGGCAAGGAAGCGATTTCGAGCGCCGTTACGCGCGGATGATCCTTTGGAAACTCAGTGAATGTCAGCGCCCATGCCGCCACCCACCCAAAACTGATGCTCGCGCACACATAAAACGATTCGCGCCAGCCGTATTTGGCCATTATCAGCACAATCGCCGAGGGCGCCGCCGCATTTCCGATCCGCGCGGCCGCGTGGGTAAGGCCCTGAGCATAGCCTCGCTGCGCCTTCGGCACCCAACGGGACATCGCTGTCGTCGCAGCAGGAAACGTAGCACCCTCGCCGAAGCCGAGGAGAATTCGGGCGGCCAGCATCGATGTGAGTCCGCCGGCCAGACCCGTGAGGACCGTGGCACCGGCCCAAGCGACGCCGCACACGATGAGCGTTCGATGGGCGCCGAACCGGTCGCTGATCCAGCCGCCGATGATTTGAAATACCAGATAGGGATAGGCGAAAGCCGAGAACACCAAGCCGATTTCGGTCCTGTTGAGGCCAAAGTCCCTGGAGAATCCGTCAGCGGCGCTGCTGACATTGACGCGATCCAGATACGTGATGAAATACATCAAGCACAGCAAGGCCAGGACGACATCGGTCACTCGCGGGCGTTTCATACTTAGTGGCGGGGCAAGATCATTTTCGCGCGGGTTCGGATGCGGCCCGCACATGCGCGACTTCGCGCGGGGAAACACTCGGCGCCCGATTGCCCCAACTGTTGCGAATGAAGGTCAGCAGTTGCGCCACTTCCGCGTTCGATAGGCGCCAGCCGAAACCCGGCATACCCAGAGCCGACGGCGAACCGGGGATGCGCGGCAAAGAACTTCCTCGCAATACGAGACGAATGAGCGACGTCGGGTCCGGCGACAACACAGAAGAATTCCCCGCGATTTCCGGAAACACATTCGCACTTCCTGCGCCCCCGCTGCGGTGGCAGGCGCTGCAGTTGTCGAGGTACAACTGAGCGCCGCGATCGGCTTCGCGCCCCGCTGCCAGAGCCGCCGCCGTCGCCGGATTCGCGGCAAATGCCGACGAATCGCTGCGAGCTGGGGGCAGTGTCTTCAAGTAGGATGCGATGGCCTGAAGATCCCCGTCCATCAGGTACTGCGTACTGTGAAGGACAACCTCGCCCATGGCCGCACCGATGACCGCATGCCGCGTGTCTCGCGCCATCCGAAGGGTGGCGACGATGTCGTCCTTCGACCAGTTGCCCAGGCCGTCCGCGGAGTTGCCGCGCAAGTTTACCGCCACCCAGCCATCGATCACCTGACCGCCCGCGAGGTACAGTTCCGAGGATTCATCGAGCGCTTTTTCCTGCAGGGAGAATCCGCGCGGAGTATGACAGGCCCCACAATGCCCGGGCCCCTGCACCAGATACGCACCGCGCGCGACGACCGGATCGTTGAAGCGAGATGCGTCGAAAGGGGGTGCATCGGCGGCCGGAGCAAACAGTTTGCGCCAGATCGCCACCGGCCAACGCACCGACAGCGGCCATGGAATACTGTTCGCCGAATATTGGATCGAGACCGGTTCCACGCCAGCCATGAAATAGTTGTAAAGGTCGGCGACATCCTCATCGCGCATTCGCGAATAGGATGGATAGGGCATGGCCGGATACAGGGTCCCTCCCCTGCTGCCGATCCCGCGGCGGACCGCCCGATCGAATTGATCGAGATTGAAACTGCCGATGCCGGTGCCGCGATCGGGTGTGATGTTGGTGCTGTAAATGGTTCCTATGGGCGAGGCAATCGGACGGCCGCCCGCGAAATCCTTGCCGGCGGCCGCGGTATGACAGGCGGCACAGCCGGCGGCAACCGAGAGATACCGGCCGCGCTCGATCGATGCGGAATCGCCGCGGACGAAGGAGTTCGCGCCGATGATGTGCGACTGAGTCGGCCATAGCGCATTCGCCAGAACAACGGCAAAGACGATCACGGCGATGGCCAATGCCATTGCCGAACGCCGCGCCGGGCTTGTCATGCCGGCCGGCTCAGGCGTGCACCAACGCGCCGGGATTCTTGAGGTACTGATCGCGAATCCCTTTCGCCGCCCAGTACGTCAACGCGCCGACCATGCCCGTCGGGTTGTATCCGTTGTTCTGCGGAAAGGCGTTTGCCCCCGGAGCAAATACGTTCGGGACGTCCCATGACTGCAAATATCGATTCAACGCCGACGTCTTCGGGTCCGCACCCATGATGGCGCCGCCGCAGGTGTGGGTGCTCTGATAACGGGTGATATTGTAGTGTTCGCCGGGCTTCTTGGCGTCGCCCGAGACTGCCTTCGGTTTCAACACCTTGCACATCTCCAATGCCTTGCCGACCAGGAACTGCGAGGCGCGAATCTCGTTGTCGTTCCAGTCGAATGTCAAGCGCAGCAGCGGCCGCCCGAAGGCGTCGCGATACGTGGGGTCGAGATCGAGGTAATTCGTGCGATACGACATACAGGCGCCCTGCACCTCGAAATAAAACGAATGCCGAAAGGCATCCTTGACGCCCTGCTTCCACGCGCTGCCCCAGCCGGGAACTCCGGGCGCGGTGGTGATGCCCCGTATGGGACCTGCGCCGGGCTGACGCGCCCAGATGACTCCGCCGCCGACGAAGCCGGCCTTGGCATTATCGAGTTGATTGCCGTTGAGGTCGTCGAACACTGCGCCGCCGCCGCCGATGCCGATGAAGCCATTGGCCTGCACGCTGTCGTCAAAGAATAAATTGACGCGATTCAAATTCTGATAGGAATAATTGCGCCCTACGGTCCCGGTGCCGGCAACAGGGTCGTACGGTTGGCCTATGCCCGATAGCAGCATCAGGTGCACGTTGTAGAGGGAAAACGCACATAACAACACGAGTTCGGCCGGCTGTTCGGTCTCGCGGCCCTGTGCGTCCAGGTAGGTCACGCCGGTCGCGCGCGCGCGAGCAGCGTCGAGATTGACTTTCAATACCTGCGAGTCGGCGCGCAGCTCAAATTCCCTGCGCAGTCTCAAGACCGGCAAGATGCAGATGTTGGGGGTCGCCTTGGAATAATTGAGGCAGCCGTAATCGCTGCAGAAGCCGCAGAAGTTGCACGGACCCATCTGGCAACCGTAGGGATTGACGTAGGGTGCCGAGGCGTTGGAAGCCGGAATCGGATATGCGCTGTATCCCAGTTCGCCGGCGGCCTTATAGAACATTTCCGCGCCCAGATAGTTGCGCGTCGGACCCAGCGGAAAGTCGCGCGAGCGCGAACCTTCGAATGGATTCCCGCCGGACACCTTGGTGCCGTTGACGACACCCGCCTTGCCCGAGGTGCCGCAGACGTATTCGAAGTGATCAAAGTGCGGTTCGAGATCTTCGTAGGTCACCGGAAAATCCGCAATCGTCATGCCGTCGGGAATGAACTTTGCTCCGTAACGGTGCCTGACATTGCTTCGCAGGTTGAAATCTTCGGGCAGCGCGCGGAAATGGCACCCAGACCAATGCGTGCCTGCGCCGCCGACGCCCGTACCGGGCTTGAAGGAGCCTATTTGTCGATACGGAACCGCCGGGTCCTTCACGCCATGCCGCGCAGTGACCGTCTCCTTCGACAAGCTCTGCAGGAATTTGCGATGAATCGATCCTTCCAGCTCATCCGCCATGCGCGGGTAGGCAAAATCAGGCTGGGTGTCCCGATCCGGGCCGCGTTCGAGCGCGACGACGCGCAGGCCCGCGTCGGTGAGCTCTTTCGCCATGATGGCACCTGTCCAGCCCATGCCCACGATGACGGCATCCACACGCGGCTTGACTATCGCCACTGCTCAACCTCGCTTGCCGGCCTGATCCACGGGCGGCAGCGGGTAGGGTCTGTTCCGGACCTCGACCCAATCGGTGTAATCCGCGCGCGCGCCGGGGTATCCAATCATTTTCCACGCGGCCATGTTCTTGTTGCCGCCGTGCCTGGGGTCGCAGAAGTACCCCATACGCGTTTCAGCAAGCAGCTGGCTGAAGAACTCCTTGGCCGAAATGTCCTCGAGCTCCAGCTTGCCGGCTTCGGCCGCCTTCAGCAAAGCCTCCTGCTGCGTGTGATCGACCTTTGAAAATGTCTTGCCACCCAAGGTGCGCTGACAATGCGCATCGAGCGCTTTGATGCCGACGCGCAAGATATCTCGCACCGGCAGCCGGCCTTGATAACCGAATTGCGGCGCCGCCTCGACAAAGGGCCCTTGCATATACCAAATGTCCCCGGCGGCATAGGGCGTCTGCATATGACGGTCGATGAACTCGGGAACGCCGGCTTCCGCCGCGCTCGGGCCAATGTCATCGGCGGGAATCAATCTATCGCAGACCGCTTGAACAAATGCCCATTCCGCCGCATTGAAGAACGTCGGTTCGTACACCGCCCGCGAGGACGCGCTTTCATCGGCGGGCCTATCGGCCTCCTTGGCGCAGCCCGCGACAGTGGCTGCGGCAAGCGGGATCAGAGTCAACTTCTTGAGAAGCTGACGGCGCGACGGGGAGGCTGATTGTTCATCGTCGTTCATGCTGGTCCAGTCGTGCATGGGTTACTCGCCGCCGGGCGTTTATAGTTGTCGCGCAGCTCGCGCTTCAGCACTTTGCCGATGTGGCTGCGCGGCAGCTGGTCGATCACCTGCAGGTCCGCCAGCCGCTGAATTTTACTCAAGCGTCCGTTGACCCAGTCCTTGAGCGCGCTGTTCTCGATACTGTGGCCCGGCTTCAGGGCGACGAAGGCTACCGGCGTCTCGCCCCAGCGGTCGGACGCAATGCCCACCACGGCCGCTTCCAGCACGCCCGCGTGCGCGAGGATCTGCGCCTCCAAATCACTGGGATAGAGATTGAAACCGCCCGAAATGATCAGGTCTTTTTTGCGGTCCAACAGCGTCAGGAAGCCATCCGCATCGAATCGGCCGACATCGCCGGTGCGAATGAAGCGCATGCCTTCCGGGCTTAACCATTCGCTCTCGCGGGTCTTTTCGGGCTGATTGTGATAGCCGATCATCATGGCTCCCGAGCGGCCGACAATTTCGCCGATCGCCCCGGGAGCCACTTCACGATCGTCCTCGCCGATCAGCCGAATTTCGTGACCCGGCATGGGACACCCTACGGTGTGAAGTTTGCCGGGAAACTCGTGCGCGAGCAGCACGCATGCGCCTCCGCCCTCGGTCATGCCGTAGTATTCGGTCAAGCCCCCCGGCCAACGGCGCAGAACCTCTGCCTTCAACTCGGCGGAAAAGGGCGCGCTCGTGGCGAATTTCATTTGATAGCTCGAGAGATCGTAGGCATCAAAATCGGGCAGCTGCATCAGCCGCCGATACTGGACGGGCACCAGCATGGCGTGAGTCGCCTTGTGCCGCTCTGAGAGTTTCAAGAACTGTCCTGCCTCAAACTTTGCCATCAAGATCGCCGTACCCCCGTGCGTCAGCGTCGGCAGAAAACTGACCAAGGTGGTGTTCGAGTAGAGGGGCGTCGAGATCATCGTCACCGACTCGGGTGAATGGCCTCCCCTGCTAAACTGACCCCAGCGCATGCGGTGCGGTTGGACAATGCCCTTCGGCACGCCGGTCGTGCCCGAAGAATAGATAATATTGAAACCATGATCGGGCGATATCTCGACGGGCGTGGGCTTGGCGCCGGTGGGCGCGAGCCACGATTCGAAGGCTTCTGAGGCGCCGGCTGCTGAAGCGCCGGCATCCAAAGCGCCGGCTTCTAAGGCGGCACGGCGGTCGAGCGCCACGCGTTTGGCACGGATGGCCGCCATCACCGGCGACAGGGCGCCGGCCACGTCGGTGTCCAGAAATAGCAGTTTCGCGTCGCAGTCCGCCAACATCATCCGCAGGCTCTCGGCTGTGGACGAGGGCGCCAGCGGCACGACGACCGCGCCGGCGCGCAAAATGCCGAGAAACACAGCGGCGTATTCAGGCGACGCCGATGCGCAGATGGCGACCGCGTCACCCTGTCGGACGCCATCCCGCTGCAGGGCGGCAGCGATCCGATCCATCAGCGCATTCAATTCGGCGTAGCTCATGCGGACGCCGCGGGCAACCAGGGCGGGATGCCCGGCGCGTTCGCGGGAGTGCTCGGCAATCACCTCGCCGATCGTAGCAAATGGCCGAGCCAGGATTTCATCAACCGACATGCCTGCTCCTTCTGGCACCATGCTAACATTTTGAAATTCCCAAGGGCGCCAGTTCAGACTGGCGAGCTGCGTCCGCGGGCTCGGAGAGCTCATCGTGAAACGATTCTTGCTTGCAGGCATCGCCATGACGCTTCTGGGTTCGGCATCGAGCCCCGAGTATTCGATTGAGGCGATCCGCTACGCCAACTCGCCCGGCGATCCGGTAGCCGACCTGGTCATCGGTGCGCCCAAGGATGAAAAAGTGGATACCGTTTACGCCATTTGGCTGATCCGCGGCGGCGGGCGAAATATCCTCTTCGACAGCGGTTTTCACCGGCAGCGCTGGTTCAAGGAATGGACGATCGAGGATTACCTGCGCCCCGATGAGGCCGTGCGCCTGGCGGGCGTTAAACCCGAGGAGGTGACCGATGTGGTGATCAGCCATGCCCATTGGGACCACATGGGAGGAATCGATCTCTTCCCCAAGGCCAGCGTGTGGATTCAAAAAGAAGAATTTCGCTATTACACCCAAGACGCATGGCAGCCAGGCGGGGATCACGGCGGCATCGATCCCGACGATGTTCAGCAGCTCGTGCGGCTGAATACCGAAGGGCGTTTGCGTTTGATCGATGGCGACAATGTCGAGATCTTTCCCGGAATCCGCGCCTACACCGGAGCCCGGCACACCTTCGCCTCGCAGTATCTGCGAGTCGGTGGGACTCCGCCATTCGTGCTGGCATCGGACAGCGTTTATCTTTATCGCAACCTCGCCGAACATAAGCCGAGCGCGACGTTCAGCGAGGCGGACTATCCTGCGAATCTAAAGAACCAGGAGCGCATGATTCAGCTTGCCGGCTCACCGGATCGCGTCGTGCCCGGACACGACGCGCTGCAATTTCAGAAGTTCGCCACCCGGGGACGGATTGCCAAATTGAAATAGGCTGCGTTGTTTTCAACCGGCATACTCATGTTTCAGCAATGCTGTCCTGCTCTGCCGCATCCGGACCGTCCAACTGCACGGTCTTATTGTCGAACATCATGGTCTGTTGGCGGTTCGGCGAGAATGCATCCCATCGCGGCATGCGCGGATGATTCGGGTTGCCTGTGCGGGCGAACTGAATCCACGCATCGCTCATGATTGCCGCGAGCGCGCGCGCATCCGCACCGCCGCCGGTCATGTTTTCGCAGCGATCCGTGTTGTCGAACACGAACGGAATCTCGGCGCAATGAAAGGCCCGCGGCCGGCCGCTGAGGATGGCCGTCTGCCACGTAAACCAATAAAGATAGGCCGGTGCCTTGCCCAGAGCAGCCTTGGCGGTTGCCTGTGCAATCGCGGCTTGCCGGACGCTGGACGCGCCAATGTGCGACCACAAATCGAAGGCGGATGCGTGCGGTGAGCGCTGCTTGAACGCTGCGATGACTTTGAGCGTTCGCTCGCCGTGGATTTCTCGAGCTCGTTGCTCGAGTTGCGTCTCGGTCATCTGCTCGTATTCAGGGTGATTGATGGCCGTGATGAATTCGTTGAGCGTGCTGCCGATGATCATCGGGACGTCGGCAGACAGTGTCGAGGCGTGCGGGTCGAAGGGATGGGCCGGCAGGATCTTGCCGTCCACGACCGGCGCAAATCTCAGTATTTCCGCCGGCCGGCGAAAATTGGGAGGCCCGCTCGGAGCAGGATTGCGCTCCTGCAATACCTTGGTCCCTGCCTGAATGAGTTTTTCATAGGGCAGCGTCTGAATCCCGTCGATATTGGAATGGTTCAGTCCGAGTTCGGCCACGATCAAGTCGGCGAGTTGGCGCGACTTCTCCTGCGTACCGGCACGCAGCATGGAACCGCTCTCGACGATGGCGCGGTGGAACAGCCCCGACGCGCCAGGCATGCCCATGAGGGTACCGACCTTGCCACCGCCGCCCGATTGACCAAAGACGGTCACCGTCCGTGGATCACCCCCAAATCCTTCGATGTTGTCCCGCACCCACTCGAGGGCGGCCACGATGTCGAGCATGCCGAGGTTGGCGGACGACGCGTAGCGGTCGCCGTACTGCGCGAGGTTCAAGAATCCCAGGACGTTCAAGCGATGATTCAGCGAGACGACCACCACGTCGCCGCGCCGGGCGAGATTCTCGCCATCATAGGATTTGAGTTCCTGGCCCGAGCCCGCCGTATATCCGCCGCCGTGCAGCCACACCATGACGGGGCGCTTTTTTCCGTCATTGACGGCCGGCGTCCAGACGTTGATTCGCAGGCAATCCTCGCTCTGAATGCCATCGTCCCAGGAGAACATGAACGCTTCCTCGTCGTTGGCCCAACCCGAACGCGGCGCTTGCGGAGCCACATTGCCGTATTGCCGGGAGCTGCGTACGCCGCTCCAGGACTTGACCTTGATGGGCGGCATGAAGCGGTTCGCGCCTTCGGTGCTTTCGGCATAGGGAATGCCTTTGAAGGTTTGTATTCCATTGCGCACATACCCGACGACTTTGCCGCTCGCCGTCTCGACGGTCGGCGCACCGTCCACGGCCACCACCGAGCCGGTGCGGGTTTCACCGCCCCTGCCCGATCGATGGCGAGTCTCTTCCGCAGCGCCCGCCGGCAACAGTGCGGCCGAAGCCCATCCTCCTAAAAGAGCGGCGGTGTTCTTGAGTGCAGCCCGCCGCGCCAGGGTGCACTCACCTTCTTCGGCACAATCGCTCGTCGATGTTTCAGTGGGATTCATGAGAACTCCGGGTTCGGCGTCGTTTTCGTTGGCGGCATGTCAACCAGGGCACCGCTCTGGCAATGGACTTTAGACCACAATCGCAGTTCAATTTGAAGTGCCGTCCGCTTTTCGGGAGGGGAAAATGGCGTTGACTTACGATCCGAGCCGCACGGCTCTGTACCACCCGGTGCAGCGCGACACGATTTTTGAGGCCGGGCAAACTTACTCGCCGGTGCAGCTCGCGGTCGAGGCGGCGCGGCTCGCCTACTTTCGAGCGGAAGAATCTCCTGCTGAACGAGCCCGGTTGGCGGACGCGATGGCCCGG
>Ga0207061_1108_pt1 | contig 21634 bp, 16 predicted proteins | sample Alteio_BWMinCont_31_FD_153275 | JGI IMG/M metagenome (GOLD analysis project Ga0207061, IMG submission 153275) | Enriched cells from forest soil in Barre Woods Harvard Forest LTER site, Petersham, Massachusetts, United States -... | ecosystem: Environmental > Terrestrial > Soil > Temperate forest >... | reverse complement strand
GTCGGGCGGCCAGACCGAACGGCAGGTGCAACTGATTCTAGATTTCGCACCCGACATCATCATGGTGACGCCGAGCTACATGCTCGCCATCCTCGATGAATTCAAGCGTCAGCGGATCGACCCACGTTCGACGTCGCTGCGCATCGGGCTATTCGGCGCAGAACCCTGGGGCGAAGGCATGCGCGCGGAAATCGAGTCCGCGTTCAACATCGATGCCTGCGACATCTACGGCCTGTCGGAGGTCATGGGGCCCGGCGTCGCACAGGAATTCGCACACACGAAGGACGGACCGACGATTTGGGAGGATCACTTCATCGCCGAGATCGTGGACCCGGCGAGCGGCCGCGTGATGGCCGACGGCGAGCAAGGCGAATTGGTTTTCACCTCGCTGACCAAAGAAGCCATGCCGGTGGTCCGCTATCGCACACGCGATCTGACCCGATTGCTTCCCGGCACGGCGACCAGCATGCGGCGGATGGCAAAAACCTGCGGCCGCACCGACGACATGCTGATCATCCGCGGCGTGAATGTTTTCCCGTCGCAGATCGAAGAGCTGATCCTGGGATGCGAGGCGCTGGCGCCTCACTACGAGATCGAGGTCACGCGGCCGAACCGCCTGGACGAAGTCTTGATCGTCGTGGAGGGCCGCCCTGAACGCAGCGATGAGGCTCATCGGGCTGAGGCCGTGCTGCTTGCCGCGAGGCTGAAGAACAACATCGGAATATCCGCCGGCATCCGCGTGGCCGCGAGCGGCTCGCTGCCGCGTTCGGCCGGCAAGGCGAGCCGTGTCAAGGATCGCCGATAGCGGCGGTCGGAGCAGCCATGCGAATCGCGACAGCGGCATTCATCGCGGCCGGCCTGCTCACAGCCGGTGTTTTTTCGTTGGCGTGCGGCGCGGATCAGCCGCCGCCGCAAGTGATGGACGAACTGGTGGTGACCGGCGAACGCACGGGTCCCGGCATGTGGCATGTGCATCGCGGCACCGCACAGCTGTGGATTCTGGGCAGCATGTCGCCCTTGCCCAAGGGAATCACCTGGCGCTCGAAGCAGGTGGAGCAAGTCTTGGACAGCGCGAACCAGGTACTGGTGCAGAAGCCGTTCGAGATCGGGATCGCGCGGATATTGTGGCTTCTGATCACAGAGCACGGCGTCTTGATGGTCCGCGGCGGCAAGCGGCTCAAAGACGTCCTGCCGGCGGATTTACACGCCAGGTTCGCGGTTCAGCGGGCCAAATACACGCAGGACACCGACAAGTGGGAGCGGTTTCGCCCCCTGATCGCGGCGGCCTTCCTGCAGCAGGCCGCATTCCATCAAGCGGGTCTGTCCACGCGCCTCGACCTGGGTGCCGCGATACGCATCCTCGCGAAGAAGCACCGCGTTCGCGTCGAGGAAATCAAGATCGCGGGCGTCGGCGACGTGCTGGAGGCTCTGAAGACCATGCCGCCGGCGACGGAGAACACCTGTGTCGCGGCATCGTTGGTCACAATCGAAAGCGATCTGCGTCGTCTGGTTGACCGCGCTCAGGCGTGGGCGAGCGGCAATGTCGAGCGCATTGCGAAATTGCGCGAACCCGCGGAAGTCGATGCCTGCCGCGCGGCCCTCGACGCCGGGGTCGGCGCGTCCGAACTCATTGCCCGCATGCGCCGGACGTGGATCGACACCATGGAGAAGTACATGCAAAACGGCGCAGTGACCGTGGCCGTGGTGAACATGGATATGCTGCTCGAACCCGGCGGCCTGCTCGATGAGTTGCGTGCGAAGCGATACGAGATCGACGCGCCCTAGATGGGACAAATCGCGCAGACGCGCCCGCTTGTTGTAGTCTTGGCGGGGCAATCATGCCGGACAAAGCCAAATTTAATTACAATGAACTGGTTCTCCTGCTGACCGCTTTTGCCGCCGGTGCGGTGGACGTGATCGGCTTCGCCACTTTAGGCGGCGTGTTCGCGTCGGCCATGACCGGCAATTTCGCGCTGCTCGCGTACTACGTCGCGCAAGGCGAATCGCAGGCGGCCATGGGCTCGGTCGTGGCGTTGTGCGGATTCGCCCTTGGATGCGCCGTCGGAGTGCTGCAACGCCGGGGCCGCTCGCAGGAACAAGCGCTCAATCTACTCATCGCCGCAGAAGCGGGATTGCTGTTGTTTTTCGCGCTATACGCGATGTGGACCCCTCATGTCGCACACGCCCCGTCCGATCATCTGCAGATTCTTTTGCTGGCCGTCGCGATGGGATTGCAGGCCGTCGCCAGCCAGGCGGTGAGTTTCACAACCATTGTGTTCACGACTACGCTCACGAAGCTTGTTGGAACCATTGCCGATTCAATTGCCAACGGGGATGTATCGGGCCTCAAGGACGTGAAAATCCAAAGCGCGACGGTCATTGCCTACCTGTTCGGCGCGCTGCTGTCGGGTGCGCTGATCGTGCACAGGGTGGAGGAAGTCGTGCTCCTGCCGTTTATCGGCGTCGCCCTCGCCTTCGTGATGCATCGCCGTTCGCACCGCAAGGCGGCGTAGGCTCACCATGGGCCCTCTCGCCGGCGTCAAAGTCATCGAAATTGCGGGTTTGGGTGCCGCGCCCTACGGCTGCATGATGCTTGCCGACATGGGCGCCGACGTGGTGCGCATCGAGCGAATGGGCGGGAGGGCCGATACCCCGGAACATTCGCCATTGCTGCGCAATCGCCGCTCGATCGACCTGGATCTCAAGCAACCCCGGGGCCGCGATATCACGCTGGCGATGGTCGACAAGGCGGATGTGCTCATCGAGGCATTTCGCCCCGGTGTGGCCGAGCGGCTCGGAATCGGGCCGGAGGCGTGCTTTGCGCGCAATGCACGCCTGATCTATGCGCGCATGACGGGATGGGGACAGACGGGCCCGCTGGCGCAGACCGCCGGACATGATTTGAATTACATCGGTCTCACCGGGTTGCTGCATCAGATCGGCCCGACCGGCGGCAAGCCCGTGGTGCCTCTCAATGTGATCGGGGACTTCGGCGGCGGGGGATTGTTATTGGCGTTCGGCGTCGTCTGCGCGTTGTGGGAAGCGCGCCATTCCGGTCGCGGCCAGATCGTCGATGCGGCCATGATCGACGGGGCCTTGTCGTTCATGGCGATGAGCTTCGGCTTCCGCGAGCAGGGTCAATTCGCGGATCGCACGGGATCTCATATGCTCGGCGGCGGCGCGCATTACTACGAGACGTATGAAACGCAGGACGGCCTGCATCTGGCCGTAGCGCCGATCGAGCCGCAGTTTTACCGGAAATTTCTCGAGATCATGGGCTTGGACAGCGGCCGTTGGCGCGATGCCGGGTATCCCGCGCACTCCGCGCGGACCGTCGAAAGCGACTGGCCGATGCTCAAACGCGAGCTTGGGCAAATCTTCAAGACCAAGACTCGCGATGCGTGGTGTGCGCTGTTTGCCGGCAGCGACGCGTGCGTGACTCCGGTGCTGACCTTGGAGGAGGCCGCCCTGCACCCGCACAATCGCGCGCGCAACGCCTTCATTGAGGTGGGAGGCGTTCAGCAAAATGCGCCGGCACCGCGCTTTTCCCGCACAGCCGCGGTTCACCCCACGGCGCCGCCGAACAGCGGTTCGGACGCCCACGAGGTGCTTGCCGACTGGGGCGTCGACCTTGAATTACTTTCTAAATTTGGAGGACGGGACGATGCGATTTCTGACGTTTGAATCGGCCGGCGTGCGAGGAGTGGGAGTAGTGACCGGGTCCGGCGAGGTGCGCGGCCTGTCGGCCGGTGAGCAGGGCTACCCCGGCGATCTCGACGCGCTGGTCTGCAAAGGCGAAGACGCTTTGCGCTCCGCAGGAAAGATATTGGCCGGCGCGCGCATCATCGACTCAGGCAAGATCGAGTGGCTTCCGCCCTTGACCGCCCCGTCGAAAATCATCTGCATCGGCCTCAACTATTCGGCCCATGCCGCGGAGGCTGGGTTGCAGGTGCCCACGTATCCCAGCGTATTTGTTCGATTCAATTCCACGCTCATCGGGCATCGGGCGCCTCTGCTGCGCCCCCGCGAATCCAGCCAGTTCGACTACGAAGTCGAACTTGTGGCCGTGATCGGCCGCGCCGGCCGACGCATCAGCAAGGAGGCGGCCCTGTCTCACGTCATCGGGTACTCGGTGTTCAACGACGCCTCCATCCGCGATTATCAAATGAAGACCCCGCAATGGACCGTCGGCAAGAATTTCGACGGCACAGGCGCATTCGGACCCTACCTGGTCACGCACGATGAAGTGCCGAGCGGCGGCGATGGGCTGCGAGTGCGAACCCGCCTCAATGGCCGGGTGCTGCAGGACGCATCGACTTCCGATCTGATCTTCAACGTGGCGACGCTGATCTCGCTGCTCAGCGAAGCCTGCACTCTGCAACCCGGCGATCTGTTGGTCACCGGAACACCCGCCGGCGTCGGGTTCACGCGCAAGCCGCCCCTGTTCATGAAGGCCGGAGATCTTTGCGAAGTGGAGGTCGAGGGAGTAGGGACATTGGTGAATCCCGTGGTGGATGACCCCGCATGAGGAGTCGCGCCCCGGCGTCGCTTGCGTTCCGGGCGCCGGGAGGTGGGCGCCGGCCGCGGGGAGGTGGGCTCGCGAGCCGATGAACTCCGGGTCATTGCCTGGATGCCCGCCATGCCCGTACACTACCGCGCCTTCGATAGGCCGCAGCTTCGATACTCGGGGTGTAGCTCAGACTGGTAGAGCGCTACGTTTGGGACGTAGATGTCGCAGGTTCGAATCCTGTCACCCCGACCATTGATTTTTCAGGATTTTTAGCTCCTCTCGTCTGCAAAATTCTGCGTTTGGTCACAACTGTTATGTCGTTTGGTCACAGATTTGGTCACAAGCGCGGGGCACAAAAAAATGGTCTCACCCTTCACTCCTCCGTACCTTTGAGCCGCATCGAAATCGAGTAGCTGCCGCAATGATCCAGCGCTCGAATCTTGATCCAATGGGTCTGGCGGTTTGGAATGAAGGAACTGCGCATCTCGCTGTTGCCGTCGGCACCGAAGAGATCGGCAGTGCACTTTCTGCTCTGCTGAAGATCATCGTCGATTTCGACGCAATTTTCCTCGCAACTTTTCGGCGCGATGCGCCCCCGACTGTTGCCTATTTCGTCGGAACCCGGGAACCGGGGGCACACTACCAAGATGGCCCGTATCTACTTGACCCTTTTTACGCCCACTTTCTCAGCGGGGGCGCCGACGGTTGCTATCGCTTGAGCGACTTGGCGCCGGACGGTTTTCGACGCAGCGAATATTTTTCGACGTACTATGGAGGCCTGAATATTGGCGATGAACTTGGCTTGCTAGTGGCGATAGATCCACTGTCCTGCGCCCATGTGTCAATTGTTCGCAGGCCCGGCGGAGCACGATTCACGAGTCGTGATTGCAAATGGCTAAACGCCAGCGGGCCGTTGGCTCCAGAGGCCATGCGACGCATAAATGCGACGCTCGCGCCGGCGACCCGACATCAGTCGGTAGTACACGACAGTTTGCAACTGGCATACCAAAACTTTGGCACCTCCGTTCTAACCGAACGTGAACATGAAGTAACCCAACTGCTGCTGCGAGGTAATTCTGCCAAGTCGATCGCGCGTTCTCTTCTCATTGCCACTGAAACTGCGCGCAATCATCTCAAACGCATCTATTCAAAGCTCGGTGTCGCTTCACAGGCGGAGTTATTTGCATTGTTTTTTCGCGCACTTGACCTGGTGGAACCCGGTTTTGCCGGCGACCCTCTCTCGCGATTGCGGTAATTATTTGGCGCATCGATGTCTTAGGAAGCCGCGGAAGAAGGCGCGCGCGTTCGCGTCAAGGCTTTCAAGGTGATAGCCGCCCTCCTGCACAATCACAATCGGCATGCTCAGCGCGCCAACAGCCGAGCCTAGGCGTTCGAATCCATCGGTTGTAACGCCGACTTGCGACTGCGGGTCGTTCTCATAGATGTCAAAGCCCAATGCGAGCACGAGCGCGTCGGGCTCGAACCGCTCGAGCTCTTGAAGCGCTACGTCGACGCGCTCGAAAAATGCCGCTTCGGTCGAACCATGTGGCATCGGTAGGTTGATATTGAACCCGATACCGGCACCCCTTCCGCGCTCTTCCTCGTATCCGGCAACAACGGGATAGAAGTTTGTCGGGTCTCCGTGAATGGAGACATACAATATATCCGCGCGGCTGTAAAATATCTCCTGTACGCCCTGACCATGGTGCATGTCTGTGTCCAATATTGCGACGCGCTCATGTGTACGACGAAGTACTTCAGCGGCGATCGCCGCGTTGTTTAAATAGCAGAAACCACCTGCCCGGTCCGCGCGAGCATGGTGTCCTGGCGGCCGGCACAGCGAATAAGTCTGGCGACAACTGTCTTTGATGGCGTATGCCGCCGCGATCGCGCTTTGTGCGGACCCGTAGGCGGACCGCCAGGTATGGGCTCCAACGGGGCAGCTTCCGTCCGCCAAATAGCGTGCCGCCTGCGCCAGCACACCGCGCAATGGATTGTTTTCATACACATAAACGTTCGACATTACCTCGTCGCCCCAATCCTCAGGCATTCGTTTCCATTCTCGATGCGCCGTCTGGAGAAAGGTCAAATAGTTCGCGTCATGGACGGCAGCGATCGCCGCCAATCCGAAATCCGCGGGCTCTCGAATCTCGAAACCCATCGATCGACACGCTGCGGCAAGCCGGGCGGCACGCTCAGGAATCTCCTGCGGAGATCGCATTCTCCCGCGTGACAAGTAGGCGCATGGATAGTGGAGAAGTTGGTCTGGGTGAAAATATGTCAGCATCAGTTCGGATCCCCAACGGTGCGGACTACTCAGCGCCAGGCGTGACCTCGATCAAGCGCGGTGCAACTATTCAGTGACGCTTTCGGCGAACTTAAACAGCATCGCTCGCCGATGCGCCCGATCGTCGCAGGTTATAGCCGCGCGGTGAGCCCCCGAATGACTCATTTGGGTCATTCCATTTGTTCCCCCGAGCGAACAATCTTCAGGGACTGGAAACTCCAGAGGGACACATGAAACACCTGCCAATACCATCGGCACCGTCGGCGGTCATTCGCGATGAAGAGCAGGTCTGGCGCGATGACAGGGCTCACTTTGTCCATCCTTTTACTCACTTTGATAGTTTCAGGAAAAGCGGCTCCCTCATCATTTCCGAAGCCAAGGGCGCCTATATTTTCGATTCTCGTGGCAAGCGCTACCTGGATGGCATAGGTGGCTTGTGGTGCATGTCAATTGGATACGGCGAAGAAGAAATGGTCCAGGCGGTGGCGGATCAGACCAGGAAGTTGAGTTTCTTTTCCGCTTTCGTCAGCGTGACCAATCCGCCTGCTGTGGCACTTGCGACCAAGCTTGGCCAACTCGCGCCCGGAGATCTTAATCGGGTGTTCTTCACTTCATCAGGCTCAGACGCCAACGACACCGCGGTTCGCCTGGTTCATTTCTATAACGCTAGACGTGGCAAACCCGAGAAATTTCACATCATCTCCCGCCTCGATTCGTATCACGGAAGCACCTATCTCGCCATGTCGTTGAACGGCCGCAAAAGCGATCGTTCACCATACTTTCACTACGCCACCGATTTTATTCATCACGTATCGTGTCCGAACGTCTATCGTCGCCCCGAACAGCAGTCCGTGCAGGAGTTCTGCGATAGCCTCGTGGCGGAATTAGAGGAAAAGATACTGGCCATCGGGCCGGCCAACGTCGCGGCATTCATCGCCGAACCTATCCTGGGTGCCGGCGGGGTCATTGTGCCGCCGCCTGGGTACCATCGGCGTACTTGGGAGATCTGCAAGAAATACGACGTACTCTACGTCTCCGATGAGGTCGTGACCGCGTTCGGCCGCCTCGGCTCATGGTTCTCATCCAAGGACGTATTCGACATAGAACCGGACATCATCGTAGTCGCCAAAGGCATTTCATCCGGCTATGTACCGCTAGGAGCCACCCTCTTTAGCGAGCGCATCTACGAAGTCATTTCAAGTCCGGATCCGAGCGCCTGGTTTACCCACGGGTTTACCTATTCCGGTCATCCGGTCGCGTGCAGCGCCGGCCTCAAGAATATCGAAATCATGGAGAAGCGCGATATTTGCGGCCACGTACGAAAAGTAGGCCCCTATCTTGAACAACGTCTACAAGAGCTGCGGAAGCTTCCTTTGGTCGGCGATGTGCGTGGCAGCCATTTCATGATGTGTCTCGAGTATGTCGCGAACAAACACACCCGCGACCTGCTCGATGACGACGTAAATATCGGCAAACGCATCTCCGATCACTGTGAAGCGCACGGATTGATCGTTCGACCCTTGGCCCATCTGAATGTCATGTCACCGCCGCTGATCTTGACCGAGGGGCAGGTGGACGAATTGGTCGATGGTCTTGCGTCAGGTATCCAAGACGTTGCCAACGACTTAGTTCGTGAGGGATACAAGATCGACTGACGCACGAGAACGCATGTCCGTCGAAGTAGCGACGGCCTTAATCCAGGGGGATATAAAATGATGAGTGGATTGGAACATAGTAGGTACGCGAAGTACTTGTTTTCCGGTGCGGTAGTGTCAGCACTGCTGTGTGTGTGCGCTCCTCCGTTGACGTTTGCAGAGGGAGCCACCAGCGCGCAGGCCAGCGAAGAAATCCCGGAAATTGTCGTTACCGCTCAGCACCGGGTGCAGAGCTTGCAGGAAGTGCCAATTTCCGTGACTGTGCTTGGCGGCGAAACGATTCTTGAGAGTCATCTCCGTGATTTTAGCGATCTTTCTCTACAGACGCCGAGCTTCACCTCGGGCGCAGACTACGGCTACATTCGAAACTCCTCCATGAGAGGCATATCGAACAACCAGTACGGTTTTGCTGACGATCCTTCGATCGCCATGTTTGTCGATGATGTTTATCAAGGGCGCGCCGCCACCGGCATGCAGGTCAACGCGCTCTACGACATCGACCGCGTGGAAATTATCAAGGGCCCTCAAGCGACCCTGTTCGGTCGGAGCTCCATTGCCGGTGCCATCAGTACGATTCTCGTGCAGCCGACCGATACCTTCTGGGCCTCCGGGGACTTTGGCGCGGGGCAGCGGAATCGCTTGATTGCGGAGGGCGCGGTCAATTTTCCCGTCACACCGGATCTCTCGATCCGCGTGGCCCTGGACCGCGAAAAGCAGCGTGGCTTCATCACGAATCTGAACGGGGGCCCGAAATTGGATCCCCTGGATGTCGAAGCCGGGCGTGTCATCATACGTTACACCGGAATCGACAAACTCGAAGCGACACTAAAGGCCAACTATGAGAGCCGCGGGCAAGACGGATCGACGCATATTGCAGTGGGAGTTCCGGACGCTACGAACTTTACGGCGGACGAGACGCTGATCGGAAACGAAAACTTTGCCCACTTTTATTCTTTCGAGGAGGACGCAAAACTCAAGTACGATTTCCTTAATAATTTGTCGCTGACATTTGTCACCAGCTGGCGGCGGGTCAAGAATAATTATGTGGAAAAGTACGACGGATTGCCGGAAATAGTGGGTGGTCCTTACTATCAGGATAGCCTGGACAGTCTTTTTCAAGAGGATTTGCGGATCAATTTCAGCGGTGAGGACGGTCTCGCCATTTCTGGCGGCGCCTCCTATTTCCATGAAACTGTTCATGGATATATTAGCAATTGGTCGGATCATAGCTATGACGGTCTGGGTACTACTCCTCTGGGAGTCCCGACGCCTGGACTTCTGCCAAACGACTATTCTCAGGCGCTGTTCGAAGCGGGTAACTTTGACGGCGTATTTCGGGGTAGGTCGGCTTTCGTCGACACTACCATCGGAATTCCCGGCGTGAAGGGATGGACCGTCACCGCGGGCGCGCGCTACAACTATGATGAAAAGACATACACCGCAAACATACCGAACGCCGCTACGTTGCCGGAGAATGCTGGCAAACCGTTCCTTATCTGCTCCTGTTCTCTCTACGGCTACTACACGAATCCCGCGCTCACCACGACCCACGCATGGAGCGACACATCATTTCGTGGCGCCACCAACTATGACCTGAACGAAGACAATACGGTCTATTTTCAGTACAGCCAGGGATGGAAGGCGGGGGGCATTGATGTAGGCGGGCTCGACCTCCCGCCGGGCAGCACGTTCGTAAAATATTTCGGTGAAAACGCGTCGGCGTTCGGCGCGGCTCTGCACGCCTATAATCCGGAGAAGAGCGTTAGCTATGAGATCGGCTTGAAGGGCAAGGCGCTCGATCGGCGTTTCGGCTATAACCTGGCTGTTTATGAATACCTATATCGCGAATTGCAGGTCGGCGTGCTACAACAAGGCGCAGGCTCGGTCATCCAGAATATCGGGCACGCGACAGGGCGCGGCGTGGAGGCGGAATTGCGCTTTGTACCAAGCGCGCATTGGGACATGTACGCTAGTGGCGCGTACAATTACACCAGGATCAATGATTATGGAAGCGACACGACGCAGGTTGGCTTACCGCTGAACCAGGCACCGAAGTACAACGGAGCGGCTGGGGCCACCTACAAATGGATACTAAACAGCGGCAAATACTCGGCTGGGGCGTCTACCAATTTACGAGGCTCTTACCGTGACGACAGCGATTTAATCAGCTATGTGCGGAGTTATGTTCTATATAACACGCGGGTAGCCTATGAAACCTTGGATGGTCACTACACGGTGGCCGTGTTCGCTGATAACCTGTTCAATCGGTTCACTTATAGCCGGTACAGTGACCACGCCCAGCAACTATACGTATATCCGGTATCTTCCTATCAGGTAATCGGGCATCCACGAACCGTGGGCATTGACGCGTATGTTCGCTTTTAGCCGTTGACCGCGCGTACCGGTGGGCGCAACTTCGCACTCGCTGATCGCGCCCGTCATGTCCAGTAATAACCGATCGTCAAGGTCATGATCATAACATTCGGTCTGATCGCCCTGTTTTTTCTAGCGGTTATTGTCGTACTGCAGAGGGCACATATCAGCGACAAGTCTTTCACCGACTATGCTGTCGCCGACCGATCATTCGGGGCAGGGTACCAAGCGATGTCTTTTCTCAACACTTGGTGGCCTGGAAGTATTTTTCTCGCTCTAACGGGGCTTGCGGTCAGTGATGGCGTAACTGCGTTTTACATGCCGATCTACAGCTTGCTGACAGTTGTACTGATGTACGTCATGACGGATCGAGTATGGTTGTGGGGAAAGCTGTTCGACCTTAAGACACAGCCTGACCTTTTCGCACTCCGCTATAACTCGCGCACATTTGCCATCATCGGATCGGTCGTCGGAATCATCTCCGGCGTGCCCTGGCTAGTGCTTGGCTTCAAGGGGCTTGGTGCGCTCTTCCAGGCCCTGTCCCTGGGTGCGATTGACGCGACTTCCGCTGTGATTATCGGCGTAGTACTCATGGCGATCCGCCAATTGTGGACCATCCGCATGGGTATGCGCGGCGTTGTGATTTCCGACATGTTTCAGGGAATTGTGGCATATATCGGCGGCAGCCTGATCATTCTGGGTTTGATAGCTTGGCTGATATATTCTCATGGAGTGACTGTCGCGGCCTTGTCATCAACACACCTTGAAGCACCGGGTCGCTTTGCGACGGCGGGTCCGCTTTATTTCTTCTCAATCATCTTCAGCGGAGTCGTCGGCGGCTGGTGCTGGCCTGCAACCTTCATTCGCCTTTACACGGCAGATAGTGTACGAAGCGTGCAGCGCGCGGGCGCCATGGGAGCACCGCTCTCCCTCCTGTTCGGCGTCGCTCTGGTAATTTTGGGACTTCTTGCAAGTCTGCTGCCGGAAGTTGCCGCGGCGCCCGATTTGGCGTGGTTCACGGTCTGCCGAATGGCAGGCGGCCCATTTCTGCTTGGCCTCGGTGGGGTTGTCGTCCTGGCTGGAACCATGGGCAATGTGGACGGCAACGTGCAGGCTTGCGGTGCGCAAATCGCCAACGACATTGTGGGTGCGTTTCTTAGACTCGACCACAAACGAGCGGTTCTCAGCGCCAAAATCGGCATGCTGGCGATCACGCTATTGTCCGCGTGGCTCGCGACGCGGACAATTTCGCATCTTGTTACTCTCGCGATTCTGTCGTATCAAGGCATCATCCAACTCGCAGTGCCGCAGTATCTTGGAATTTTCTGGAAGCGCGGCAATGCCATTGGCTGCATTCTCGGTACGGTCGTGGGTTTCGTCCTTGCCATCTTCTTGCAGGCTAAATATTCGGACGGCCCTGCCTGGGCTTGGGGCTTGACCTCCGGCGTTTTGGCGCTGGTCGCGAACGCGGGCGTGTACATTGGCTGCGCGGTGCTTTTGCCGCATGCCGATGCTGAGCGCCGGCGCGTCAATGATCTTTTTGCACTCACCGATGGCCGGTTGGTGAGCCCAAATGCCCACGCCGCCATCGCCCTTCACTCGGTTGGTTAGCCTGAAATGACCCGCGCAACGCCCAACATGCCAACTGTCCCCAAGCCTCGCTCGGCGTACATATGGATCTGGTTTGCGTTTGACGCGTTCCTTGCCCTATTCCCGCCAGTGTACTGGGTTGCCGCCCAGCCAAAGCCAAGAATCTTCGGATTTCCCTGCTCGATTATTTATTTCGGTGCCCTCGGCATTTTCATCACAGCAAGCCTTCTCGCCGCCTATTGGAATGACGAGAGACGCGGCGCGTTCAAGGTTCCCGTCAGTCAAAGATAGGCCATGAACAAGACTCCGTCTCAGACTGGATTCGTTTGGCACGAACGCTTCATGTGGCACATTACCCCGGCCGCCGCCGGCTCCATTGTGGCAGGCGGTTATGTCGAGGCCGATGTTCACATTGAAAACCCGGCGAGCAAGCGGCGATTGCGAAATTTGCTCGAGGTCACGGGCCTGATGGACCAGCTCGTCGACATCAAGCCGCGGCCGGCCACCGACGCCGAAGTATTACGCGTACATACCGAAACCTACATCGCACGCTTGCGAAGCTTGAGCGAAGTTGGATGGGGGGAAGCTGGAGATTTTGCGCCGGTCGGCAAGGATTCCTTCCCAATTGCCCTGTTGTCCGCTGGGGGATGCATCGCTGCCGCCGACGCCGTCATGGACGGTCGAGTGAGCAACGCCTACGCGCTCGTCCGACCACCGGGCCACCATGCGGAACGAGATCGAGGCCGTGGCTTTTGTTTGCTCGCCAATGCTGCGATCGCAGCGGAGCATTTGCGTCATGTGCGAGGGCTCAAACGTATCGCCATGGTGGATTGGGATGTGCACCACGGTAACGGAGCGCAGTCAATATACTACGACAATCCCAATGTATTGACGATCTCCATCCATCAAGATGGAATCTATCCGGTCGACAGTGGCTCATTGACAGAGAATGGCGCGGGAGCAGGTCTTGGCTCCTGCATCAATATTCCCTTGCCTCCCGGATCAGGGCACGGTGCTTATTTGGCGGCGTTCTCGCAGGTCGTCGTGCCCGCGCTCACTCGATTTCAGCCGGACATGATCATCGTTCCCTGCGGTTTTGACGCAAGTGCATTGGATCCCATGGCGCGTCAAATGGCACACTCTGAAACCTACCGACTGATGACCCGTAGCCTGATGATGGCCGCCAACGAGTTGTGCGGGGGCCGACTCATTATGTGTCACGAGGGAGGCTACTCGCCAACCTATGTGCCCTGGTGTGGCCTCGCGGTCGTCGAGGAGCTTTCGGGCATCCGGACTGATGCAGTTGACCCGTATCAATATGTGGCCAGCTGGCCGGGTCAAGAACTAAAACCTGCCGAGGCGGAAGTTCTGAACCGGGCGTCCACGTTACTGTCCCGAATTCCTGGGCGCTGACAAGCTAGTAGGCCTCCGGGACAGTCGGTCTCGAAAGTGCCGGATTGCGGATGGGCGGTCTCATCCGGACATCGCTCCTAAGACCTGACGCCCATTCGGGATTCTCGGGGCTCCTCGTGGACGCCGACCGGCGCCGCAACTTGTTGTTTCGGTATGCACGATGTTCGAGACCTCTGATCAATATTCCACACCGGTTCACACGCAGACCCTCAGCCCACGCTATACCATGTTCCTTTGCCCTTTCCGTGCTGAAGCAAATAGCCACTTTTGATTAAAGTCGTCAGATGATTCTTAACCGTTCCGCGCGGCGCGCCTGTTACGCGGAGAATGTCTTCTACTTTGATTTGACCCCTGTCCTTGGCAAGCTCGAAAATCCGAAGAGAAAGTTCGGGTAGTTGGCCGAGAATCTTCTTCTCGCGATCGACCTTGATTTCGAGCCGCTGTTTTTGCTTCTGGAGGGCACGCAGAAAGAACAATACCCATGGCTGCCAATCCGGCTTGCGAGTACGCGTCGTCTTTTGCGTGCGACGGAGAGCCAGATAGTAGGCATCTTTACTTTGTTCAATTACGCTCTCGAGCGAACTGTAAGGGACATAGGCATACCCCGCCCTGAGGAGAAGCAGAGTGGTAAGCGCACGCGAGAGTCTGCCATTGCCATCTTGAAACGGATGAATTTGCAGGAAAAGCACGATGAAAACCGCGATTGCTACCAGTGGATGCAGGGTGCGTCTTGCCAGAGTCTCTGATAGCCACTCAACTAGCTGCGTCATCAAGCGCGGTGTATCGAAGGGACTCGCGGTCTGAAATACGATGCCAACGCTTTTTCCCTTTGCATCGAACGCAACGACGTGATTGTCGAGCTTCTTGTATTCGCCGCGGTGCCGTTTATCTTTCGTCGAATAGCGTAGAAGATCGCGGTGAATTTGCTTGATATGGTTTTCGGTGAGCGTCAGTACCGACCACGATGCGAAGATCGTTTCCATTACCGCGGCGTAGCCTGCCACTTCCTGCTCATCTCTTGTATTGAAGGTTTGTATCTCAATGACTGAGAGAAGTTTCTCCACATCGCGATCCGAGAGCTTGTTTCCCTCAATACGCGTGGACGAGCCGATGCTTTCGATCGTCGCCACGCGCCGTAACGCGGATAGCCTATCCGGCGCAAGGGTGCTTAAGGCGCGCCAAGCACCCTTGAACTCGTCGAGTTCCGCAACGAGGTCGAGGATTTCGGAGTCGATGACCAACGTCTTGGTATTTATCGCTGCAGCCATATAGTCAGCCATATCCAGCCATACGATGACGCCCTTATACCCCAATTCCGACATAAATACAGCCATATCCAGCCATATAGATATCTTCGTGAGTTGAGGTCAACACAAGGCGTGAATACCGTGGCTAAATCGAGTCGTTATTGCGCATTCGCCTCCTGATGGCGATGCTCTCCCCGCGGATTTTCTACGTCTTCCCACAACCTTTGAGACGTAGATGTCGCAGGTTCGAATCCTGTCACCCCGACCACTGAATTTTGGGTCCTACCTGGGCATCTGCTTGCGGTTCCAGATCCAAAAGGTTCGCGGTTTCAGAAACGGTTCCAGTTTCAACGCCGTAGAACCACGCGAAATTCCGGCTGTCCTTGGATGCCAACAGATGACATCGTTGGCTGTTCTCTACGACTAGACTCCGTGCGACGCATCAATTGATTTATAGCGCGTAACGCGTTACGCTGTAACGCGTTACGCTATGGAGAGGAGTCATGGCACAAACTGCCGAGCGAATGAAGGCTATGCGCGAACGACGCCGTGCTCGCGGCTTGCGCGAATTGCGCCTGGTCGTACCGGATGCACGCTCGAAGGCGGTCCGCAAGCGCGTCGCCAAACAGGTGGCGGGATTGGATCGATCGCTCGAGTTGGCGGCAATGCGATGGACAGAGTCGGTTTCGGAATTTGATGCCCAATGAAGCGCGGCGACGTGGTGACAGTTGCGGCAAGCGGCGACTATGGTAAGCCGCGTCCCGCGGTGATCGTCCAGACGGATGCGCTCCCGGCCGCCCATGCATCTGTGGTGATCTGCCAGATGACTTCTGAGTGCAGCGATGCGCCTGACTTCCGGGTGACGATCGATCCGACTGAGAGAAACGGGTTGCGAGTAAGATCGCAGGTGATGGCCGATAAGCCCGTCACCGTTCGGCGGCAGCGAATTGGACGGCAGGTCGGCCATCTCGATGACAAGGACATCTCGCGGCTGAATATCGCTTTGGCGTTCGTCATGGGTTTGGCGGACTAGCCACCACGGGCGGGCGCTGCTCTGTCGCAGGTTCGAATCCTGTCACCCCGACCACTTACCAACGAAACATGTTGGCGACAAACTCTTTCGGGAATGTATTTGGACCTGCTGGAAGCTCGATGAATCCATCGGTTCCGATCAGACTGATGTAGTCACCTGATGTATTGGTCGGCCGAGGCTTCGCCCAAATGCGACCCCATTCATCGGGTACGGTTTTTACGGGCATAAATAAAGCCAAGGGCATTTCACAGCTGACAGGAGCACTCAATGGCAAGCGCTCCTGTGAGATTCGTGTGGCGCCGGCAGCTGCGTTAAGCGCGGGGATTATGTATCGATTTATGCACACGAGGGTGGATACTGGATTGCCGGGCAGTCCAAAGACTGCCTGACCCTCGGGTCCAATGCCAAACCACATCGGTTTTCCGGGCCGCTGCGCCACTCGATGAAAGATTTCGCGCAGTCCCAAGTCCCTTAGCGCTTTGGGTACGAGGTCGAACTTGCCCATCGATACGCCACCGCTCAGGATTAACACATCGTGGGTCGCGAGGTGCAAAGCCAACCGCTCGTTCAATTTTGCGCCGTCATCTACAATGTGGTCGCTGCCGATTCGCTGGAAACCCCGGGCACGCAGCGTCGCAATCATGCCGTAGGCGTTCGAGCTGCGCACTTGATGCTCGGCAATCGGTTCGCCGGGTTCAACGAGTTCATCACCCGTGGAGATGATCATGAAGGCGGGATCCGCACTGACCTGAAGGCGCGATAGGCCAGCCGAGGCTGCTACCGCGATTTCCGGGGCCCCGAGTAGGGCGCCGCTCTGGAGCACCACCGCCCCTGACGGCCCATCCTGCCCCTGGTGCTGGACATTGCGATAGTGAGCGATCTTGGCGTTCTCGCTCAAGAGCACGGCGCCGTCGCCTACGGAGTATTCCTCCAGCGGAACGACCACGTCGGTATTGTGCGGCAGCATTGCACCCGTCATTACCTCGATGGCGAAATCTTCGCGCTCTAACGTCAAGGGCGCCGACCCTGCTGCCTGAATGGCCTGTATTGTGAAGCGGCGAACGCCTTGTTCAGCGGCAGCTCTTTTGATCGCGACGCCGTCCATGCAAACCCGGTCGAAGGGCGGGTTGTCGCGTTCCGCGTGCACATCTTGGCGCAGAATTCGACCCACGCACTGTGATAAGGGGCGTAACTCGGTCGATAACTGCGGCATATGACGACGAATCGCCTCGTCGGCCGCTTGGGGGCTGATCAGCATCGGACTTGAGTGATTCTCGGGAAAACGCGAATAATCGTGGGGAAACCCGCTGATGTATTATATACCTAATGGCGTCTAGGACGGAGAGTGACTCGTGGATGAAACAGTGATTCCGATTGCAAAGGCGGGTGCGAGCAAGCAACGGAAACGCGAGGCCCCCAAAGGCCGAAATGTTACCCCGGCCGCCTTGTCAGAAGTCGAGGCGCTGCTCGGGAAAGAGCCCCTGCGCCATGATTTGCTGATCGAGTATTTGCATCTCATCAACGATCACTACCGGCAGCTGGCGGCACCGCATCTCGCAGCGCTCGCCCGGCTGCTGGGACTCGCACAAACCGAGGTGTACGAAGTCGCGACCTTTTATCACCACTTCGACGTCGTCAAGGAAGATCCAAATGGCGCGATCAAGGCGCCGGCGGCGCTGACCGTGCGGGTGTGCGACGGCTTGAGTTGCGAAATGGCCGGTGCCAAGACGCTCCTTGAGCGGTTGCCGGCGCTGCTGGGCCGGGAGGTGCGGGTGACGCCCGCGCACTGCGTTGGGCGTTGTGAGCAGGCGCCGGTTGCGGTGGTCCATCAGAAGCCGATCGCGCACGCCACCGAAGAGGCGGTTCGCCGGGCCGTCAACGCCGGCGATACCCGAGATACGCCCGGCGAGTACATCGATTTTGATCAGTATTTGAAACAAGGCGGTTATGCGACGCTGCGAGATTGCGCGGAACGCCGGCGTGATGTCGAGTCAGTCATCAAGACCATGGAGGACTCAGGCCTTCGGGGCCTGGGCGGCGCGGGCTTCCCGGCGGGGCGTAAGTGGCGCATTGTCCGTGGCGAATCCGCGCCGCGACTCATGGCCGTGAACATCGACGAGGGTGAACCCGGCACGTTCAAAGATCGCGTCTATCTGGAGCGCGATCCGCATCGGTTCTTGGAAGGGATGCTCATCGCGGCATGGGCCGTGGGCATTTCCGCGATCTACATCTACCTTCGCGATGAATATCACGGTTGCCGCGAGCTTCTGGAGACGGAACTTGCGAAGCTCAAGGCCAATCCGCCGGCGCCATTGCCCAAGATGGAGCTGCGGCGTGGGGCGGGGGCTTATATCTGCGGCGAAGAGTCGGCGATGATCGAATCGATCGAAGGCAAACGCGGCATGCCGCGGCTGCGTCCGCCTTACGTGGCGCAGGTCGGGCTATTCGGTCGGCCGACACTGGAACACAACTTTGAAACGCTCTATTGGGTACGCGAATTGCTGGAAAAAGGCGCGGCGGCCTTCGCATCCCACGGGCGTCACGGCCGCAAGGGGCTGCGAAGTTTCTCGGTGTCAGGTCGCGTTAAAAGCCCGGGTGTCAAGCTGGCGCCCGCCGGTATCACGATTCGCGAACTGATCGATGAATTTTGCGGCGGTATGCAGGACGGCCATACGTTTTACGGTTATCTGCCGGGAGGCGCCTCCGGCGGCATCCTGCCGGCATCGATGGATCAGGTTCCGCTCGACTTCGATACTTTGCAGCCTTACGGCTGCTTTATCGGGTCTGCCGCGGTTATCGTGCTGTCCAATCACGATACGGCCAAGGCCGCGGCGCGCAACATGATGCGTTTCTTCGAGCACGAATCGTGCGGGCAGTGCACGCCCTGCCGCGTCGGGACGGCGAAAGCCAATGCACTGATCGCAGGCCATCAATGGGACGCGCCCCTTCTGGCAGAATTGTCACAGGTCATGCGAGATTCGTCCATTTGCGGCCTCGGCCAGGCGGCACCTAATCCGGTGGATTGCGTGATCAAGTATTTTCCGAACGAAGTGAGCTAGAGGTTGCGATGAACGCCATTACTCGAATCGAGCGTGAGGAAGCGGATGCTTTCAACGTCACCTTCTTGCTGGACGGCAGGCAGATCACCGCCCGTCACACCGACACTCTTCTCGAGATCGCCGATCGCGAGGGCGTGCAAATTCCGCGCCTCTGTTACAAGCCCGGCATGGATGCGGTGGGTAATTGCCGTTCGTGCATGGTCGAAATCAAGGGTGAACGCGTATTGGCAGCCTCGTGCTGTCGAACGCCGGTCAAGGGCATGGAAGTCACCACCACGAGTGATCGGGTGCTCAAGTCGCAACAGTTGGTCATTGAACTGCTGCAGTCGGACATGCCGGAACGGGAGTACACGCGCCACAACGAGGTCGATGAGTGGGCCGTCAAACTCAAGGTCGGCAAGCCGCGCTTTGCGCCCCGGCCGGCGGTGATGCCCGACTATTCGCACTCGGCCATGGCGGTGAACCTCGACGCCTGCATTCAATGCACACGGTGCGTGCGTGCTTGCCGTGACGAACAAATGAATGACGTGATAGGACTCGCCTCGCGCGGGCAGCATGCCAAGATCGTTTTCGACATGGACGACCCGATGGGCGCCTCCACCTGTGTCGGCTGCGGAGAATGCGTCCAAGCCTGTCCGACGGGCGCCCTGATGCCGGCGCGCGAAGTCGCGCTCTCAAAACCCGACAAGTCGATCAACTCGCTATGCCCTTACTGCGGTGTGGGGTGCCAGCTGACCTATCACGTCAAGGATGATCGAATCCTTTTCGTCGAAGGACGCGACGGTCCTGCGAACCACTCGCGTCTATGCGTCAAGGGACGTTACGGCTTTGATTATTCGCGACATCCGCAACGTCTCACGGTGCCTCTGATTCGACGTGACGATGCGCCAAAGCGCGGCGAGTTCGTCATGGATCCGAACAATGTCATGCAGGTGTTCCGGGAAGCGACCTGGGAGGAAGCGCTCGACCGTGCGGGCGGCGCGCTTGCCAAAATCCGCGACACCCATGGCAAGAAATCGTTGGCCGGGTTCGGCTCCGCCAAAGGCAGCAACGAGGAGGCGTATCTCTTTCAGAAGTTGGTGCGCACGGGCTTCGGCAGCAATAATGTCGATCACTGCACGCGACTCTGTCACGCCTCGAGCGTGGCTGCGTTGCTCGAAGGGATCGGTTCCGGTGCCGTCAGCAATCCCGTGATGGATGTCACCAAGGCCGGGGTTGTGATCCTCATCGGCGCGAACCCTACGGTCAATCACCCGGTGGCGGCGACTTTTCTCAAGAATGCGATGCGCAACGGCACGAAGCTTATCGTCATGGACCCACGGCGCAGCGAGTTGGCACGCACCGCGTATCGATTTCTGCAATTCAAGGCCGATACGGACGTGGCGCTCCTCAACGCAATGATGCATGTCATCATCGAAGAGAATCTGGTGGATCCCAAGTTCATCGCTGACCGCACCTTGGGCTACGCGGAACTGGCGAAGAACGTGGCCGGCTATAGCCCGGATCTCATGGCGCCGATCTGCGGTGTTCCCGCGGAGACTATTCGAGAGGTCGCGCGGCTGTATGCGACCAGCTCTGGGTCGATGATTCTTTGGGGCATGGGAATCAGCCAGCACATCCACGGTACCGACAACGCGCGTTGCCTGATCGCACTAGCCTTGATGACGGGGCAGATTGGCCGCCCGGGCACCGGTCTTCATCCCTTGCGTGGGCAGAACAACGTACAGGGAGCTTCCGATGCGGGGTTGATTCCGATGATGTACCCGGATTATCAACGCGTGGATGACAAGAGGGCGCAAGCCCGCTTCGCCAAGGCGTGGGGTGTGCCGGAGAGCGAGCTCGACGATAAGCCGGGTCTCACCGTGGTGGAAGTCATCAAAGGTATTCTCGCGGGCAAGGTCAAGGGCATGTACATCATGGGAGAGAATCCCGCGATGAGCGATCCGGACGCAGATCACGCGCGCGAGGCGCTGGCGAAACTCGAGATGCTGGTGGTGCAGGATATTTTTCTGACCGAAACCGGTTATTTGGCCGATGTCATCCTGCCGGCCTCATCGTTCGCCGAGAAGACCGGCACGTTCACCAACACGGACCGCTTCGTGCAACTCGGACGCCAGGCGCTGGATCCGCCTGGGAAGGCACGGCAGGATCTTGAAATAATCATCGATGTTGCGAAACGCCTGGGCCTCTCCTGGTCCTACGGCCAAGGCGATGCGGCAGTCGCGGCGGTGTTCGATGAAATGCGCCACGCGATGCCGAGTATCGGTGGGATCACTTGGGAGCGCCTACAGGCTGAAGACAGCGTCACCTACCCCTGCGATACCCCTTACTTTCCCCATGATCTGGTCGCGCGTCTGTCCTCGGGACTGACGGAATCCGGCATCGTCACGGCCTACACACGCGAAGCGGACCAGCTGTCCCCCCAGCCGGTCTTTTGTCTCATGAAGACCGCGCTGAAAGACAACCT
>Ga0207061_1106_pt1 | contig 22228 bp, 22 predicted proteins | sample Alteio_BWMinCont_31_FD_153275 | JGI IMG/M metagenome (GOLD analysis project Ga0207061, IMG submission 153275) | Enriched cells from forest soil in Barre Woods Harvard Forest LTER site, Petersham, Massachusetts, United States -... | ecosystem: Environmental > Terrestrial > Soil > Temperate forest >... | reverse complement strand
TCGAGCGAAGCGTAGCCGCGTGACGTGGATTTCAGCCGATCGTAAAAATCAAGCACGATTTCATTGAGCGGCAATTCGTAAGTCAGCATGACACGCGTCGGCGAAAGATACTCGAAATTTTTCTGAGTGCCGCGCTTTTCCTGGCACAACTGGAGGATCCCGCCGACGGAATCTTCGTTGGTGATGATCATCGCTTTGATGATCGGCTCTTCGATTTTGCTGATCTCGCTAGGAACGGGAAATTTCGCCGGGCTATCCACTTCAATGGCTTAGCCGGTAACGCGAGTGATGCGGTAGCGCACGCTCGGCGCCGTGGTAATTAAGTTCAGCCCGAACTCGCGCTCCAGCCGCTCCTGCACGATTTCCATGTGCAGCAGCCCGAGGAATCCGCAGCGGAAACCGAAGCCCAGCGCCACGGAATTCTCCGGCTCGTAAAAAAACGCCGCGTCGTTCAGCTGCAATTTGCCGAGCGCGTCGCGTAGCGGCTCGTAGTCGTCGGCGAGCACGGGAAATAATCCGGCGAAGACCATCGGCTTGATGGCTTCGAATCCCGGCAGCGCCGAAGCGGGGCGCGCTACTTCGATCACGGTGTCACCCATGCGCGCGTCCGCGACGCGCTTGATGTTCGCGACGATAAAGCCCACGTCGCCGGCTTCAAGTTCCTGGAGCGCCACCGGTTTCGGCGTGAGCGTGCCGAGTTGCTCGACTTCGTAGGTTTCGTCGCCGGCGACGAGCTTGATTTTTACGTGATTGGCGACGCGGCCTTCCATCACGCGCACGAGGACGACCGCGCCGCGGTAGATGTCGAACCAGGAATCAAAAATCAGCGCCTGCAACGGATTTTCCGCGTTGCCCTTGGGAGGCGGAATGCGCGCGACAATCGCTTCAAGAACTTCTTCCACGCCGAGGCCGATGGGCTCGAGACTCTCCACATAAATCTGATACTCGCCGCGCGGTTCATAAACGCTGATGGAACCGCGCACGGTCATTTGCAGCCCGTCTTCCGGGCGGAACTTGATGCCGCGTTGCTGCTGCTTGAAGAAAACGCAGCGGACCTGGGCGCGATCGTCTTTCAGGGTGAAGTAGAAGTGGCCGGACTGGGCTTCGCGGCAGTTGGAGATTTCACCCTGAACGGTGATGCCGGTGAAGTTTTTGGCGAGGAGGTCGCGGATTTTGGCCGTGAGCTCGCTGACGCTCCAGGCGCGGCGCTCGGGCATGAGGTTGAAGGTGAGCTGTTGGGTCATGAGGTGTGGCTCGCGGTACGGAGAAAAGATGAAGTAGGGACGTAACGAAGTAAGGAGGTAATGATAATACGCGCAGATGATCGGGCTTGGAGCGCACCCCTCACCCCCCTGTTTTTTGTAAGTGTTGCATCTAAAGGAGTTAGCCTTGCCGTAAGTCTTTTGTTTGCAACACTTGCGGGGAAATCCATAAGTGTTGCGGATAAAGGACTTACGCGAGCGGACTGGGGGAGAGAAGTTAACTTTGAGGGGCCGAACGATCTCAAAAGAGTTTGAACTCCGTGGTGGGCGGGGCGAGTTTGCGGCGTCAAATTCAAAGAGTATTATAGCACATCCATGTAATTTGTCAAGGGGTTAATAGTAAGTGGTTTGTATCCTAGAGGATAGCCCGCTTCCTAGGCAGATTTGTAACTGGGAATCGGAAAACCCGTGCTCAGGGAGTTGAAGGGGCCGCAGACTTTGGGGCGCTAGGGATCTGAGCAAAGGAATAGGCGGTGTGAATGTCTTTCGCCAATTCTCGTGGCGCGCCGGAAGGGTCGTTAACATCCAAGACGCAAAGCCGCACGTCGACGGGTGTCGGATCGGGGTAGGCCAATTCGAGGTGGCCGCAGGCAAGGAGGAGAAGCGAACTACCCGGCAGCCACGCGCGGACCGAGTACCCCATCTTTTTGTCATGAGTGATCTGGCGCAAACCGGAACCGTCGGCGTTCATCAGATGAACCTGGAGCCAGGCATCGACCTTTCTGGCAAACGCGATCTTACTCCCGTCAGGAGACCAGACAGGACCTGACGCTTTCAGCTTTGGCCCTGTAAGACGGTTGCGGTTCGAGCCGTCCGAGTTGATAACAAAGATTGCTCCCTTGCGCTTCTCCGTGTCCTCGAAAAGGATTTTCTGTCCGTCCGGGGACCAATGAGGTTGACAAAAGATCCAACTGGTGTCCGTTAGAACTCTGGGAGAAGAAGCATCTGTCCCGGCAACGAAAATCGACTTGGTGTTCTTTTCCCAAACGACGAAGGCAATGTGCTTGCTATCGGGCGACCAAGAAACACCAGATAGGCTCGCGCCGTCGGGCAACATTCGTGAATTCCCCGTGTTGGCGACCTCGCTGAGGCAGAGGCGGATTCGAGCCCGAGCTTGCGTTTGCTCTGTGGCACAACCGTGGGCGATCCACTTGCCATCGGGAGACCAAGCAAACGGGCCGATGACATTCTGATTCAACAAGCGGGGCGATTCAGAACTGCCCAGGGAGGCGAGATAAAGTGTTGATCCGGAAAAGGTGAGAGGTTGTGGCTGGCGCCTGGGCCAGCCTCCGTAAGAAATTGCGTGGCCGTCAGGGGACCAGCGTAGGAATGGCAGAGGTCCATCCAGAGGGGCGACAAAGTGCGGATCGCTGCCGTCCGCGTTCATCACGTAGAGTTCGTACTTTGCGGGCAAAAGGCAGCCTTCGCAAGTTTCGGGCGTGATGTGAATATAAGCGATCCGAGAACCATCTGGAGACAAGACCGGGGCAAAACTGTGGTTGTCTTCAGTGAGTTTTTCCTCGGCGCCTCCGTTCGTATTGACCATATAGATGTTCTTGAATATGGGTGCATCCATCGCATAGCGGGAGAAAGTGCTCTCGCGGTGGTACACGATGCGAAAAACCTGATGCGGGGTGTCCGATGAATTCGACTGTGCCAGGCTACGTGGCGCAAATGCGATTGTTGCGAATAGACAGAACAATGTGCTTGCGGGCAGGATGAGCCGCCCGGACAACGGGCCGATTCCAGGGGCTGAAGGCGTGGAGTCGCGCAATGCTTCCTCGCTTGGTCAAAAGGATGCGAGGTGTTAGGCGAAGGTTGCTGTCGTGAGTCTTGTTGCTGGCTAAGATCAGAGGGGTTTGGACCAGTCGGCGAGGCGGAGGCGGGGACGGAGGGAGCGAAAAGAACGGTCGCTGGTGACGAGGGTGAGGCCGGAGGCGAAGGCGTGCGCGGCGACGAGCATATCCATGGCGGCGAGAGGACGGCCCCGCTTCCGGCTTGCGGAGCACAGGTCAGCGTAGGCCTTTGCGGCGGCGGAGTCCCAGGGCAGAACAATGACGCCCAGGAGGAATTGATTGACGAGTTCGGCTAGTTTTGTAGCTTGGGGCTTCAGGGCGAGACCGAAGAGTAGTTCGGCTTCGGTGATGGTAGAAACGCAGACTTGGGCCATGGGAACGCGGCGCAAATGGTCGCGGACCGAGGGAGGATTTCCCCGGAGGGCGTAACTCACACTGTTGGTATCGAGCATGAAACGGAGCATGCGTTGCTCCGATCAGAAGAGGTGGCGTTTTTTGGGCGGTCTGCGATCGCGGGAGGCGAGGAAGTCCGCGGGAATTTCGACGGAGTCGGCGAGGGCGAAGAGGTCGTCCCAGGAGCCGGGCTTGCGGGAGAGAATGACGTCGCCGGATTCGGGATCCATGCGAATGAAGACTTCCTGCGAGGAAAAGCGGAAATCCGAAGGCAAACGGACGGCCTGGCTGCGGCCATTTCTGAAGAGTTTGGCGGTTTTACGCATGGGCACTCCTGAAAAATGAGAATCTCTGTATGTGGTCTATACCATGATATATCACAAGAATGCGAAATTCAACCTTGTGGTGGAGAGTTCCTCGAGCTACTGGACTTTGGCGTTGAAGGTGACAGCGGCGTTGGGGAGGAGCTCGATGGGGCGGCCGTTGGGAAGATATTTGGCGAGGACGGTGGGATTGGACCATTCGAGGTCCCAGCCGTTTTCGAGGGCGAGCAACGTGTAACGGCCGGGGAAGATGGGAGCCATGTAGAAGGAGCCATCGGAATCGCTCTGGTCGCGGTGAAATTGGGCCGGGTTCTGGCCAGGATCGTGGGGGACGAGAAGGATCATGGCGCCGGCGAAGGGTTTTCCGTCCTTGAGGGCAAAACCACCTACGGAGCATTTGGCTTCGGAGATATGGACGGTCAGTTTGACGGGCTCAGCCGCGGGAATTTCGATGGTGCGGCGAGAAAGCGTGGCGCCAACGGCTTCGAGGGAACTGATTTGAAAGAAAGACTCGTTGTTGAGGCCGACTTCGTACGTTCCGGCCGGAAGAGCCGAAGCGGCGAAGGAGAATTCTCCTTTATTGGAAACGGCGGCCTGGTAGGTTTCGCCAGTCTTGGGCGAGCGGAATTGAAGCAGGAACGGCGGGGATTTGTCGCCGACGGAAGGCTGATCGGAAGCAACGTCGGGCCGCAAGACGACTCCGGAAACGTCGGCGAGCGGAGCGCGAGGATTGAGGTCGAGTTCCGTGCTGGAGGAAAGTTGCAGAGACTGCGTACGGACGGATTCGCTGTCACCTTGAAAAGATCTGAAGATGAGGGTGCCGTCACCTGGTGGGATGCCAAAGAGTTCGAAGAGACCCGGAGAGATTTCCGTGCCCGTTGCCGGGGAGTGCGTCCCATCGTCGCCGCCGATTTCCAGAGTCACTTCGGAGCCGGCACGGGAAACTGTTTGTGAGTCCTCATTTTGATCGCCGTCGGATACATCGTTTGAGCTGGCATCTGGAGCAGGTGCAGCGGCAGGAACCCTGACGAGCAGGTGAATCGAAGGAACCAGGCGGAGGGTGAAGTCAGCGGTCTCCGCGGCTCCCGGAGGGAGAGTAAGCCTGGCAGCGTCAGCGAGAGTTGGGGCGTCGGGAAAATAGGTGACGGGATAAACGACATCGAGCGCCGGATTTGTGGAAACCGACGGAGTCTGCTCGATCGACTCGAACGTGGCGACGTCGCCGGAAGAACCGGATTGTGCGCCGGAGAAGGAAGTCACGAAAGACTGAACTACGACGGCGTCCCACCAGGGACGAGCGAAAACGCCGATGGCGTAGGTGCCGGGAGCAAGATGGGCGAAGCGATAGTGGCCGAGGTCGTCGGTGGTGGCGCGATTTATGAGTTGAAAGCCGCGCGAGCCGGAGGACCAGGCTTGCTGGTAGAGCATGACAGAGGCGTTGCGAACGGGATCGTTCCACTGGTCGGAGATGGTGCCGGAGAGCACGGCGCTGGGAGAGAGACGAAAACGCAAGTGCTCGGAGTCCTGGCCTGGACCGGCGACGATGGCGGTCATGTAAGCCTCATGCTGATTGAAACCCTGGACGGCATAGCCGCGGCGGCCAGCCATGAGGCGATATTTCCCGGGAGCCAGGTTTGCGAAAAGAAAACGGCCGTCGGGGTTGGTCAAAAAAGTTTGGAGGTCGTCGAGAGCCGTCTCGGGAGCAAGGGTGACTTCGACGAGACCGAGCGGTTGGCTACTGAGGGAGTCAATGACGACGCCGCCGATGCGATAGGTGCCGGGCGGAGTCGCAGCGGAGGAATGGAGAGAGAAAGCGGCGAACGGAAGAAGGAAGAGAGTCGCGAAGCGGAGCATGAGTTTCACTCTCCCACCTTGGTGAGTTCGAGGCGAAGAGTTGTGGTTTGTCCGGAGACGAGCGTCACTTCCTGCGCCTTGGAAGCGAGTTCAAGCAGAGCGCCTTGCTTTTGAAAATTCAGTCCTGTCAGGTTCTCTATGGCCATTACGCGATAGGTGCCGGGAGCAAGGTTGAGCGGGGCGCCTTCGCCGCCCTCGCCGGCGAAGGCGAACTCAGGCGATCTTCGATCGTCGGGAGGAAACACGACGACGACCCCTGGAGAGGGTTGATCCCCCGAAAAAACAGTGCCGGCAAGCGTGGCAGCGCCCTCGCGAGCGACGACCTCGATGGGAGGGACGGCGCCGGAGGAATCGATGACGAGGGGATCGTGCAGGAGATCGGTGGAGCCCCAGCTAACGGATTCGATATAGAAATTGCCGCTGCGAAAAACCTCGGTTTTGACGTCGTAGGTACCGGGCTCAACGTCGGGCACTGACAGGTACGGAGAAGGAGATGCATTGCCGGAACGGGCATCGACCCAATTGGAGGCGTGCAAACGGCCGGGGACGTGCGGACCCCGTGGAACGAGGAAAAGCATCAGGCGCGGGGCTTGCTCCTGCTCGGAATCGGCAGAGGGAAAGCCGCGAGTTAGGACGGGGATGCTGACGGTGGGCTGAAGAACGAGGTGAATGCCGGAGAGATTCGAATTGGCGTTTAGGAGCCGGCTGGCGAAGGAAACCGAAGGTAAGCCGTCAGCGGTGATTTTAACCGAGCGAGGGGCGTCAACGGCAATTTGAACAGACGATTGCGCGATCAGGCTGTAAGCACCGGGAGGGATCCACTTGGTGTGGAAGATGCCGGTGGCCCGTTCGAATTCAATTTCCCGACGTGCCTGTTCCCCGATTGAATCCTGCAAGAAGAGCGTGACCTGCTGTTCGGGGCCGTAGCCGGAAACAGTGCCGGAGAGGCGAACGAAAGGCTCGCGTTTCAGGGAGAAATTTGCCTGAGAGGATTTTCCTGCAAGGACTTTGATGGGAACGGCAGAATCGAGGTCCGCGGCGGCGGGATAGAGGACTGGAGCAAAACCCTGTGGAACGGCGCTCCCGGCAGAAGTGAGGGCGGGAGTTTCCTGCGGATGGACTGCGACATAGTAAGAACCGGGACGCAGGCTGGCGATACGGAATTTTCCTTCGTCGTCGGTGGTGACTTGCTGGCGGGATGCCGGGGAGACAGGCAGGTTCATGGGATTGCGGGAAATCAGCGAAACGAGAAAATTTTCGAGCGGCTCGCCGTTTTCGTCGGTGACTTGGCCGAAAATCACGCCTTCGGGAGTGAGCTTGAGAATGGCGGGGGCGGAATCGGGGCCAAGCTGAAGAGAGAAACTTTTGGGCGAAGAGGCGCCGAACTCTTCATTAGAAAGGAAGCCGGGTTTGGCAGCGTGAACGGTGATGCGGCCGGCAGGAAGCGCGTCAAGCTGAAACTTGCCTTCGGAATCCGTGAGAGTGGACAAGGCGGAACCGGCGGAAGCTTGAACGAAGGCATTGTGAATGGGATTGCCAGTGACGGCATCGAGGACTACGCCGCGAAGAGTGCAAGGGCAGGCGGAATCTGGGGAAGGCTGTTGAGAGGAGAGGCGCGAAGCAAGAAGGAGAGAAGAAGAAAAGAGTAAGACCGTGCGGAGTAGGCGGAACATGGGAGTTGCGTGGCTGCGCATGGTGATTTCGAGTCGAGTCTACCGTAGGTCAGATGCGGATGGGTCCTCACGGGTTTGCAGGAGAGTGAGCTGGGGCAGCCAGTTACGTGCGTACGGCGGAGAGGGCACGCAGGTTTTCGCTGAGGCCGAGGGCGCGGACGCATTGCTGGAGAGAGGCGCAGTGGCAGCCCTGAAGGCCACGGAGGAGAGACTTGAGCTTGAGGGAGCGGGCGATGTTTTGCTCGACTTCGGCGAGCTTCCTGGCGGCGAGTTTTTTCCAGCGAGGACCGATGGGAGAGTGGTCGCGGAGGCCGCTGAGGAAAATCTTGATTTCTGCGAGTGTGAAGCCCGTGTCGCTGGCAAAGCGGATGAGGAGGACACGATCAAGGGCGTCACTTGAGTAGCGGCGCTGGCCGCCGACGCGCTGGGGCGCGGCGAGGAGGCCGCGTTTTTCGTAGTAGCGGATGGCGGAGGCGTGGAGGCCGGCCCGGGTGGCGAGTTGGCCGATCTTCATGAGTCCTGCTTTCTTGGATGGTCCGCGGTGTTCGACTAGGTGCGTGGCCGGCGGAAAAGCGGCAGCAAGCTGCCGCACTCCAAAGCGGCCGCTTCGGAAGGCGGCCGCGGCCCAGCAACCCCGAGAAGACGCTTGACTTAAAGTCGACTTTAAGTTTTAGCATTTGGGGATGGGACGTGGCAAATCCAAATTTGGAGGAAAAAGCCATGAAAAACGCGAAAGAACGATTTGTGACTGCGGGCAAGAAGAGCGCGGCGAGCTTGACGCTGGCGGCGTGGATGGCAGGTGGCGGAGCGATGGGAGAGGCGGCACAAAGTTCAGCGGCCAGGAAAGAGCCGGAAAGGCAGGTGGCAACGGTGCAGAGCAAGTTCTTCTGCCATACCAAGGCACTGACTCCCGAGGAGCGGGCGCGGCACAAACTATTGGGGTAGAAGCTGACGGCGGCGAGGAAGGAGACCGTGGAGATGCCGACGGGATACGAGTTTCAATTCAGCCCCAAAAACATCACGATCGCGGAGCTGGCCGAGTGGGTGAGCGCGGAGAGCAAGTGTTGCCCGTTTTTTGATTTTCACATTGACCTGGAAGGCGAGGGCAGCCTGCTTTGCCTGCGGCTGACGGGAGAGGAAGGGATCAAGGCGTTTATCCGCGCGGAGTTTGCCGTTCCATGAGGAGTGGGCGTTTTCGCGGGATAGCTCTTAGTTTTCCGGGAGGTGCCTCTTTCTGCGCACCTGTCCTGGAGGACAGCCGAGCCTGCGCGACTTTTCTGGTAAGAAAGGGTTTAGTAGGTTAGGAAACGCTAAAGGCATATCGAGCGCCCTAGCCGGGCCATTGAGCAAGGCTAAACACGACACCAGGAAGGTGAGAATCATGAGCACCGTGAAAACTTTTCGATTGTTGTTGCTGGCTTTGGTGATACTGGCCATACCGGCGGCTTCGCATGCACAAATCGCAGTCGGCATTTCTGTGCACATTGGGCCTCCGGCACTGCCGGTGTACGTGCAGCCGGTTTGCCCGGCGCCGGGCTACATCTGGACGCCAGGATACTGGGGTTATGGGGATGACGGCTATTACTGGGTTCCCGGAACGTGGGTGATAGCGCCAGTGGGGATGCTGTGGACCCCGGGTTATTGGGGTTGGGGCGGCGGAGTTTACATGTGGCACGGCGGCTACTGGGGACCGCACGTCGGGTTCTATGGCGGGATTAACTATGGATTCGGCTACGGCGGAGTAGGGTTCGTGGGTGGCGAGTGGCGCGGCGGGGTATTCAACTACAACCGGTCGGTAACCAACGTGAACGTGACGGTCATCCGTAACACCTACAACCAGACGGTGATCAACAACAACACGACGATTAACCGAACAAGTTTTAACGGCGGAACTGGCGGAGTGACGGCGCAGCCGACGGTGGCGGAACAAGCTGCGGCGAAGGAACAACACGTTCAGCCAACGGCGGAGCAAACACAGCACCAGCATGCGGCTAGCACCAACCGCGCGCAACTGGCGTCGGTGAACCACGGGCAGCCGACAGTGGCGGCGAGCGCCAAACCGGGAGTCTTCAGCGGCAAGGGCGTGGTGGCGGCGAGAGCAGCAGCGAATTCGAACCGGCCTGCGACGGCCAACGCTTCCTCTGCGAACCGGGCAACTGCAAACAACGCTGCCTCGGCAAACAACAGTCGGAATGATCGTCCGCCGAGTGCGATGACCAAGAGCGCCACGAACTCCAAGACGAATACGACGACCTCAACCAATGCGAAGATGACGCAAAACAGTCCGAACGCGAACCCGTCGAACGCGACGAGGCCGCATGCAAACCGGCCGCCGGCACCGCAACATCAAAGCGCGCCGCATCCGAACAAACCGGAACATAACAAACCGTAGTGTCCGCAGCCGTCCTGGAACGGCGTGGCAGAGATTGTTGGGTTGATGTGGAATTGAAAAGGCCGGGCGCCAAGCGTCCGGCCTTTTTTTTTCGAATTCCAAGATTAACGCTCTCTTCGCAATGCACCGACAAACCGCATTCCCTCGGCCCGGACGGGTCTCCACACTCAGAACTGAGAACTGGACTTAATTGTTTCCGGCCTTGGTGGCGAACTCCTTTGGGAGAGGATTGTCCGGGCGCTCTTCGTCCCAGAGAATGGAGGCGATCCACCAGCGCTTGCCATCGTAAGCGAGTTCGAGACTATTGATGCCGCGTGCGAAGGGCGCTTCGCCCGCGGCATTGCGGGATTCGTAGCTGCTGAAAACATGGGCGACGTTGCCAAATGTCTCGACGCGACTGACGAGGGCATTCTCGAAAAAACCATGCTGCGCGAAATAGGTACCGCCGCCGCGGACATAGTCTTCGACGCTGCGGGGGCGAACGCGGATGTTACCGTCACGGTCCTTTCCGGCGGAGGTTAGAGTGGCACCGGGGAGAAACAAAGAGCGAAAACGGTTCCAATCGCGCTCGCCGGCAGGACCGGAGATCACGTTGTAGAGAGCCGTGAGGATGCTGTCGATGGACTTGACGTCTTCCGGCTTAGGGGCAGGAACCTGGGCCAAGAGATCCTGGGGAGGTTTGGCGGGGGCTTGCTGCTGTTGTGCTGCCGAGGGCGCGGAGGAGGACTGGGCAGCGGCGTTGGAATTGAATACCAAGAGCAGTGCAGCAAACGTCAGAAATTCAGATCTCATGAGGCACCCTCCGTAGAAAGGTTTAAGCGCGAAGACTATATACCAGCGAGCAGAAAAAGTGCGCGGCTAGACAGCTACAGGCGGCGCTTGCTGAGTTTGGTCACAAACAGACCGCGGTTATTTGCGGAAATGCGCCAAGAACCAGAAGAGCAGAGAGAGCACGGCGCTGAGCAAAAGGCAGGTGACGATCGGAAAATAAAACGTGGTGTGTTCGCCGCGATGGACGATGTCGCCGGGAAGTCGGCCGAGACGCAGCGGGAGTTTTCCGCCGAAGTAAAGAAGAGCACCGAAGATGATGAGGAGGACGCCGAGAACAAGGAGGGTGCGGCCGAGTTCGCGGAGCGGGTCCATAGCAAAATTCTACCCCAAGCGACAGACAAGTCCTTCCGGGGTGCGCCGTATGTTAGCTATAGAATATACTTGAAATATGAATACTATTTATATATATTCTTCGCACTGAAATTCCACGTCCCTATTCCCAGGCAATTTCAGCAGGGCCGCCAACGAATTCGCGGCCCTTAATAGCGCATCTTGCACGGAGGTACGGCCCGATGACCCTCAACCATTCCCTGGCCCTTGAGATGGCGGCATTCCTTGCGTGGAATTCCATCCCGGCACCTGCGACAACGCTGGGCGTCGTGGTGGGAGCAGATCGCGCGTACCTCAACAACGGTGCTGTTTCGGAGGGCGCAACGGTCTATGACGGAGACCATTTCGCAACCGAGGCAGGAGGCATGTTGCGGTTGCGCGGTGACGCTGTCACGCTCGATCTCGCCGAAGAAAGTGCGGTGACTGTTCGGAGCAGGACAAACGGCGCCCAATACATGGAAGCAGAGCTTAGCAGGGGAACGCTGGTCTTCAGCGCTACGCAGGCAGCGGCAGTGGAAATCCGTGCGCTTGGAACGCTCACTCGTCCAACGGCGGATGCGCGGACCATCGGGCAGGTGAGCATCACTGGTCCAAAAGAATTACGTATCCAGGCACGGCGAGGAACCTTGCAGTTCTCGTATCGGGGAGAGACGCGGATCATCGCCGAAGGAGAGTCTTATCGAGTGATTTTGGATCCCCCAGACGATACTACCGAGAAGAAGCAAGCGGCGAAGAAGGCAGGCCGACCGCCGAAGGCATTCCTATTCGTTATCATCGGAGGGGGAGCAGCGGGAGCGGCGGTCGTAGTTCTTGAGAATCAAAGGCAGAAGAATCTGGAAAGTCCCGACCGGCCATGACGGGCGCTCCAAAGGGTGCATGGCCCTCACAAGACGTTGTAAGTGGCTGTAGCGAATCGAATGGAAAATGTCGATTGAGATCGGGAGCGATCCCTCGTCGCAACGATCCTTGTCGGATCGTTAAATGAGTTCTAGGCCGGAGAAGAAGTAGCCGATTTCGAACGCGGCGGTTTCCGGGGCGTCGGAGCCGTGGGTGCAATTGTTGCCGATGCTCGTGCCGAGGTCGTGGCGGATGGTGCCGGGGGCGGCTTTCTTAGGGTCGGTGGCGCCCATGGCGTCGCGCCATTTTGAGATGGCGCCTTCGGCTTCGAGAACCATGGCGAAAATTTTCCCGGAGCTCATGAAGTCCGTGAGTTCGCCGAAGAAGGGGCGCTCTTTGTGGACGGCGTAGAAGCCGCCGGCTTCTGCTTTGGTGAGGCGGAGGGATTTTATGGCGATGATTTTGAAGCCGGCTTTGTGAATGCGAGAAAGGATTTCGCCCTGCTGACCACGACTGACTGCATCGGGTTTTATGATTGCGAAAGTGCGTTCGAGTGACAAGTAGCCCCTCCGAGGTCTAACGAGAGTTGTATTCAACTACCTGGCGAATTGCAAATGCCGGTTACGCCGCGAGATTCTTAGAAGCCTTGCTCTGAATCAGGCCACCATCGCCGACAGACAAACAACGACAACAAGCCCATCAACAGTATCGCCAACCAGTCGCCTAGGACAAACGGAAGGGAATAATCATCTATGCTGTCCAGGGAAGCCAGAGTAGTTAAGACTGGAAGGACCAAGCACGCGAAGAAGGCGAATAGCGGCGTGCGCGACGAAATCGGGTGATGCAGTTTCTGCAGCCAGGTAAACAGGACGACGAAAATGAAAGTACCGACCGAGAAGAGGCCGCCGAGGCCAACAGCAAAATCGTCGCCTTTACTGTTGGCGTGGTCGTACAGATACATTGCTGCGATGGCGCCAAGAAGGCCGCCAATCGCGGCAAGCGCGAATGAAGCGGCTGCAGCGAGGACAGAGGACACGAAGCGCGGAAGCCGACGATATCGCTCAGCGAGTTTAGCCAAAGGGTTCAATGGAGCCAATAATACGCCCGGCAGGCTGAAACACGATTCTGAACCAGAGGTCATTTCAGGGCGGCGGCGACGGTGGAGCCGAGGTCCGCCGGGGTTTCGACGCAACGGATGCCGGCGGCGGCCATCGCGGCGTACTTGTCCTTGGCGGTACCCTGGCCGCCGCTGATGATGGCGCCGGCATGGCCCATGCGGCGGCCCGGCGGGGCGGTCTGGCCGGCGATGAAGCCGACGACGGGCTTCTTCACGTTGACCTTGATCCATTCGGAGGCGCGCTCTTCGGCGTTGCCGCCGATTTCGCCGATCAAGATGATGGCGTGCGTGTCCGGATCGTCGTTGAAAAATTTGATGGCGTCGAGAAACGTAGTGCCGATGATGGGATCGCCGCCGATACCGATGCAGGTGGACTGGCCAATGCCGAGTTGCGTCAATTGATGGACGGCTTCGTAGGTCAGCGTGCCGCTGCGGCTGACGACGCCGACATTTCCCTGCTTGTGAATACGGCCGGGCATGATGCCGATTTTGCATTTGCCAGGAGAAATGATGCCCGGGCAATTCGGGCCAATCAGGCGAGTTTTCTTGAAGTCCACGACCGAGGCCACGCGGACCATGTCGAGAACGGGAATGCCTTCGGTGATGCAGACGATCAGCGGAAGTTCGGCGTCGGCAGCTTCGAGGATGGCATCGGCAGCGAATGGCGGCGGAACGAAAATCACAGAGGCGTTTGCGCCTGTTCCCTTCACCGCGTCCGACACTGTATTGAAGACGAGGCGCTCGAGATGTTTGGTGCCACCCTTGCCTGGCGTGACGCCGCCCACGACGTTTGTGCCATATTCGATCATTTGTTGTGCGTGAAAAGTTCCCTCGCGGCCGGTGAAACCCTGGACGAGGAGTCGCGTTTTTTCATTGACGAGCACGCTCATCGCGCACCTCCGGCGAGGGCCACGACTTTTTGCGCGCCGTCCTTCATCCCGTCCGCGATGGTGAAATTCAATCCGCTTTCGCGGAGAATTTGCTGGCCGCGCTCCACGTTGGTTCCTTCCATGCGCACGACGATGGGGAGATTCACGTGCAAGTCCTTGGCGGCGGCCACAACGCCGGTGGCGAGGACGTCGCAGCGCAAGATGCCGCCGAAAATATTGATGAAGACCGCTTTCACAGCGGGATCGCTCATCAGGATGCCAAAGGCGCTCTTCACTTGTTCGGCGGAGGCGCCGCCGCCCACGTCGAGAAAATTCGCGGGCGACCCGCCAGCGTATTTGATGATGTCCATGGTGGCCATGGCCAGGCCCGCGCCGTTCACCATGCAGGCCACGCTGCCGTCGAGCTTGATGTAGTTGAGGCCGTACTTGGAAGCTTCCACTTCGAGGGGATCTTCTTCCTCGAGGTCGCGGAGTTCGCGGAGTTCCTTGTGGCGGAAGAGGGCGTTGTCGTCGAAGGTCATCTTGGCGTCGAGGGCGACGAGTTTGCCGTCGCCGGTGAGAACGCAGGGATTGATTTCGAGCATTGAAGCGTCGGTATCGGTGAAGGCGCGATAGAGAGCCTGGAGAAACGGCGTAGCGCCGTTGACGACTTCAATGGGCAAACCGAGACCGAAAGCGATTTTGCGCGCCTGATAAGGTTGCAGACCGACGGACGGATGAATGGTCTCGCGCAGAATGGCGCTGGGATTTTCCCTGGCGACTTCCTCGATTTCCATGCCGCCAGCGGCGCTAGCCATGAAAACGACCCGGCCGCTGGCGCGATCGACGAGCAAGCCGAGATAAAGTTCACGTTTGATGTCCAGGCCTTCTTCAATGAGCAGGCGCTTGACGATGCGGCCGGCGGGACCGGTCTGTGGAGTGACCAGCTTCATGCCGAGGATGTGGCTGGCGATGTCGGCAGCTTCGTCGGCGGAGCGCGCCAGCTTGACGCCGCCGGCTTTGCCGCGGCCTCCGGCGTGAATCTGCGCTTTCACGACGCAAATGTTCGACTTCAAGCGCTGGGCGGCCTCGCGCGCTTCTTCCTTGGTGAAAGCTACGTCGCCGCGGGGAGTGGTTACGCCGTAGCGCGTCAGGATCGCCTTCGCCTGGTACTCGTGAATCTTCATCGAGGTTCCTATTCCTGTGCGGCCGCTAAGCAGCCGACCTTCCGTGTGACCAAGAGGCAGTCAGCAAGTGTTAGAATTTCGAGGTCTCTAGAAACACACAAGTTTAACCGGAAGCAGGAAGCGGAGCAAGGACGCGGGATGACGCTGAAAATCGCGAGCACGGGGAAGTATCTGCGCCGGATTCGCCGCGATTACGGAGTTTCCTTTTGATGTCACTTTCGTTGATCCAGCGGGTTGAGGCGGGGCACGTTCTTACGCGCGCGGAAGCAGAAGCGGTGATGGAGGAGTTGCTTTCGGGTCGCGTCGAGACGGCGGAGATCGTACGGTTGTTGACGGCGCTGAACCGGCGGCCGGTGCTGGTGCAGGAACTGGCAGGATTCGCGCAAGTGATGCGGCGGCATGCCACGCGCGTGTTTGCAGAAGGCGAGGCGAAACCTGCGAATATGGTGGACACGTGCGGAACGGGCGGCGACGGGTCCGGAACATTTAATATTTCGACAGCGGCGGCGATTGTCGCGGCGGCAGCGGGTGCGCGGGTGGCCAAGCACGGGAATCGCGCGGCGAGTTCGCAGAGCGGATCAGCGGATGTGCTGGAGGCGCTTGGCGTGCGGATCGATTTGCCTTTCGAACGGTACGGACGCGCGATTCGCGAAATTGGAATTGGATTTTTGTTTGCGCAAGCAGCGCACACGGCAACGCGGCATGCCACTCCCGCGAGAAAACAGATCGGTGTTCGCACGGTGTTTAATCTGCTGGGACCGCTGACAAATCCTGCGGGAGCTCAGGCGCAGGTTATGGGCGTTTTTTCCGCGGAGGTGATTGATCTCGTGGCGGCGACGCTCGCGGAGCTTGGAGTGGAGCATGCGTTTGTAGTGCACGGCGCGGGTGGGTTGGATGAGATTTCGCTGGCTGGGGAGACGATGGCCGCCGAGGTACGGCATGGTGCGGTGCGACGATTTACTGTAACTCCGGAAGAGTTTGGCGTGGAGCGTGCGCCGCTCGAAGCGATTCGCGGCGGATCGGCGGAAGAAAATGCTGGGCTCATTCGCCGAATTCTGGAGGGCGAATCAGGACCGCGGCGAGACATTGTGGTGATCAACGCTGCGGCTGCACTTGTCGCTGCGGGAGTGGCAACCAATTTCCGCGAGGCGGCGGGACTCGCGAGCTTCGTGATCTCTTCAGGCGCGGCAAGCGAGAAACTCAGTGGTCTCATCGCATATACGAAAGCGCGATAGCTGCACAGTTGAAAGTTTGTACGGAGAAAGTGTAGGGACACTTTGAGAAAAATCGCGGCTACATTGCTGATGGCCCTGACGGCGATCCCGGCGCTGGGGCAGAAGCAAATCCCGCCGACGCCGTCGGACGTCGCGCAGGTCGTGCGCGAGTACCGCATGGCGAACGAGGATCGCATTGTTCGTGAGTTGAGCGAATTCCTGGCGATTCCCAATGTCGCCAGCGACACGCCCAATATTCAGAAAAATGCGGCGCATCTGGTGGAGATGCTGGAGGCGCGCGGAATCGAAACGCACTTGCTGCCGATCAGCGGGCGCGGGCCGGTGGTTTTCGGCAAGCTGATTTCGCCGGAAGCAAGGCGCACGGTGATTTTTTACGCGCACTACGATGGGCAGCCGGTTGATCCGGCGGCGTGGACCGATGGTGCGCCGTTCGAGCCGGCGCTTCGCGATGCCGCCATCGAAGCGGGTGGAAAGCGCATTCCGTTTCCGGCCAACGACGCGCAACACCGCGCGGTCTATAACGACGACTGGCGGATTTACGCGCGGTCTGCTTCGGATGACAAGTCGCCGATTGTGGCTTTGCTGGCGGCGATTGACGCGTTGCACCAGAAGAAAATCCCGCTGTCGGTGAACCTGAAAGTTATTTTGGAGGGAGAGGAAGAAGCCGGCTCGCCGCATCTCGAAAAAACATTGCAGCTGCACAAGAACCTGCTCGATGCTGACCTGTTGATCACCGGTGATGGACCCGTGCACCAAAGCGGCCGCCAGCTGGTTTTCTTCGGCAACCGCGGCATTTTGGGATTCGAGATTACGACTTATGGCCCCATCCGGGCGCTGCACAGCGGTCACTACGGCAATTGGGCGCCGAATCCGGGATTCCAGCTCGCGCGGCTTCTCAGTTCGATGAAATCGGACGATGGGCACGTACTGATTGAAGGCTTCTACGACGATGTGGTTCCTCTGGGAGCCACGGAAAAAAAGGCGCTGGACCAAATGCCGCACAACGACGCCGAGCTCGCGAGAGAACTACAGTTCGCCAAGCCGGAAGGAGGCGGGCAGCCCCTTGTTGAGCTGCTGCAGCTCCCGTCACTGAACATCCGCGGAATGCGCAGCGCTTACGTCGGCGAACAAGCGCAAAACATTGTGCCGGAGAAAGCCGAAGCCGCTCTCGATGTGCGGCTGGTGAAAGGCGAGGACCCGGACAAAAAATTCGAACAGGTGCTGGCGCATATCCGGAAGCAAGGTTTTTACGTCACTGCGGAGGTGCCTACCAGGGAGGAACGCCTGGCGCATCCTTATGTCGTCCGCGTTGTGAAAGACGTTTGGAATTACCGGGCGTCGCGAACTTCCATGGACTTGCCTGTTTCGAAAGCGTTGGTCCAGGTCGTTCAGAGCGCGACGGGCAATAACGCAGTGGCCGCGCCGCTGCTGGGCGGGAGCGTGCCGATGTACATTTTCGAAGACTTAAACTTGCCGTGGATTGGCGTGCCCATCGTAAATTACGACAATCACCAGCACAGCTCGGATGAGAATTTGCGGCTGGGACATTTTTGGCGCGGGATGGAGATTTACGGAGCGATTCTGGCGGATTTGAATTGGTGAAAGCAAAAAGATTTAACACCGAGGGCACGGAGATCGCAGAGGATCACAGAGAAGAACTGTACCCGCGAACTTAGAGAGACAGAAAATTCTGCAAGAGCTGCTTGCCGGATTCGGTGAGGACGGATTCGGGGTGGAACTGGACGCCTTCGATTTTGTAACGGCGGTGGCGGAGGCCCATGATGATGCCGTCGTCAGTCTCGGCGGTGATGGAAAGTTCGTGCGGCAGGGATTTCCTCTCGACAATGAGGGAATGGTAACGCGTGGCTGTGAACGGGTCCGGCAGCTTGCGAAAAATATTTTTGCCGTCGTGATGGATCTGGCTGGTCTTGCCGTGGAAGAGTCTCGGGGCCCGGACGATCTTGCCGCCAAATGCGGCGCCGATGGCTTGATGGCCGAGGCAAACTCCGAGAATCGGGAATTTCCCCGCGAGGCGTTCGATTAACTCCACGGAAATACCCGCCTCCAGCGGCGTGCAAGGCCCGGGAGAAATCACGATTCGTTCCGGCTTGCGATGGGCAATGTCTTCGACGGTAATTTTGTCATTGCGATGGACTTCGACGGTACAACCGAGCTCGCCGAGATACTGCGCGAGGTTGTAGGTGAACGAATCGTAGTTGTCGAGAAGCAGAATCATGCTGGCTTCCCCGATCGGCTTCGGCACTGCGCTCTTTCGAGCGCCGTAAAAAGCGCTTTCGACTTGTTCAAGCTCTCCTGATATTCGTCTTCCGGGACGGAATCCGCAACGATCCCGCCGCCGGCCTGCACGTAAGCGACGCCGTTCTTGACCACCATGGTACGAAGCGCGATGCAGGAATCGAGGTTGCCCGCGAAATCGAGATAAAGGATGCCGCCGGCGTATATGCCGCGGCGAGTGCGTTCCAGTTCTTCGATGATTTCCATGGCGCGAACTTTGGGCGCGCCGGAAACTGTTCCCGCCGGGAAGCAGGCCATCAGCGCGTCGAAACAATCCACATCTTCGCGAAGCCGGCCGCGCAGGCTGGAGACGAGATGCATGACGTGAGAATAGCGCTCGACGGTTAAAAGCTTTTCGGGCTTCACGGTGCCGTAGTCGCAGACGCGTCCGAGATCATTGCGGCCCAGATCCACGAGCATGATGTGTTCCGCACGCTCTTTTTCGCTGGAGAGCATTTCGCGTTCGAGGCGCTGATCTTCGGCTTCGTCCTTGCCGCGCCAACGGGTGCCGGCGATGGGACGGTAAAAAACGTCGCGCCCTTGCACTTTGACGAGCATTTCGGGCGAGCTGCCGACCACGGAAACATCGTTGAGTTGCAGATAAAAAAGGTACGGCGAGGGATTTAACGCGCGAAGCTGGCGATAGACTTCGAAGGGCTCCGCTTGCATTTTGGCGGAGAAGCGTTGGCTCACCACGACCTGGAATGCATCTCCCGCGCGGATGTACTGCTTGGCTTTGCGAACCGCTGCGAGGTATTCGGCGTGACTGAAATTCGAAGCCGGTTTCGGCTGCTGGCGTTTTCTTGATTTCGACGGCTTTTTGGGGCGCTCGGCGTCTACGGGCTCCTCAAGAAGTCTGCGCGTCTCCTTTATTTCGCGCACCGCGGCATTGTATTTCGCGCGAAGGCTGCCCGGGCCCTCGGTGAATACATTGCGAACGATCCATAAGCGATGCTGCACGTGATCGAAGGCGATAAGGCCGTGATAGAACATCAGCATCGCGTCGTAGAGGCCGATTTCGTCACGCAAGCGCCGGGGCAGACGCTCGATCAGCCGCACCATGTCATAGCTGAAATAACCGATGGCGCCGGCCACCAAGGGCGGCAGACCCGGAAGCCGCACGGGGTGGAATCGTTCGATGCGCTCGCGCAAAAACGAGATGGGGTCACGTTCTTCCCAGACGACGAGGTCGCGGCCTTCGAGGACGCAGGCTCCGTTGGCGTAGCGAAACACTTCTTCGGGATGAGCGCTGGCAAAGGTGTAGCGCGCGATTTTTTCGCCGCCTTCGACGCTTTCGAGAAGAAACGAATAACGCGCGCCCTGGGCGATGCGCAGGTAAGCACTCACCGGAGTTAGCAAATCCGCGGAAAAAACATCGTAGAGCGGAATGAGATTCCCCTGTTTGGCGAGGCGCTGAAATTCGCGGAAGTCCGGTTGGATCATTGGAATAAGTTCGCAGCCGACAGTTTACAGTCAAACACAAAGAACAAATATTATTGCATTTCTAGATTAGCGGCGCTGGCGGGACTTCTCTTCCGCGCGCAAGGCGGCGAGCACGGCGCGCCGCATGGCCTGCTCGGGAGCGCGCTTTTCCATCCAGATTTCCCACTGGGCGATGCCTTGCGCGAGAAACATCTCGACGCCGGAGACGGCGGCGATCCCTTTTTGGGTGGCGAGCTTCAAGAGGTGAGTGCGTTGGGGCCGGTAGATCAGGTCCATTACGATGCGGCAGTGCAACTCGCCGGGGGAGAGCGGCGAAATTCTGTCGTAGGGGTGCATGCCGACAGGCGTGGAGTTAAGAATGGCGTCAAAAAACTCCGTTCGCAGGGCGCGGCGTGGCACAACCTCTCCGCCGACGGCCTGCGCTAATTCTTTTGCCGCTTTCTCGCGCCGCGCACAAATGCCGACGTTCGCGCCTGCACGTGCAAGCGCGAAAGCAGCCGCGCGCGCCGAGCCGCCCGCGCCGAGAATCAGCACGCGACTCCCCTTGATCGAGAGTTTGTCCTGCAGCGCGCGGAGCACGCCGACGTAGTCCGTGTTGCATCCATAAAGCGAACCGTTCTTCCGTACCACCACGGTATTGACCGCGCCGATTTCCGCGGCGAGAGGTTCGCATTCTTTCAGGTGCTTAAGGATGGCCTGCTTGTGCGGGATAGTGACGCTGAAACCGCGCACGCCAAACTCCGGGGCAGCCGAGAGAAAATCCCTGAGCTGATGCACCAGGAAGGGGAGGTAGAGGGCATCAACGTGCCGCGCCGCAAAACCCGTGTTATGCAGCAACGGTGAAAGTGAATGGCCGATGGGATCGCCAATCACTCCGTAAACTCTGGTCCGGCGCGTAAGCAAGTGCGCGCGATAAAGTTGGGTCAGCTCTGCAAGCGATACCTGGCCGGGCGCGGTGGCTTGGGCCACCGGGGCATACGCAAGGGCACTTCCTTCCCGCAAGGCCAGGATTCGCGCCGGCAGGCCCACTGCCCCCATCGGCACGCCGACGAAGTTTCGTGAGTGCCGGGCCAGGTGCAGAAGACGGACACTGTCGGCGAGGGTCCGCGCCTGAGCCGCAATCTTGACGGCATCGATCCCGCCGTGCGCGGCAGGGTTGACGTTGCGCGGCAAAGCCGGCGTACGCGCAAAATCATGCACCGAGAGCAAAACGCGCGGAGGCACGGGATATTCCCTAACCGACTGATCCGGAAGCGCGCGCAAGGTTTCGACTTCCAGATCGCACCACCGGCAACCGGCTTCGCGTGCTTCAATGAGCCAATAGAGTTCGCGTTGAATATCTCCGGCAAATCTTCCGCCTGCCCCACGGCGGCGGCAGGTGGCCACAAATGTGGCCTTCCTAAATTTGCCCGATTTGAGGAAGCGGAGGAATCGAGAGCGTTCCTGATCATTGCGCAACCAATCGAGGCGCAACTCGACAGTTCTGGTTACTTTCAAAGCGGAGCGGACTTGCCGCCCCATATCAGAAGCGGTGGGGGCCGCGACAACAGCGCAAATCCGCCCTACCCCACTACCAAAGAGACCCATACCCCGCCTTATGCCGCTAATCGATTGAAAACACAGCTTGTAGCATGCCGTATCAAAAGTGTAAAGCAAGCATGGCGTGGCCGTTGACGGGTGAGGCTGGCCCTGATACTTTCGCTTAGAAACGTCCCCATATGGCCCGAAGGGCGTGTCTTCGAAGGAGTGATGGAATGCGCGCGAAAATAGCTGCTTTGTCTCTTTCGGTCTTCCTGGGTGCCGCTGTTAGCTCGGCACAGACCGCAAACCAGGCTGCTCCGGTTATCCCGCAAGCGGACTACAGCATGGTGAATTGCTCGGGTTTCTTCACCGACCAGAAGGTGCCGGACGAAATCCGGCTAATCTCCGGTGAGCAGTCAAACTATAAGATTACATTTACCCGCGGGGACTATGTGTACATTAACCGCGGACAGGATAAGGGTGTTCGCGTCGGCGACCGGTTTTCTGTCGTGCGCCCGAACGAGTACAACAAGGATGTGCCCTGGTTCAAGTGGCAAGAGAAGCTGATGAAAGCGATGGGCAATCCGTATCTGGACGCCGGGCAAGTCCGCGTGGTGAACGTGCAGCCGAAGGTTTCCATCGCGCGAGTCTCATTCTCGTGCGGCTATATGCAGCGTGGAGATACCCTCCTGCCATACCAGGACCGTCCAGCGCCTCCCTTTAAGGATCCAGCGGCCTTTGATCATTTCGCGCCGGTAAGCGGCAAGCCGGTCGCCATGCTGGTTTTTGGTCAGGAATATACGGATCTCTACGGGAAGAACAGCGCCGTGTATGTGAACCTGGGAAGCAGCCAGGGAGTGAAGGTAGGCG
>Ga0207061_1104_pt1 | contig 23224 bp, 15 predicted proteins | sample Alteio_BWMinCont_31_FD_153275 | JGI IMG/M metagenome (GOLD analysis project Ga0207061, IMG submission 153275) | Enriched cells from forest soil in Barre Woods Harvard Forest LTER site, Petersham, Massachusetts, United States -... | ecosystem: Environmental > Terrestrial > Soil > Temperate forest >... | reverse complement strand
ATCAGGCTGTGGCTTACGGAGTGGATAGCAAAACGCAGTTGATCAACTATGAAGAAGTTGAAAAATTAGCGAAAATCCATAAACCTAAGCTGATCATCGCTGGGTTTTCTTCTTATTCACGTATCGTCGACTGGGGGCGTTTTCGTGATATTGCGGATGAAATAGGCGCTTATTTTATGGTAGATATGGCTCATATTGCGGGCTTAGTTGCTACAGGATTGTATCCGTCGCCTATTCCGCTGGCAGATGTCGTAACCTCCAGTACACATAAAACTTTGCGCGGTCCTCGTGGAGGGTTGATTTTGGCAAAATCCAATCCAACCCTAGAAAAGAAATTAGATGCCGCTGTATTTCCCGGCCTACAAGGAGGTGCGCTCATGCACGTCATTGCTGGAAAAGCAATGGCTTTTCTAGAAGCTTTGCAGACTGATTTTGTAACCTATCAAAAACAGGTTATTGCTAATGCTAAGGCCATGGCGGACACAATGGCTGAAAGAGGTTATAAAATTGTGTCAGGTGGAACGGATAATCATCTATTTCTTGTGGATTTAACTGCTAAACATATCACTGGTAAGGAAGCGGCAGAACATTTGGAAGATGCTCATATCACGTTAAACAAGAATGCGATCCCTGACGATCCACAAGGTCCTTTTATTACCAGTGGTATACGGATAGGAACTCCTGCGTTGACAACACGCGGATTGAAAGAAAAAGAAGCTTGCCAGATAGCAAGCTGGGTTAGTGATATTTTAGATCGCCGCGATCCTTCTGTCATTGCCGGAATCCGTAAGCAAGTCATCACACTATGCCAGCAATTTCCAGTATACTCATGACCTCCTGTACCTGGGATTTCGTATTATGTACTGTCCTTTTTGCAATGCAGCGGATACGAAAGTAATCGATTCACGCCTTAGCCATGATGGTCATCAAGTGCGTCGTCGTCGTGAGTGTCTGGTTTGCAATGAGCGTTTTAGTAGTTTTGAATCTGCTGAGCTGGGTTTGCCTCGAGTGGTAAAGCGAGATAATACCCGCAGTGCGTTTGATCCAGCAAAGCTACGCGCTGGCATGCTAAAGGCTCTAGAAAAGCGGCCAATTACCGGTGAGCAAGTTGAAGCAGTGGTCCTGCGCTTGGTGAAAAAATTGCGTTCATCCGGTGAGCGAGAAATTTCTTCGCGGCAGATAGGAGAGTGGGTTATGGAGGAGTTGTGTGCTTTGGATCCGGTTGCTTACGTCAGATTTGCTTCTGTTTATCGTAGTTTTCAGGATGTGCAGGCATTTAATCAGGTCATTGAACAATTGAAACAGGAGATTTCTTCACAAAAAAAAGCTAATGACGTTGAAACCAAAACAAAATAGTATTAAAGCAAGACAGCGTGCCCGTCGTTTTGCCATGCAGGCCATTTATCAGTGGCAACTGACGCAGCATACCTTATCCGAAATTGAAGGCCAGTTTTTATCGCAAGAAGAGATGGTGAGTGTGGACACGGTTTACTTTCAAACACTGGTCCGTGGCATCATGGCGTGTTATCCCGATCTAGATCAACAATTGCAAGCCTTTTTGGATCGGCCTGTCAAAGCGTTGGGTTTTGTAGAATTAGCCGTTTTAAGGTTAGCTGCCTATGAGCTGTGTAAACAGGCTGAGCCGCCCTATAAAATTGTGTTAAATGAAGCAATAGAATTGGAAAAATGCTTTGGTGCAGCGGATGGATATAAGTATATCAACGGTGTTTTACATGGATTAGCACATAAGAGGCGTCCACTGGAATTTATTGATTGATAAGACAATTTGGCTGTATTGATGCGCGAATTCGATTTAATTCAGCATTTTTTTAATACGATAGAGCTGTGTCGTTCTGATGTCGTGTTGGGCATAGGGGATGATGCAGCGTTATTGCGACCACCTCATGGTCAACACCTGGTAGTGACCACAGATACCTTAGTACAAGACAAACATTTTCCAGCGAGTGCTTCACCTGCGGATATTGGATATAAATCTTTAGCGGTTAATTTAAGTGATTTAGCCGCGATGGGTGCGGAACCTGCCTGGATTTTGCTTGCATTAACACTGCCAATCGCAGATGAAACATGGTTGCAACAATTTGCACAGGGTTTTTTTTCTTTAATGCGAGATTTTCATTGCCAGCTTGTAGGCGGTAATCTTAGCAGTGGGCCTTTAAGCGTTACCGTTCAAGCCTTAGGTTTTGTTCCAGCTGGACAAGCATTACTTCGTTCGGGTGCACAAGTAGGTGACCGTATCTACGTGAGTGGGACACTCGGAGATGCAGGATTGGCGTTGGCTTATTTAAAAAATAGCACGCCATTCTCATTCAATGAAAAACAGATCCAATGTTTGATACAGCGTCTACATCGTCCACAACCACGAGTAGATATGGGTCTAGCATTGCGCGGTCTCGCCAGCAGTGCCATTGATATTTCAGACGGTTTAGCTGCAGATTTAGGTCATATTTTATCAGCGAGTCAGGTAGGTGCAAAGCTTACCGTAACTGAGCTTCCGCTTTCAGACATTTTACAAAGACTATCTTCTGAAGAAGCCTGGCAATTGGCTTTGAGTGCAGGCGATGATTATGAATTATGTTTTACTGTTTCTCCAACGTATGAAAAAACTTTACAACAGTGCTTAAAAAAAATTTCCTACCCTGTTACTTGCATCGGAGTTATCACAAAGGATCCTGGTCTTAATGTGTATGTTAAAGAAAATACACAATTTATATTAAACAGGACTGGATTTCAGCATTTTGTAGATAATAATTCCTTCAAAAATTAGCCATTTCCTTATTTTCTATTATATTTTTTTGGTAATATTTTTTATATTTTAAAAAATAGGTAATTATTTAAAATATAATTGTTTTTTTCTTTTAATTTATAAATTATTTTTTTATAACAGTACTGAGAAATTTTATTTTACATTATCTTAATGGTGAAATTAATCATCAATTTTTTAGAATATTAATGCAATATCGATCATAAATGTTTATGATTAATCCCGCTTCATATTTTAATAATAAGAATAATTTAGGAATTTCATTATGCCAAGTTCTAAAAGCGTGAACAAAAAACAAAAACACATAAATTTAGATGAACAATTAATAAGATTATTTGAATCAATTATGGAAAAATGGATTCAGGATCCATCAAAAATGCTAGATTTTTCTCAGATCTTATTGGTTCTAAAAGATGCAAAAGAAAAAAATGATGACCGTTTTTATGAGGGCGTCTCTAAATTTATTTTCTATTTAACAAGATTTGGTATAGAGGACGATACCGTTGACGCAAGATCCGACTGTTTTGTTGAATACGTTCGTGGTGAGCAAGCTAAAGCCTATCAACATTTAGTAGAGAAAGTGAAATTACTACAATTTTCTTCAGAAGAGATTTTGGAACACTGGAAAGAGTTAGAGCTAGCGTATCAGCAATGTGGGCAAGCGGGAAAGTTTGCTTCATTGTTTTTACTCGTAGAGGAATATCGAAATTCCTCAAACCCGAATAAGCGCGAAGCGGTGAAACGATTCGAGTTATCAGGACAACACGTTTCAGGTGAAAAGTTTTCAACGATGTCAGTAGTTAACGCGGCGCAACAAGCAGCTACGGTTATGACTTGGAAAAATGTATCATCACGTATCGTACGGCCGGTTTTGAAAATAGTGAGGGATGCGGCTGAGGCGGGAGTAGTCCGTATTAATCAAGCAGGTCAAGCCGTTGTTTCTACGGTGAGGAGTGTTAACAATCCATACGCTAGCGCAGCACATATGGTATCTAGCGCAAAGCAATTGAGCCATGTGCTAGGGTGGTTGATAGTAGGTCAACCTATAGTGGCAGCAGCGGCCATAACGACATGGTCTATCAAACAAGATAGTTGTTCAGGTCGCCGTTATTTACCACAAGTTCTGGATGGTGGTGCTGCTAATAACGGGAAAGCTTCTTGGGAGAACTTATATCCCCATGTGAATCAGGTGATCTGTGAAGCATATGATCAGCTGCGAGAGAATGGAGGAGTATTATCGGAAGATATTCAGAAATATTTTTTTTGGTATCTTAGGAATAGGAGTACAAATTCTGCTGAAAATCAGATAGAACTGTCAGCAGAATCGATTGACAAGCTTCGTCACATCATTGGATCGCTGATTCACCAGTATGCAGAGACGGAGTTACTGTTACAAAGACCCGGTGCTTGCAGCGAATGGGAAGATGTATTAGTCGTTTGGGAACCCTATCTCAGGGAAAAAGATAGCGATCTATTAGAAAAAGTTATTAATGCGGCCATAAAAAAAAGGAATCTGGCTTATGTTCCGGGAGCTGAGGCATTTGCTATAGAACTTGTTAGAACGGTTGGGCATTATTTATCTGATCCTTTGGTTTCTGCACGGAACGTTCTAGTGTTGCTAAGCCAGATGCGAATATTCGTTCTAAGTAATACTCCGTGGAATGTTGAAGAGCCGACGACTGTATTCAGGTTAGGGCTTAATTTTTTTATACACCAACGGCGTGTAGCAAAGCAACGAGATGTTTTCACTGCAGCAAGGATCTGCGGGGAGATCGATCAGTCTGTACAAGATATTATTAAAATGGGCTGCGCACAAATTCCCAAGAGGTCTCTAGGTTATACTATGCAGCTCCTTCAAGAAGATGTATGGATGCAATACGTTCAACACTTAGAGTTACAGGATAGGGCAGCTTTCAATGGGCTCTATAGAGTCGTTGATCCTAGGCAGATTCTACCTAAAGTAGAGCGAGCACATATTCCTGCGGAGTCTGGTTTCTCTGATCTGAAAATCACTATTCACCACTGTGATCTTTCTTCCACAGAATTAGAACAATTGGTCGCGCAAATAAAGCAACAACATCAAAATATGAATGTCTTTATGCGTAAGTTTACATTGTACAGTGCAACAGGAGTAGGAGAAGAAAGTTCCTTGATAGTTTATGTGTTTCGTAACAAATTTTATTCTCTGCGTTATAGAGGACTGTTTTCTAAGAGGACTCCTGCAGAGATTTTAGAGGAGGCTTTTCTTTATAAAGACCAAGAAAAAGAGGAAGAAAAACATGAAATTTCCCGTGCAATGGTTTATACGCTACTTGGACAAAACGCTGCAAACGGTAGCATTTCATATGCGTTCATCACAGGATTGATAGACTGTGTCCGCTTTGGTACTAATTCCACTGATCCTGTAAGGATGTCTAAATTGAACGAGCGGTTAAAATCAAAGGAATCAGACAAAATCAAAAGCCCACTTGAAATGAGGTATTCGAATAGTAACAACTATTTTTTTGCGCAGTATATGTTTTGTACGTCACAAGATTTGGAGAATTCACGTTCTCTTTTTACAGGACTGCAACAAGGAAAAAGTAAGAAGGAAAGCGACGCTTTACTCGAACAATATAAGCAGCAGGAAGCAGAGCCTTTTACTCGGTGGCTTACGGAATTAACGGCATTAAGTAAAAATTACCGAATTCCAGATACACAGCGTTCTGGTGATGCGAATAGTTTGTATAGGATGGATATAAAACAGAGCAAGCAGTTTTCTCATTTTATTAACAGTAATGGCGGGATGTATTTACAAGTTTTTTTTCGCGATACCATTTTTACCATGCGCCAAAACGACATAGCGCGTCACTGGGAAACTACAGAGGAATCTACATTAGGTGGTGGTGTTCATCAAACTCAGCCAATGTCTGTGTATGATTATAATTGGTTCATGAATAGTTTGTTAAGGGGCGTCTTTGCCCAGATGTTCCTGGAGCTAGCAGAATATCTACCAAGCGATGAAACAATGCAGCAAAGAATTATTCAATCGATACTAGGTGGTAACGAATCCAGTGAGTTTTTTAATCGTCAGATTATAAGTATCAAATCCTATAATGCGAGTAGCGTCTTAGTGAGTGATTCTGTTAACGCTATTCCGGCTGAGCTAACGGATTTTGTCTGTCACTCTGCGTACGCACGTAAGAAGTGGCTGTCAATCCATCCACGTATGGCGACAGTAATAAATGATTGCGATACATGGAGGACTCTATTGCGACTACAGGTTTTGGAAAGTCATCAATATAAGGCGGCGCTAATGCAAGAAGCTAGCAGCTCTAACATTACCTCATTTAGCCGTTCATTATTCTTCAGCACTACTACAGAGGCGCGAGTCATCTCAACAGCGACAGTAACAGCCGAATCGGATACATCACCACCTTCCCGGTTATATCCTATGGTTTCAACAACGGAGTCAACGGCGATTTCAGCGGTGCGAGAAATGCAAGTTAGTAATAGTACGCTGCTTCCGCATCAAAATTTCAGTAATGAATGGAACGTATCTACACGCAGTGAAATAAGATCTTCTAGCGGGGTCGCAGGTATTGTGGCTCCAGTTTTGGTGGCGGCTGCAGTGCTAGGAGTAGGAGGAGGCATCGCCGCTTGTTTTTTTGCTAAAAAATGGAGAACGGGAACCAATGTGTCGACTCGAGAAAATGCTCGAGAAAATGTTCAGATGGCTGTCTCTAGTCCATTATTGCGTGAGGATAAGAAGGATATATCGTTGCCCGATATAAGCAGTGCGAGAGATTGTCGTGTTAGTTCCAGAGCAAGTTTTTAAAGAAATATGATTTGTATCGCTTCATATTTAAAAGAATAATTTCGGAGTTTCATTATGCCAAGATCTAAAAGCGCTAAAAAAAAATCTATAAATTTATATTCGGAACAACGCGTTGCAGAGGAAAGGTTTTCAAAGATGCCGGTAGTTACTGCGATGAAAAAAGCGGCCACTGTTGTGACCCTTCAACGCATGTCATCACGTATCGTACAGCCGGTCGTCGAAATGGCTAAAAATGTAGCTGATGTTGCTCAGCAGGCAGCAGTAGTCAGTGTTAATCAGACAGGTAATGCTGTTGCTTCTGCGGGCGCTAGAGCAGTAAGTATCGTATCCGGGGCACAACAATTCAGCACTTGGCTATGGTTGCTAGGAGCAAGTCAATTCATCTTAGCGGTAACAGCCAGATCGGATACATCACCTTTTATCAATAGCACACTTCCTGAACAAAATTTCACTAACGGAGGGAACGTATCTACAAGCAGTGAAATAGAATCTTCTAGCGGAGTCGCAGGTGTTGCGGTGCCAGCGGTTGTAGGGGCGGTAGTAGGTGCTGGAGCTCTACTAGGTACCGCCTATTTCGTTGCTAACAAATTGAAAAAAACACATCCTGTGTCAGCGGCTCGAGAACTTGTTCCAATGCGCGATGTAAATCGAGAGTTACCGGAGGGTTCTGCGCTGAGTGAAGAACAAATTATTCAGTTTCGGTTAGCTAATATCTATGATCGCTTGGGTAAACTGAGCAGCTCCATAGAGTCTGTAGCAGTCTTGAAGCAGAGGAAGCAGAAGATGATTGATCCGAAGCAGGAGATGATTGATTCATTGAAATCGATGCAAGAAGCGGTACGTAATGTATCAAAGGATTCCATGCATAATTATGAAACTTTTAAGACGCTGTTAGAAAATTTTTTGGCTGATGATAGTCGTGCAGAGAACCTATACGAAATAGCACGGAAGAGTGAAACATTGATAGACAGTACAAACAAATGGAATGTGTGCCGCTTAAAAGAAAATATTATAGAGTTGCATATCTATTTGATCTGTTTGCAGACTGTATGGTCTGAGATATGTCAACCTGATTGTTGGAACAACGATTCCTTATTTGAGGGGGAAGATGAGACAGAGGGTGCGACAGATGCAGATTCTGCATTGTCAAAAAAAGCTCTTTTCTTTTTACAAGTGAACATGCTTATGCTAGAACCGGTTTCTCTATGCTTTGAGCAAGAAGCTCAGAAAAATCAGTTTTTTAGTGCTTTTCGAGCACTAGAAACAGTAGTTTGTAACAAGCGTTTGAATGATAAGGCAGGTCTGACTACTCAGGAAGCGACTACATATTGCAGTAATTTTCTTAAGTTTGTAGTGCAGCATATTAAAACAATACAATCTTGTGTAGAAGAAATACCTAATGTAAAACTTAAAATTAGTTATATGTGCGTGTTGCGTCGTATGCAAGAGAAATGTTTTCAATGTATGCCAGCTCCTCTAAGAACGCAGGCGTTGTCCACGCAGGAAACGAGTCTACAAAGGTGGGGGATGGTAATTTCTGATGTAGCTGTCTCTAGTCCATCATTATTGTTTGCTTCAGCGCAGGATGTTGAGAAGCCATTACTTCCAGCGGCTGTCTCTAGTCCACTATTCTTTGCTGCATCGCAGGGGGGTGAGGCTCAATCACTTTCCAGTACAAGCAGTTTGAAAGATTGTCGTGTTCATTTTGCATAGCCAGTTCTTGTAGGAGCTCGCTAAAAAGCGATGACCTATGACGTTCAGGATAATCAAAGCGCAAGGATGCGCCAACCAAATTTTACCCGTTCGATTTATATTTTTTAGCTAAAAAGTACTTATTCATTCGTATAAATGAATAAGTACAATCTTAAATTCTTATTATAAATAGCTGAATGTAAAAAATTTTAAATAATTATTTTTTAAAAAATTAACTATTCTTTGATATTTCTATAATATTTTTAGGTAATGTTTTTTTAAATTTCATAAATAGGTAATTTTTTAAAATAAAATTGTTTTTTTCTTATATTTTATAAATATTTTTTTTCAATAGTACTGAAAAATTTTATTTTACATTATCTTAATGATAAAATTAATTATCAATTTTTTTTAATATTGATGAAATATTGATCTGAAATGTTTATGATACAACCCGCTGCATATTTTAATAAAAATAATAATTTCGGAATTTTATTATGCCAAAATCTAAAAGCGCTAAAAAAGAACAAAGATCCATAAATGTATATGAAAATTCAATCAGCTTATTTGAATCAATTATGAAAGACTACGAAAAAAAATGGGGGGTTGACTTAAATTTTGATAAAATTTTGCATTTTTTAAAAAATGAAAAAGAAAAAAATAATGTTAATTTTTACGAGGAAGTATCTAAGTTGCTTCGCTATCTAGAAAAATTGAGTGTAGATGGTGACACCGTTGAGACAGAATCCGGTTTTCAATTGATTGAATTCCTTGATGGTCAGCCTGCTGCAGCCTATCGACAGTTAGTAATAAAAGTAAAATTACTACAATCTTCTCAACCAGAGATTTTGGAGCGATGGAAAGAGCTAGAGATAGCCTATCAGCAATGTGAGCAAGGGAGAGAGTTTGCTCCATTATGTTTACGTGTGAATGAATATCGACATTCCCCAGATCCGAACAAGCGCGAGGCGGTGAAACTGTTCGAATCATCGAAACAACGCGTGTCAGAGGAAATGTTTTCCGACATGTCGTTAATGCGCGCAATGTGCAACCCGTTCTCTGTTGTGACTTCTGCAAGCATGTTATTACATATCGTAAAGCCGGTTTGTAAAATGACTAGAAATATGGCTGGTGTAGCTCAACAAGTGGCAGTAGCTAGCGTTCATCAAACCGGTAAAGCTGTTGTTTCTACGGTGAAAAGTGTTACACATCCATTCACTAGCGCAGCACGTATGGTATCTAGCGCAAAGCAATTGAGCCATGTGCTAGGGTGGTTGATAGTAGGTCAACCTATAGTAGCGGCAGCGGCCATGACGACATGGTCTATCAAAAAAGCTAGTTGTCCAGGTCCCCGTTATTTACAGCAAGTTCTGGATGGTGGTGCTGCTAATAACGGGCAAGCTTCTTGGGAGAACTTATATCCCCATGGGAATCAGGTGATCTGTGAAGCATATGATCAGCTGCGAGAGAATGGAGGAGTATTATCGGAAGATATTCAGAAATATTTTTTTTGGTATCTTAGAAATAGGAGTACAAATTCTGCTGAAAATCAGATAGAACTGTCAGCAGAATCGATTGACAAGCTTCGTTACATCATTGGATCGCTAATTCGCCAGCATCCGGAGTCACTGTTACAGAGGCCAGAAGCTTGCAGCGAATGGGAAGATATATTAGTCGTTTGGGAACCTCATCTCAGGGCAGAAGACAATGTCCTGTTGAAGCAAGTAGTTGAGGCTGCGACAAAAAGACGCCATCTAGCTTATGCCAAAAAGGCTGAAGCATTTATTGGAGAAATTTATAGAGTAGTTGGGAATTATTTATTGAAAAACCTGGTTTCGGAACAGGAGGTTTTAGTGTGGCTACACATGATGAAACAACTCATAGTGACTCATACTCCGTGGAATGGTTGGGATCCGATGAGGATGTTTACGGAAGGACTTCTATTTTTTAAACAGCAACGACTTGCATCTACTTCAGCAAAGGTCTGGGCAGCAAGCGATAGTTATGTACGAGATAGCGCGGCATGGGCTCGCAGGGAGATTTCTACGAAATATCCCGAATATCCTGTAGAGGATGTTTCAGTAGACACCGGGATGCTGTACGTTAGATATCTAGCACCACAGGACCAGATGGCTTTCAATGGAACTCATAAAATCGTTGAACCTCAGACAATTTTACCGCATGATCAGGTCACAAATTTTACTGAAAATGACGGCTCCTCTGGTTTGAATATAACGATTCATTACGATCGCTTTTCTCTCCAACAAGTGGAGGAAGTTGTAGATCGAATAAAAATAGCATATCGCACGACGGAGGCCTTAAAGAAAAAATTCGATCTAGGTGACGCAGAACACGATCTAGGTGACGCAGAACAAAGGCGTAATTTTATCAAAATGTATGTATGGAACAACCAGTATCACTTTCAGCATTATGGATGGAGGTTTTTTGGGGTTAATAGTAGTGGCGGCGGGGTCACTGGAGGAGTGTGTGGAGCAGATGGCTGGAATACTGTTCATGTTTATCAAACTCCCGGGCAGAAGGAAGATGGAGTGGAAGTGCTAAATCTGGGGCATGAAACTGGTCATGTACTCATGTGTAAATGGCTAGGAAAAAATTATAGGTATCTTTCGGGTACTCTCGTCGAAGGATTCGCAGATTATTTAAATTTTTCCCGGCAAGGAGATGGCGTCGATCCTTTGAAGATAGGTAAGTTACACGAGATGTTTAAGTCAGGTAATGCAGGTGCTGCAATTAAAAATCTATCGGAAATAATGTGTTTCAATACGATACGCGGGTATCCGGCTTATTTTTGGGGAAATTTGGCAGCACAGTATGTATTTAAGATAGGTAATATAAGCGAAAGTGTCACCTTGTTAAAGGGAATACAAGTGGCAAAGAATAAAAAGGATATCGATACTGCACTTAAAGAGTATGTTCAGCAGGAGGAGAAGAATTTTAATACATGGCTTACTAAATTAAATCAAGACGACCAAGCTCTATTACAAGATGTGGATGGTCCAGATGATCGATACAGGTGGGATGTAGAACAAAGTCCACTGTTTGCACACTTCATTGCAGGAGGGAAGTGGCTAGAAATTGAATTCTTGGATATCAGTTTCAAGCTAGCTCTAAACATAAGTTGTCATATGCCGCCTACATTATCACCGCCAGGTACTCATTGGCCTCGATCAATAGGCTCTGGGGATTATGATTGGTTTATACAAACTGTATTAGCATGTTTTATGGAGAACATGCTGAGCGAGCTCAAGCTTGGCAACATCGATAAAGCAGAACGTAGCAAAGTTATTCAATCGATGTTTGGAATGAACGCGCTCAATTGGCCTTTTGATCTTAATCGTCAAATCAAAAGCATAAAACTCTACGATGCGAGTGGTTCCTTGCACATGGATTTTGCTAGTGATATACCAGCAGAGTTCCAAGATTTGCTCTTGCATTCTAGTACTATGAGGCAGGCATTGAAGGCGTTACACAATCCGCGTGTTCCGTACATGAAAATGGATATACCTATGCTGCAGGTTGTATTACAACAAGAAATAGAAGAAAACCGTCGCATTGAAGAAAATAAAGCATATGAGGCGGCAGCGCTAATTCCGACAGTTGCTAGCTCCACCACCAGCCTAACTCGTTTATCTAGTCGTACATCTCGTACATCTCGTACATCATCCATCACTACACCGGTGGCGCAGATCACCACCTCAATGATAACGACAGTCAGACCGGATATATTACCGATTCCTTTTCCTTTAACAATGAGAAGGTTAATTGTTCGTTCACCATCCAGCACTACCACCGCGACGCAACATGAGAGGTTCAGTATTCCTTTTAGCAACATGGTTCCTCTTAGCAGCACTATGGCTCCTCGTCAAAATTTTACTATGACTAATGGAGGAAACGAATCTACAACGAGTGAAGCAGGATCTTTGAGCCAGACCGTAATAGTGGCTGCGGCTGTAGGTATACCGTTTGTTGTGGTCGTCAGTGCTGCCCTGATGTTTGGTGGTGTCTATGTTTGCATAAAACGGACGAGATGGGCGAGACCTAATGTTTCGACTCAAGAGCAAGAGCTTGGCACGAGAGAAGTAGATGCATCGCTATTAAGGCCTAGTCGTGATTCAAGGCAAAGTGTGTTTAGAGGTTTTGCTAGAAGTGTAGAAAGCCTTAGTGCAGAAAAAATCATGAAATTTCGGTGCGCTGGTATTAACGATTGCCTGAATGCACTACATATGTGTGCCCAAGACTTAACGGATCAAGATAGTTTATCTACGGCCAAGAAGCAGATACAGGAAATGACTACTTCACTAGAAAGGATGCAAGCAGCAGTAAAAATGGAAATGGAATTAGCTAATTTTGATGCTGTATCTTGTAAAAACAGTTTAGATCGTTGTGCAGGTACTTTGACAAAATTAATGGAGCAGTCTTGGCATATGAGTGCAACAAGTAGAGAGAATTCAGAGCTTTGTACCCTCATGCAAGATGTTGCAATGCTAAAAATTTATTTACAATGCCTTCTTCCGGAATGGGATGTGTTATGTAATCCTGATTTTCTGAGCAAAGGTTCATTGCTTATGGTGGCAGATGAAATTTTGGAAGTGCAAGGTACAGGTCCTGCACTGTCAAGAAGCAATCTTTACTCGCTACAGCAGGGTCTGTTAAAACTAGAATTATCACCTCTGTATTTCCAAGATAGAGTTCCGGATCAGCTCTTGTTTAGTTTGAAAGCACTCAAAAATATCTTTTTTGACCAAAATTTTAATAAGTTGGAGAGTGTTATGCAGGACCAGGATGCTGCGCAATATTACACTTCCCATCTTGCATCTGCAGTGTGTCAGCTTACAGTAATAGAAGCCTGCTTTGTTAACATGCGGCTTCAGAAACCGCGAGAACAATATTATTTTGTAGTGCGTAATATGAAGCAGACATGTTGTCAACGTAGAGACTGGAATTCAATGCAAGTAGAAAGGAGGAAGGCGTACTTGGAAGGATTAACAATGGGAACAAACTTGAGTACAACCTCTAAAATTTCTGTTTCGTCAAGTTCGTCTTTTGTTAGTGTTCAGGCGTTTTTTGGTTCTGCGCGGGACAACCTAAATGATCAGGAGGCGCAAATGCCGTTGTGTGCAAGCGTCGAAGATTCCTCCTTGCGGTCTAGCAGTCTGCAGGCGAGTGCCTAGGAAACTGCTTTAAAAATGAAACAAGATCTCGTGCGCAAGGTGTTTAGTCACCCCCTCTATTTTGTCGCTTTCGCTTTCGGAGCGGGGCTGTCGCCTGTTGCGCCGGGTACTTGTGGAACACTCGTGGCAGTTCCTTTGTACTATCTCATTCGATCTTTATCAGTAGCAAATTATAGCGTTGTTCTTTTTTTATCTATAGTCGTAGGTATTTGGATCTGTGATGTGATCGAACGTGATATAGGTATTCGTGACTATTCAGGTATTGTGTGGGATGAGGTTTGTGGATTTGGTCTCACGATGTGGGCAGCGCCGTGTGGATGGTTATGGATTGTCCTAGGTTTTTTTTTGTTTCGTCTGTTTGATATTCTGAAGCCCTGGCCGATTGCTTACATAGATCGTAAACTACCTGGAGGATTTGGTATTATGATCGACGATTTAATGGCGGCTATTTATGCATGGTTTACCTTACACCTGATCTATCATTTTTTATAAAGATATCCTTACTGATCCCATTATTGTAAATATGCTATTTTAGTCTTTAAGCCGAAGTTATGGATTTGGTAAAGCACTCAACTTCATAAACTTTTACAAGTAAAAAATGTTAAAGCAGGCCAGACGTTACCTCATTAGCGGATTTTCCCCATAATTTCTCTAAACTATAAAATTCACGTACCTTGGGCATCATGATGTGTACAACAGCATCGACCAAATCGATTAACACCCATTCTGCTTCCTTTTCTCCTTCCACACCCAAGACAACGATCCCTTTTCGTTTAGCAGTCGTCACCACGTAATCCGCTAATGTTTTAATATGACGATTCGAATTACCGCTACAAATGATCATTAAGTCCGTAATGTCGGTGACGTGACTGACATCGAATACAGTCAGATCCCTGGCTTTATGATCCACGAGTAACGGAATGATGTCTGTTGTGAAGATCGATGCGGTTGCAACGGTGTGTGTCATAGATATAATTTTTCTTCCGTAATGTAGTCCAGAACGGATGCAGGTAATAAATTAACAGGGCGCAGGCCCTGGGCGATTTCCGTCCGTATTCTACTGGCTGAGATAGCAAGCGGTTTTACATGAGTTATCAATAAAAATCCAGCAGCTTGTTGTTGTAAGCAACGAACATCCTGAACCCGAAATTTCTGAATAAAGGCCTGGACGGAAGGATGGTAGACTTCAGATGCATCGGGACGGCGGGGTATAATGACCAAGTGAGCGTACTGAATTAAAGCTCTCCACTCATACCAACGGTTTAGATTAGTTAGGTTATCACTTCCTAAAATTAAGGCCAAGGGTAGATTAGCAAATTCATGCCGCAAGGCAATGAGAGTATCCAGTGTATAGGAGGGAGTTCTGCGCTGGAGCTCACGTTCATCGATAAAACAATAGGGGTAATCAATAAGCGCTAGTTTCAGCATCGCTAATCTTTGTGCGGTGTTGGCGACTATTTTTTTGCCAAGTAAGGGGGCTTTACAGGGGATAAAATGCACAGCTTGCAGATATAACATGTGGTGCAAAGACTGCGCAATATGTAAATGTCCATAATGAATAGGATCAAAGCTTCCCCCTAATATGCCTAGCATGAGGTTTGTGCTCCTGCCAATTGAACACTTAATTGCTGTAAGGTATCCCAAATATTTCCAACTATTATTCCTTTGGCTAGGTGATCACAGTGGGTAGCCAACCGTACGAGCCTATAACATTGAGCGAGCGAATGGCGCTGCAGAGCTTGTTGAAATATATACTGTCGCTTTTCCCAGACTTGATGAGTTCGGAAAAGCGTCTTTATATCCTTGCCTTGGGAGAGTTGTAGAGCAAACGAAGCGAGTAATCGGCATTCACGGCTGAGTACTCCGAGTATTAACACAGGTTCCACACCCTCTTCTTGGAGACGGCGTAAAATCCGTAAGCAGCGTGCAGCTTCACCTTGTAATGCAGCATCTGCCAATGTAAATGGGATGAAGCGTGCATTATCGGAAAGTGCTGCTAGCATCGCTGCCTGAGTAATTATAGAAGGAGTATCTGCAGTAAAGTAGAGAGACAGTTTCTCGATGGCTTGTGCTGTAGCTAGTAAATTTCCTTCAGTCGCTGAAATAAGACATTGGATAGCTGATTTTTCTGCGGTTAATCCCACAGTGGCTAGACGTGCAACGATCCACGATGGTAATTGGGATTTTTCTATGGGCCATATGGTTATGCTGACGCCAATAGCTTCTATACTTTTAAACCATTCTGTTTGCTGTAAGCGGCGATCCAGTTTGCCTGCAACAATGAGTAAAAGTTGCTCATGAGGTGGAGCACTGGCATAGGTCTTCAATATTTGCGCCGTTGTTTCAGAAACTTCTGGTGCAAGATGAAGCTCTATGATCTGTTTTTTGGCAAACAGACTGTAATTATGACAATGTGTAAGCATGGCTTGCCAATTCAAGTCTGATTCTGCATAAAAGACTTCGCGTTCGGAAAAACCCTGTTTTTGTGCGTGGGTCCGAATGGTGTCACAGGCCGTCTGTACGAGCAATATTTCTGTGCCACTGATCAAATAAATACTAGCCAATGGTTTATCGGGTTGATCCCTGAAGTGTTTGGTCAATTGTTCATAACGCCATTGCATGTAAGACTACCGTGAAATGGGACAATACAGTCGTTGATGTGAGGGTGTTACCGCTAAGCGCATGATGAGTTGCTGAATAAGATCATTTTGCATCGCTTCCTTTAAGTCGCCTTGTATATTGAGATCACCACTTAACTGGTTTGTAGCAATGGAAAAGTTGCGTGTCGTTCGAATTTGCTGTGGTGGTAGTAGAATATGGTTTTTATTATTTCTAGTATCAATTAATTGAAACAGTACAGTATAGGAAAGTAGATAGGTGGTTGTTTGGCCAGCGTTACCTAAACTTGTTATCGTGCGGCTAAAATTTTGTGAAAGGATCTGTAGCATGATGTGTGCAGGCGGTGAAGTACGAACGTCAACTCCCATAGCCATGAGGGATGCCCGTAGTTCTTGACTAAAATTTGTGTAGGGTGGGTTTGATACTAAATACAGTGTAGGTAAGGTCAGTGTTTGCGGTCCATAGCCACGCAAGTGAAATCCACAGCCACTCAATGCAAGGGAAATGAGTAAACAGCCACAAAAAAATCCGTAAAAACACCTGAGCATACACGGAATCCTAAATGACGATATTCACCAACCGCTTAGGGACAATAATAATTTTCTTAATCGTTTGATTTGTAGTGTAACGCTTAATGGTGGCATTGTTTAAGACAGCTGCCTTAATTGCTGTTTCATCAGCAGTGCTTGCCAGTGATAGATGAGCACGCAATTTTCCGTTAACTTGTACGGCCCATGCTATCTCTTCTGCTACCAGGGCATCGGCCACTACTATTGGCCAATCTGCGTCTATAATAAGTCCCGAAAAAGCCAAGGCCTGCCATAACGCTTGGGTAATATGTGGTACGAGGGGAGCAAGCAATCGTAATAATATACTAAGACCCAAATGTATGATGTATTGTGTGTCAAGGCAAGCGGGAGTAGAAGAAGAATGTAGGGATTGTTTGGCGGCATACAAGAGGTTTAGTAGCTTCATGCAGCTTGCAATGACCGTGTTGAATTGTTGACGCTGGTAGTCATGGTCGGCTAGCTGCAAGATTGTATAGATTTGACGCCGTAAACTCCGTTGCTCAGTAGAAAGCAGCGTCCAGTCAAATTGCATGGATGGATTTAAGATCTGTGCTGGATTAAAGTTGCGTAACCAAGGATTCAGATATACAAATGCCCAGAGTCTTTTTAAAAACCGATGCGCACCTTCCATCCCTCTGTCAGACCATTCCAGGGATTGCTCAGGTGGCGCTGCAAATAAAACAAACAGACGTAAGGTGTCACATCCATATTGCTGCATCAATTGTTCAGGATCCACTGTATTGCCTTTTGACTTAGACATTTTGGCAGAGTCTTTAAGGACCATGCCCTGTGTAAGCAGGCGTATAAAAGGTTCGTTTGAATGCAATAAGCCCATATCACGCAACACTTTGTGAAAAAAGCGCGCATACAACAAGTGCAAGATGGCGTGTTCAATACCCCCAATATATTGATCTACCGGCGTCCAATAATTTGCTTGATCGTCCAGCATCGTGTTGTTTTGAAAAGGGCAGGCAAAGCGTGCGTAGTACCAGGAAGATTCCACGAAGGTGTCTAATGTGTCGATTTCTCGCTTTGCTGGCTGATGACACTGTGGACATACCGTTTCATAAAACGAGGGCATTTTTTTTAAGGGAGAGCCCTCATCCGTGATGTAAACAGCTTCTGGTAGGATAACCGGTAAATCTTTTTCAGGAACTGGTACTACACCGCACTGCTCGCAGTAAATGATAGGGATGGGAGTGCCCCAGTAGCGTTGTCGCGATACACCCCAGTCATGTAATCGATAGCGTGTGTCTTGTGTAGCCAGTCCTTTGTTTACTAACAGTGTTGTTATCGCTGTTGCGCCTTGCTCAGAGTATAATCCAGTAAAGGGGCCGGAATTGATCAATTGGCCTGTAATGACGAGAGGACCTTGTGTGTAGTCAACGGATATTTGTTCTGGTAATTGAATAACAGGACGTATGGGTAATCGATATTTTTTCGCAAATTCAAAGTCCCGTTCGTCGTGAGCAGGAACACCCATGACTGCACCACAACCATAATCGTCCATTACAAAATTAGCGATCCAAATAGGTAAATGTTCTTGTGTTAGGGGATGTTCCGCTGTCATGCCAATGCAGATGCCTTGTTTTTCCAAAATAACTGTAGCGGCTTCTGACACAGGTACATGCTGGTAACTATCCAGAAATTTCTGCACAGTGGAATCGCGTTCAGCAGCATGGAGAGCGAGTGCATGTTGTGGTGAGATCGCTAAAAAAGTAACGCCAAACAAGGTATCTGGGCGTGTTGTAAAAACGTGCAGAGTATTCCATGGTGCATCATGCATAGTAAACTGGATAGACAAGCCCCGTGACCGGCCTATCCAATGTCGTTGCATGGTTTTGACGTCGTCCGGCCACGCCGTTAAGCAAGCGAGACCATCCAATAGCTCATCTGCATAAGCCGTGATCTTAAAAAACCATTGGGGTATTTTTTTACGTTCAATGATCGCGCCGGATCGCCAACCCCGTCCATCGATGACCTGTTCGTTCGCTAGTACAGTCTGATCGACAGGGTCCCAATTGACGACAGCATCTTTTTTATACACTAATCCTTTTTTGAAAAGTTGCACAAATAGCCACTGCTCCCAATGATAGTAATCAGGTTTACAGGTGGTAATTTCTCGACTCCAGTCAAAGCTAAGGCCCAATTTCTGCAATTGTTTACGCATGTGATTGATATTGGCATAAGTCCAATCTGCCGGAGCAACACCATGTTTGAGCGCCGCGTTTTCAGCGGGGAGTCCAAATGCATCCCAGCCGATGGGATGCAGGACATTTTTCCCCAACATGCGTTGGTAACGAGCAATGACATCACCAAGCAAGTACGTGCGTACATGTCCCATGTGTAAATTACCACTAGGATAGGGAAACATAGAGAGGCAATAAAATTTTTCTTTGTTTGGATTCTCCATGGCTTCAAAGCATAAGTGCTCTTGCCAATGTGCTTGGATTGCTGGTTCTATAACGTTGGGTTGATATTTTTCTTGCATAGTCAGCTATTGTGGTCCTAAAAAATTTTTCGCAATATGTTTTATTTCAGTCGTGAGGCGGCTCGTTGTCTAGCTGGCAGCCAGATGTAAAAAAACGAGAGTATATACCGCTCGTACTTGAAGTTGCGAATTCGCAACTTCAAGTACAATGGGGATAGATTTTTGACAAAACTTACCATCTACACTTATCAAAGCCATCAAAGAATTCGGAGCCATCAGAGAATAGATGGCTTCGCTGGTATATAAAACGTAGGATAATCAATCCTACTAAAATGACCACGATAGGACAATCCCCCCATCTAACCCAAGGTGTCAGGCCAGAAAATGGGTACACAGAATCTGTTAACACAGCGGTTTGAAATGGAGGAAGTTGTGCTTGAATTTTTCCTTGGGGATTTACGATAGCACTGATGCCAGTATTGCTCAAAAATAATAGATAACGACCTGCGGCCAATGCTTGAAATGCGCCAATTTGTAGATGTTGTGCTAAAGCGAAAGAATGTCCAAACCACGCATCATCGTTGATCGTTAATAATAATTGCGCCGCTGGTAGCCTTTGTTGAATCAACGAAGGATAGCTAATTTCGTAGCAAATGAAGGTTCCAATATCGATTCCAGCTACCCTAAATGCAGGTTGTTGTATAGGTCCCCGCGAAAAATCAGACATGGGAATATCCAATAGATTCAAAAGTCCTCTTGCCCAGCTGATCCATTCTGGAAGATATTCTCCAAAGATGACTAATTGCTGTTTGTAATACGTTGCGTGATCTATACCGAGCGCGATCATGCCATTGTAATATTGGAATCCCTTTTGAATGGGAATGCCTGTAATAAGTGTGGTACCGTGCTGCCTTGCTTCTTTGTCTAGTGCTTTTAAAAACGGGCGAGCGTCATGCTGTAACATAGGAATTGCTGCTTCTGGCCAAATAATCAGTCGACTATCCCAATGGAGCTGCGTTAGCTGGTTGTAGTCATCGAGAGAGGCCTGAATAGCGTCGGGTTCCCATTTTATTTTTTGTGAAATATTCGCTTGAATAAGGCTAACTTGTATTGGTTTTTTCGTTGCTTGCGTCCAATGGACGTAACGTAGTGTATAGCCAGCGGCCCATAAACTCAGTAGCAAGCACAGGGGAAATAGTAGATGTTTACCTGTTTTTTTGGGGAACGGCATTGGCAGTGCAAGCCATTTATGTAGTAGAGGATATAACAGGTCCAATAAAGCGGCCGAATTTACGGTCAACAGGAACGACAGACCTAGCCCACCGATCAGTGGGGCATAGCCGGCGAGCGGTGAATTAACCTGGCTAGTACTGAGTAAAAGCCAGGGAAAACCGGTGAAGATCCAGCTGCGTAGCCATTCGCTGAGTGTCCAAAGACTAGGAAAGATTAAATAACGTTTTATTCGATCATTTTTAGGAAAAAGACTTAATAAAGGGGCTTGAAATGCGATAAATAAGGCAAGGATGAAGATAAAGCATGCTGTAATTAGGAGTGATAGAAAAATTGAAGTGTGCCCAAAAACATGAATGCTGATAAAGACCCACGATACACCGACAGAAAAAAAACCAATTCCAAAGAGTAGGCCAACAAGAAACGCGCGCCGTATCGAGCAATGCAAATAAAATAGCAATAATACGGTAGGACAAATAACTGCTAAGGGGAAAAATGCAAATGGTGCGAAGGCAAGTGCTAAGGCAGCGCCTGCGATGACAGCCATTACATAAATCTTGATAGGATTCATGGCTGAATTATCTGAGCCAATCTAGATTACTCACGAGCCGTGCCAGCTTGCTGCTTAATTTTTCTGTTAATGATTTTGGAATAAGATATTGTAATTCGTAAATACAGGCTTGATGATTGCTAGCCTGTGTATGCAAATAAGCGTCACTGGTGGTCAGTTCGTCGACTAGCTTTAGCGCTAAACTGTCTTTGGCGAGCCAATAGGCGCCAGTTGCTATGCGATCGATGTCGACTTGTTTTCTATTGGATTCTATAAATGCTTTAAATAAACGATGGATTGCTTCTAGATCTTCTTGAGTTTTTTCACGTGCCTTCGGGGTATTTTTTCCGAAAACAGTTAAGGTGCGTTTATACTCTCCGGCTGTCAACAGTTCGAAATCAATGTCCTTCTTTTTTAAGAAACGATGGAAATTAGGTAATTGCGCGAGCACGCCAATAGATCCAATAATGGCAAAGGGAGCTGCTAAAATTTTATCGGCGACACAGGCCATTAAATAGCCGCCGCTGGCAGCAATTTTGTCAATGGTGATCGTCAAAGGAATGCATTGATCCTTGAGTCGTTGTAACTGTGAAGCGGCAAGTCCGTACGGAGAAACCATTCCACCTCCGCTTTCTAACCTCAACACAACCTCGTCTAGCGGTTTAGCGACTTGAATAATAGCTGTGATTTCTTCGCGTAGCCCCTGAACGGCTGATCCCTTGATATCACCCTGAAAATCGAGCACAAAGATCCGCTTTCTTGTTTGTTTGCTCTCATTTTTTAATTGGATCTTTTGTTCTTTTAAAAATTTTTTCCGCTCTGCTTTTGTCAGTATCTCAGCTGACAGCGTTTCAGCGAAGTCCTGATATTTTTTATTGAGTTTTTTGACAGACAGTTTGTATTTAGTGTGTCCTTTGGTTCTACGACTCATAGCAACTAGGCTTGCAGCTACGATGACGATGGACAGTACTACCGTTCCTAGTTTCAGTAAAAAAATGACATATTGCAGGAGTAGTGACATGAAAAAATTCCAAATGAGTAGTGAACCGAGCAATTAAGGCGGTAGATTATCTAATGAAATGTCTTATTTGTCATGTTATCCTTGAAAAAAATCGGGATACAAAAAGCAATAGATGGCATTGTTAGCAGTGGAAGATCTTAGCGGTAGGCGTAATGGCAGATTGCTATTTGAACGTCTGACGTTTCAGGTTGCTGCAGGGCAAGCGCTGCATATTCTCGGACCTAACGGTGTAGGCAAGACCAGTTTGTTACGAATTTTAACGGGGCTTGCTGCTCCTGCACACGGATATATTCTATGGAATGGGGTTGTCGTTGCGCGTTCCCCCTGTTTTAAAAAAAATTTGCTGTATATCAGTCATAAATTGGGCATGAAAAGTGCCTTAACTCCCTTTGAAAACCTGCATTTGTTTTTGCTAAGGCGAGGGATCGGGCACGTTGGTCAGTCGCTCAAATCACTCAAACAGTTGAAACAATACGCTAAAAGCAGGATCAGGGAAGCATTACTTGCATTAGATCTGATGCCACATGCTAATACAATCACAGGTTTACTTTCCGTTGGTCAGCAGCGGCGTTTGCTTTTGGCAAAGTTATTGCTGACTAAAGCAGATTGTTGGATATTAGATGAGCCATTTACCGCTTTAGATACCAAAGGTATCTATTTTATTTCGACATTGATAGAAGAACAATTAGAACGCGGGGGAATTGCTGTTTTTACTAGTCATCAATCGTTCTTTTTACCGAAGGCAGCCGTGAGAAAACTCTTTTTTGGTGATACACTGGGTGATGTGTCGTTCTCATAGATAAGCGGAAAATGCGAGATTTTTCTAAGCTGCCGCATTAGTTACGGTTTGTTGTGTGTTTAATCGGTTCTTTTTTTCACGTGTCATCGTCAATCTTGGCTATGAGCTGCTAAGCGTTTGTCGTCGTTATCAAGATATAGTGTATCCGCTGTTATTTTTAATCATAACTGTGGTGTTATTTCCCCTCAGTAGCAACGCTGATCTACAGGCTATAGAGAAAATAGCCCCCGGTGTTTTTTGGGTCATCATTTTATTTTTGCTGATGCTAACCTTAGAGCAATTATTTCGTGAAGATTGGCAGGAAGGAGAATTAGAGCAGCTGATTCTCAATCAAACTGACTTATTATCAGCCGTGTTTATTAAATTATTTGTGTTTTGTCTTATGCTGGCTGTACCAGTGACCATCATGGCGCCTATTTTGAGTCTCACTTTATCTATACCAATGATGGCATTAAAAACCTTGTTGATTAGTCTCTGGCTTGGAATGCCGACGCTAGTCTTTCTTGGTGGTATTGCGAGAGT
>Ga0207061_1103_pt1 | contig 23346 bp, 20 predicted proteins | sample Alteio_BWMinCont_31_FD_153275 | JGI IMG/M metagenome (GOLD analysis project Ga0207061, IMG submission 153275) | Enriched cells from forest soil in Barre Woods Harvard Forest LTER site, Petersham, Massachusetts, United States -... | ecosystem: Environmental > Terrestrial > Soil > Temperate forest >... | reverse complement strand
TTTCATAGTTTCACCTCAATACCATTATACCACAAAAGGGTAACGGGGCGCAAGATGCGATGTGTGATAAGTTCTGCTCTATGCAATAACCATTGAGACTGACCCAGTATAAAGGAGTGGGGTTGATGGTGCAACCGATAAGATTCAGTTATCGTACACACCAAGAAAGAAAGCCTTTTAAGAACACGTCAAAAATGAGCCACATTGACGTAAGAGTGGCATTTTTATGGCATAGACATCGAGCATGTACAAAATGAAAGTTTTGTATACAAATCAAAAGCTTATTTTTCTTTTTGGGATTCTTCTCTACGACGTATTTTCCTAAGATCTTCCTCATCTTGCTTGTACCATCGTCCTTTTGATTCTGGTACAGGAACATTTATTGTTGGCCTAGTCGTCCAATGTCTGCCCTCAAGCGGCATAAAGTAACGGAACATATCAACATACCTGTTGAAAACCAATTCGTGCAGTGCAAAATATTTACCGTGTTTTTCAGGATCATATCTATACGGTATGTTTTTAACGCCCTTCTTGATGCTTGGCCTTATGAGTACATAATTCATCGCATCGAGTAGTTTTTTATTGTAGTTACTTACTATTTGGAAACTGTTTTCATAACCATATGCAGTTTGATCTTTAGCCATCACCATACCATAGCGACGTAAATTGCCCCTGGCCATGTCAAAAAATTCTTTAGCTTCACTTGGTGTCATATCAATGTCCGCATGTACATATGCATACGGTTCTTTTTTTAAGTTTATCGATGGAATAGATTCTTTTAGAACTGATGGAAGATGCTTTTTTGCTTTGCTTAATAACGAAGTCTTTACTTCAATCGGTTTCTGCGGAGGTGGATTTTCCTGCACTGCATTATAAGCGGCAATAGCACGAAGCAAGTCTACACGGTAATAGATGGGAGATTGTTCAGAAAATGCTTCGGGATTTGCTTTAACTTCAGGTAATTGCCGAACATCCTTCAAGAGGATCGGTGCAGTTTTTTGCTTGAATAGATGCATAAGAGCACGGTCATTTGCAATTATTTTACGAGTGTTTTCAACTGCTGCTGGTGGTGTAAGTTGACTGTCATACCAAAGCACAACGCCCTGCGCATCAGGGTTCTTTCGTGCCCATGAATATAGATTTAAAAGGAGATTTTTTCTTATCGATAAAGAATTGCTTGATGGATGTATGTACTGTTGCTCAGGATTCAGTTTTATATTAATCCATTGCAAATTGAGCGTATAATCGGGAATGTTTTGCTGCTTAATACGGGCCCTTCTTTCTTCTTCTTTTAATTGAATTGCGGTCATGAATTGGTATTTAGATTTAGGGAGACTGGAAAGACTGGGAAATAGATAGTTACGAAGCCGCTCCATGCCATATGTTGCGGGCTGGATGGATAACACAAATACAAGAATGATTTTAAATAGACAGATCATAACAACTCCATTTTTATTCCATCATCAGAACAACAATATTAAGACGCTGGGCACAAGCAAATCAATTGCTAACTCATCAATATGCTTTTAACTTCCCACCTCACCACTCCTAACTTTCACATCCATTGCCGATCAATCACCATCCACATTAACATAACAATGACACATCTGTGGCGCAAAAGTGACCTATACGCAATGACACGTTCATGACATAGGTATGACACCACCAATGTGTCATCCGACTTCGTTAAAACTACGTCGGACATGCAATAACATCGCAATACAAGGGGGAACACGTGTTGAATTACTATCTACTTTTTCTTTTTGTCTGTTTATTATTCATCATGGTGGTATTCATAGAAACAAGTGTAATGAGAAAATTGTTTAAAACAGAAACGTTTGGTGAACTCGTACGAATCAACTTAGCAAGTAACGGTCTTTCAAAACTCGTAGGAATACCGATAGCGTTTTTTATATCTTTTATTCTTCAGCTTCTTACTTTATCGTTATTTGGTTGGGCAGCGCTTATCTTATCAATACCTCTTACAATTTTACTAGTCTTTATCGCATACCACATCTCTGTGTGGATCGAACAATGGTTGGTAACCAAATTTTTGGGCAACAAATATAAACAAGAAACAATATCACAGGCAGTGAGATCAGCAAACAAAGCATCATCCATTTTTATTTTTGTAGCATGTGTATTAATTTTCTATGCATTCAATGGAGACGACAAATCAAAATCTGATCGTCTTTTACAACAATTTGATCGTGAAAATGAAACGCAGGAGGTAGAATGATTCTCGCTATCGGTGCAGTAAAAGGTGGTGTGGGCAAGAGCCTCATCGCTACCAACCTTGCCGTACTCAGATCATCACTGGGCAAGAAGGTGTTGCTCGTTGATGCAGACGAACAGGCAACAACCATTTCATGAGCAGACCGGTGAATGGTGCTCGGCGTACCCATACCATGGACTACAGTACAGCTCAAATCTGCTACTAATACGTAGATGGTGTAGTCGGAGAGTTATCTTGCATACCACCAAGCATACCGTAAGCACACAAGGTGAGTAGCTTTGGTGAGGCTGAACGTGGTGAATTTTGTAAAACTATTGGCACATTTTTATCTTGTCTGCGTGGTATGGCCAGCGGTGCTGTACTTATTGTTCTTTTTTTTTCTGTCTCATCTGATGCAATGACGGGTGCAATTAAACTAATCACGCACGAAAGTATCATATATCGATACATAAGCATCCTTATTTTTTTGTAAAGATAGTAGTCCAAAATTCAACTTAGTATACTGAAGTGCAATCTAGAGTTAAATAGTTTTTGTGTATCGATTATGACTAAAGCACTTCATGAACTAGTGGCAACCTGTTTGCCGACCGATAATTGGCGTTTTACGCTCATGAAAGAGTGGCCAACTATCTTTGGTCCGTTCAGTAATCGCGTTTCTTTTGAGGCGGTGCACGATGAAACGATCGTGCTTGGTGTTTCTGATGCCTGTCTTATGCAAGAACTTTACTTATTATCTCCCCTCATCGTTTCTACGATACAAAAAACTATAGGCAACATGACGATAAAAAAGGTACGGTTAAAACGTACTGAAGTTGTAACACACCAAAAACAGCATACAAAGATGGCGCAGCAAAACGCAAAAAAACCGATCTCTTTAACGCGTGCAGAGTTGCATGCGCTTGAATGCATCGCTGATGCAGAATTGAAAGAGGCGTTGCGGCGGTATTGTATACGGTGTCATCAGGAACGCATGTGATGAACTATACGGTCTCTATCGGTGTACTTATCGGTATCACAAGTATAGTGGTGCACGCTGGTGAGTATGCGGAGCTTCTTCACACAACAACGTGGGCTAATTATCTTTCCTGTGGCGCAACAAAAACGGCAGCACCGTGGTATCAAGAGGCGATTGATGCAACCACCATGCCCTATCCGTTGCGCTCTTATTCATTATATTTATCAAACACGGGGCAACATCGTACTTTACTCAATTACAAAAAGCGGTTGCAAGAACAGTTTAAAGATGATCTTGAGGTGCAAAAGGCGATCGCAGTGGCGCTTGCACATGAAAAGCAAGATGGAGAGGCTGAGCAATTGTTTGTGGCACTTGCTACGCAATTTCCTACTTCCTATGAAGTGGTGCTTCCTGCAGCACAAGTTATGATGCGGCGTGGTGAAGATGCGCGTGCGCGCGAAGTGCTTGAAAAAGTGATCAATACGCGCATACAAAAACAGCTTACCTCAGTAGCGATGGTGTTGTTGACACAGCTCTATATAAAAGAAAATAATATTGATGCAGCGTATGGCATGATAACCCAGTGTATTGCGATGCAACCATCATTTGCACCTGCGTGGCTCATCCTTGGTACTTTGGAAGAGTTGAAACAGAATCGTGAAAAGGCTGTGCAAGCCTATCGCACATTTTCTTCGCTCTCTCCCTTACCGGTTCCTGATGTTGAAAAGCGAATCGCCTTGTTGCAGGCAAGCAACACGCCACACGTGGGCATGCAGCTGAATGCGGTGCAACAATCTATGGTGCTTATTCTGCACAAAAAATATGATGAAGCGTTATCGTTGATACGCAACCAGCTCCGTACGCAGCCATCTGATGCAACGGTGCGCGCACTCTATATCCATTTGTTGGTGACCACTGGCTCATATCGCTCTGCGGTTGCTCTCTTGGCACAGTATGTTGCTGAGCAGCCGACCGACTATCGTTGGTGGGGCGCGCTCCATATCATTGCACTCAACAGAGAGGCAGCGGCTGTTGCGCAGGCAACGTTGATCCAATTGCGTTTACACTATCCACAGGTAGTGTGGGGATATATGTATGAAGCGGATTGTGCGCTACGCAATAATAATTTTAACGATGCATATAGTTTGTATGCGCAGGCACATGCGATAACGAAGGATGAAATTTTAAAATCAGAACTCTATTTTCTGCAGGCACTCTGTGGCTATGAACTTCATGATTATGCTTTTGTAGCAGAGGCGATAACGCGTGGAGTTGCGCTTTCGGTGGTCCATGCACCACTCTATAATCTTGCGGCCTATTATTATGCGCATGCTGGTGAACATGATAAAGCACAAAAGTTGATTGTGCAGTGTTGTGCATTGGAACCGCAGAACTATCATTATCAAGACACGGCAGCCTTTATAGCGTATAAAAAAGGTGATTTACAAAACGCGCAAAAGATTTTTAAAATGCTCCACCATAAACATACCGATGATGCTGCTATCACACTTCATACGGCGCAAGTGGCTTACAAACAACAGAACTATACTGATGCCAAACTATTGCTTGCTCATGCTGAAAATCATGCATACTCTGAATATGTAAAGCGACGATTACATTCATTATCGTGCAATGCAGGGACGGTATAAGATAATGGCACAAGTCACTATAGCCTACGCGGCGGGCAAATCAGGCGGACACATCATACCATGCCTCACCTTATTCAAGCAGGCACAAGAACACAATCAGGCGATACGAGGATTGTTTTTTACTACTACCGCGCAGCTCGATCGCACCGTGCTTCCTGAGGGGAGCGATGATCGAATTGTATGCCGATTACCATTACATACCAAGATTCAAAATCCTCTCAAATATCTTATCTTATCTCTCGGCTTGCTGCGATCAGCAGTGAGCAGCTTAATCTACCTCATACGATACAAACCAAGCCGCATCATCACCACCGGTGGTTTGACTGCGGTGCCCGTCTGTCTCATGGGTTACTTGCTTCGTATTCCCATAGATCTCTATGAACTCAATGCCGTGGTTGGTAAAGCGACCCGTTTTCTGGCGCCGTTTGCTACGCGTATTATGATCTGCTTTCCTGAGGCTCAGCGTTCATTCAGATCACGTGCGTGCACCATAACACTCTACCCAGTGCGTTTTACCATCGGTGCGCACATCGATCAAGCTGCAGTGCGCAGATCACTTGGACTTACTGAAATTACACCAACGATCGTTATTCTTGGTGGTTCGCAGGGTTCTCTTTCGTTAAACAGACTCGTCAAACAGGCATTATCACATTATACAAAACCGATACAGGTGATTCATCAAACGGGAAGCAATGATACGCACGATTGGCATGCGTGGTATCGTACGCACGATATTCAAGCATTAGTTTTCCCGTATCACGATGACCTTTCGGCATATATCATGGCATCAGATCTGATAATTTGCAGAGCTGGTGCAGGCACCTTATTTGAATCGATGGCCTATAAAAAAAAGTTGATTATCATTCCGCTTGAAGGCGTTGCTGATGATCATCAGGTTGCCAATGCGTATGCCTGCCAACGTCAATATCATGAGTGTGTTACACTCCGCCAGCAGCGGCTCGATCATCATCCAACGTTGCTTATCAATACGATTGATACACTTTTATACCCACAACAGCCGCAGAGCGCATCATACGAATATGTGCATGGTTCCCGTTGATCTTTCAGCGCAGGGTTGTCCGGTGCGTGCATTGATGCACAATTCTTGCAGGAGTGGGTTGTAGACAAACTTCTGCACGCGATGATGCCATGCTTCCATACAACTACGCCAAATAGGAAATGCAGTATGAATAGGGAAAACGTTAGTGCCCAAAGCTCTGTTATCATCGCAACCGATATAAACGCCGGTGGTGTAGGTCGGTGAGGCGCCGATAAACCAACAGGTTCGTGAATCATTGGTGGTGCCTGTTTTTGCAATCATATCAAGTGATGTAAGTGGCGAATCGGTATGTTTTATGTAGCGGCGCATGCTGTGCTGCAACACACGTGATACTTTCCCGGTGGTAATTGAATCGATAATCTGTTCTGCTGGTTCTGGGCTATGTTTCCAAATCGTGTTGCCAAAATTATCTTTGATTTTTACCAAAAGATACGGAGTATGATAAACGCCCTGGGCTGCAAAAATAGAAAAAAGCGCAGTAGCACTCAAAAGTGAGGTATCAATACAGCCAAGTGCAAGTGAGGGATACGGCGGGATTGTTGTATTAAGATGTGTTTTTTCAGCAAGTGCTACCACCGGTGCAATGCCGATTTCAAGCAATGTTTTAACCGCAACGATATTATTGGAATGTGAGAGTGCATAGGCGAGCGTCATCGGGCCCTTGAAATCGCGTGAATAGTTACGCGGAGACCATTGCTGCGTGCCATGATTGATCGTAATCGGTTCATCAACTGCGATATCAGAAAACTCTTTACCAAGCTTTAGTGCTACCGCATAGAGAATTATTTTAAAAATAGAACCAAGCTGCCGCTGAGAGTGTTGCACGCGATCAAATTGTGAGGTAGCAAAATCGTAGCCACCGATGTACGTTTTTATAGCATTATCCTGCACCGCAAGGGTAAGCAGCGCGCCATCGAGTGGCATTTTTTTTGATTCCCTGAGTGTACTGACTTGTGTATAAAAAGCATCTTCCGCTTGTTTTTGCATTGGCATATTGAGTGTTGTGTAGATCGTGAGCCCTTTGGTATAAAGCGTATGCTTGCCTACAAGCTCTTCAAGCATCAGCCTGAGATTCTCTATGAAGTGCGCGGCGTATCTCTTTTCATGCATGTTGACGGTCGAGACTGGTTTTTGTTGTGCCTCTGTACAAGTTTCTTGCGTAATCACACCGCGGTGCACCATCGAGGCAAGCACCGTATCGCGCCTGCGCTGCGCAGAGAGCGGATAGATGAGTGGGCAATAGCGGCTTGGTGCACAGATGATACCGGCAAGTGTGGCCGCTTCATCAAGCGTTACGTCGGTAATCGATTTGCCCCAAAAACGTTGCGCCGCTGCTTCAATACCATAAATGCCCGCACCAAAATAGATATTGTTGAGATAGGTTTCTAAAATATATTCTTTGGTAAATTGCATCTCCACCAGAAGTGTACACACCTGTTCTTTAACTTTGCGCGTGTAGGTTTTTGCATTGTCAAAAAATAAAAGCCGTACCAACTGCTGCGTGATAGTGCTTGCACCTTGCGCCTTGCGTCCTCTTGCAAGATTGACGAGTAATGATCGTGCGATGCCTCGCCATGAGAGGCCATAATGCGCAAAAAAATACCAGTCTTCAGCAGCCAAGAATGCATTAATGACATACTCAGGAATAATCTCAAGCGGAATTGGCATCCGTCGATCAAGCTGAAAGCGGGTAATCTCGTTCCCTTCATCATCAAGTACAATCGAAGGCATTCCCTTGTGATATTCCGCAAGTCGTGAAAAATCAACCGTATGATTTTGGTTGATAAAAAAAACCGCACCAAAAAAGAGCGAGGCAGTACACACAAAAATTACAAAGCACAGGTTGAAACAGTGTATGAATTGCGTGTAGGTCATGATGCTTACGCATGCTTAAAGAATAAGAAAAGGATATTTAGCATAAAAATCTTCTGATGGATATATATCTTTTATGTCGTTTATCGGGTTTGCCAATCCTTTGACAAAGCGCATGAATGCAATGATATCATTTTCAGGCGCTGCTACTTCATATGATTTTTTTTTCTTTTCACGCAAAAGATAAGCGAGCCCTTTTTTTAGAGCGTCTTGATTTTTTGCAAGATGATCACATATTTCGGCACGATTGTCATTATAAAAAAGTAGCAGAAGCGGTTTAGAAGGGCTTTGCAGAGCGAAAATGGTGACATAATGGCCGTTGTAATCGACAGTAGTGCCATCGATTACACTCACATCATTTTTGAGCGTCAGATCACCTCTGCTATAGAGACTATTGAATAATAAATAGGTAATGTTTTGTTCGTTATCACCATTTTTTGAACTTTTCAGTAGGAGATTGCCTGCGATCTGCCATATGCGAGCGTGAGTTGATGCAGCTTCTTGCAGTTTATCTATACTCAACAAAACTGTTGCGTCATAGCGATTAGAGTTAAATATTCCGGAGTAATTATCTATATCGTTACACCGTGAATGACGATACAGTTCGCCATAGGGATTTATATATATTGTTTTTGTATGCCCCTCTACTTGTATGCATCCAATCTTGTGCCGAATATGCCTTGCAAAAAAAAGTTCAAGAAACGATTTTTTATGCCGAGAAGGGCCTTCTTTTGCGAGTATGTTACATACAGCTTCGTACCGTTCCATGCATACGGGATCTATATACTTGGTGTCACAACAACATGAGTTATCCTTAAAAGATTTTTCTATGTGATTTAACTCGGATAGATTGTGACAAGCTGCTGCAAAACAATTATGTTCAACATTAATTTCAATAGCACTACTGGTGAGTTCGCGTTTTACTGTGATTCCATCCTTTTCAAAACGATAATTCCAAAAGTCTGGGTCTTCAGATAAATCAAACGTTGCTTGAATCAATTTATTAAGTGTTATAGCATATGACGTGATTAGAGGATGTTTTTTAAAATCCAGCCCGTAGTATTGTTTTTCATTAGGCAGAATTATACCAGCTTGAGGCGTTTGAGTAGAGTCTATACTTAATATAATTTGAAACGCAGGCAAAACTTTTTTTTGTTTCTGTACATCATGATAGGTGATCAGAGTTGAAGATATAATAATAGGTTTAATCAAGTAACTGTTTTTGCATGGTCGCAGAGTAATCACGTTGAGTTGCGATTCAGTACCGAAAAAAGCTTTGATTTGCTCATTTTCTGACACTAAACAACAATATTGAGTAGAGCGATTAAACAGCGAACTGTTTAGATGCATGGCAGCGAAATGTTTCTTGTGGGCCTTTGTAAACGCTTCACGGGGACCAGCGATATATTTCTTGTGGAGTGCATTCCATTCTTTATCAACGCAGGCGATCGCCGCCGCTGTTTTGGTATCATCAAGCTTCCACGCATATGGATTCGGGTGTTCTGCCTGAGGCTCAGTAAGTACGATGTGGCGAAACAGCTGCTCTGTTGCGCTGAAATTGTTTTGTTCACCAGCACAATGGGTGTTGGTGGAGATGCAGATAAGCAACCACAATACTACAAAAACAAGAAACTTCTTCATGTGTGACTCTCCAACTGTATTGTTCTATTCCTGTGGTGCCGTACTTTGCATAATTCTAAATTCTGCGAGATATAGCTATACCAGCATCGCCTTTATATTCTCCATCCAACAAATCCCCGATCCATGTACGAAAATTATTAATGTTTTCATTATCAGTCTTGCGGATTCGAAATTGTCTACGATCTCTATTATAGTCTGCGGGTAAACATAAGAGCATGTGATCGATAGTAATGGCATCGATTTCTACATCAAGCATTTGGTAACAGATAGGATGCCTGTTTTGAATGCGTTCGAGTAATGCAAAAATAAAGGGCTTTCTTTTGAATTCAACTATGAAAGCTGCAGATCCCGTTTCATTACTGCCAGCAGCTTGCATTGTGCAGGGTCTGACATCGCATACACCGCTGAGTGGAATTTCTACAACTGGTTTGTAGAGAGTATGAGCACTATCTGACACTGAAAATGCAAATTGTTTGTACGGTTCGTTACCATCCCATATTGTATCTACTATTACTTTATCGTGGTGCTTTTCTGCGCTGTGAATATAACTGTTGATTGTGATGGTAAGTAATACAAAGATGATGAACATGAGACGGCTCCTGTGTGTGATAGTAGTGTTTATAACGGCTCTTATCGTATAGATGCGGGCAAAAAATGCAAGCGTGGTTCGCGGGAAGAATTAATGAAGTTGACTCACTTTCTGAACCACGCCATACTTGTGCATAAAAATAGCTCACATGGAGAAAATACATGCTACATCTTTTCTTGTTACTCGCGCTTGCAACAACATTCAGTTACGCTGCTGATAGCCAAAAGCCAGATTTGCCGTTCACGCTCACATTCCCTGATGATGATCGCACGTTTAACACAACAGGGCAGATTGCAACATTTAATACCACAACACAGCAGATTGCATGGTCAAAAACACTGTTAAATGTTATTGATGATCTTGGTGTGCAAAATCAAATACCAGTGTACAACGTACAAGAATCGATCTTTAACTGTCTTTCAACAATTCTTGTGCAAAGCAGAAATCCGGTGGCTCTCCTTGATACTTCGTTACCTTTGAATGCAATAAAGGACAAAATTATTTTGAAGCGCCATGACTCTGAATTTATATGTGTTGATGATCGTGATTTACTCATACAGGCAAATTATTTGGATGTGCATCACAAAGTCAAAAACAGCATCGCTAAACTCTATACGGATGGTCTGCGTGATCCCAAAGTCACTGTACAATCCGGTAATGACATTGTTTTTGATAATCAGCCTCATGAGCTAGAGCCGCTCCCCGCTGGTTGGTTATGGCATGATATGCTGCAGAAGATAGAACCACAAACGCTCAAGCGTGATTTACAGCTCGGCAAAGTAGAGATACTAGGAGGGCCTATCATCAGTAATGCATCCTCAGCAGGAAATGTTGCGTGTATGTGGCAACAGGTCGGTGATGGTCATCTTAACAAGGATTATCTTGTGACAAAATTGGCCATAGTAGATTTTGATAACCCACAAAAAACAGCACATTTTTTGGTTGATTCAAAGAGTTTTTATATAGATGCTCTGTGCGCTCTTTCTCACGATGGCCGCTATGTTCTTGTATCTCCGGATATTACGGATAGATTAGATGCTAATGTTTATTATTTACATCTCTATGATTTGCATCAGAAGAGAGATCAGAACCGACTTTGGTACACCACGATAACAATAAATGGTGCTGATATAATCTCACAAAATATTCCTGCAATCATATGTGATGATACAAAACAATTGTTTCATGTTCTTATTTCTGGGCGCAACATACAAAACACTGCAGAAGCCATTTCTGTTTTTACTATCGATCCTGCGCAGCCACATAAAGAACTATCCTCAACAAAGTTTGATACAATACTAAATAAAAAGGCAGCAGAAATGATATGGAGCTACGTACATGGTAACCTCGTTGGCATTGCATATAATTTGGAACAAGGGTGTTTGTTCAAAGATGGCAAACTTTACAATTGTTCATTCGATGAAAAAGAAAAAAAGTGGATATACACAATCGATGATAAAGCATATGATGCCGATTTTGATGTGATACAAAGTAGTTTAGTGCCCGGAGAAAAATTGGCGTCGATTCGAGAGTTTGGTGCGATTCAGTCTTCATTCATACCGAATATAAAAGAGGCCATACCGCATTGTATTTTTATGCTTGCCAATAATAAAATAATCGAAAAAATACAATTCGATCCTTATCATTTGTGCATCACCAGTATTCAAGGAGGTTGTGCACAGATCCATCGCCTTAGGCCGCCAAAACTTGTGGCCATGTGGCACATGCTCAACAAAAAAATTCGCTCGGGTGATCCTAAAATTCTTATCGATTCCTATGTGCTCAATCGCTATTACACACGGCCGTATAAGAATTGGAAAGCTGAATGTGATTATCTCAAACCATACACTTCAAAAGAAGTCCAAGAGATTTGCAACACTGATGGGATGGAGCCTATGACAGTTGACACAAAAACTAAAGATGCGTCCGCTGCAGAAACTCCATGCGTAGTGAGTTAAAACTTACAAACCAATATCTTTAATAAACGCATCAATGCGTGGTTCGCGGCCGAGGAACTGTTGCAACAACAGCTGTGCTGGTTTAGTGCCACCAGGGGCCAGGATCGTTTCAGCGTAACGGCGGCCGGTGGCGGTATCAAGAAGGCCACTCTTTTCGATTTCGCCAAAAAGATCGAGCGCAAAGACTTTTGACCAGAGATAACCATAATATCGTGCGCTGTAACCAGTCAGGTGGCCAAAGTTGGCGTAGAAGTGATTTTCCGGATCAAACCAAATATGGGGCGCATAGGTGGTGAATATATCACGTAGAATTGCATCAAGATCTGGGTTTTGTTCTTGATGCAGTTGCAGCGAGAGGAGCGCATACCGCGCTTGATTACGTACAAAGATCGCTGCATCAAATTGCTTTAGTTTTAAAATCTGCTGAATCGTTTCCTCAGGGAGTGGCTCGCCCGTTTTATAGTGGCTGCTCACCATACGTAGGATTTCTGGGTTCCACAGCCATTCTTCAAGCATCTGGGATGGCATTTCAACAAAATCTAGCTTTACACTAGTGCCTGAATAGGATGCGATCGCGGTGCGGCCCAGCAGCGCATGAATCGCGTGGCCGAACTCATGGAAGAACGTTTTTACATTGTCTCGTTTTAATAATGCGGGTGTTTCGGCGGTTGCACGGGGAAAGTTTGCCATCACTACCGAAATCTCTGGCAAGTGTGTGCCATTATGATCTTTGACTGCGGGTACAATGGTGGAGTGTGCAGCATGAGTATATTTGTTTGGGCGCGGATAGAGATCAAGAATAAAGATACCAAGCAGTGTATTGGTTTTTGCGTCATAGGCCTCTAATGCATACAGTTCATCATGCCACAAACAGAGTGCTGGTATCTTGACGAATTTGAGACCAAAAAATTGCTCATAAATGTTGATAAGTCCTTGGATCGTTTTTTCCATGGGGAAATAGTCACTCAACTTGGTTTCATCGAGCGCATACTGCTCTTTTTTATACTGTTCTTTCAGGTACGATAGGTTCCATGGTTTTACCTGTTCTTGTAACACACTCTCACCGAGAATACGCACAAGCTCCTGTTCTTCTTTTTCTGCCGCACGCATCAAAATATTTTTCAAAAACTGCTCGACAGTCTCAGGTGTTTGTGCCATCTGATTTGCAAGATCATAAGCTGCATAATTTTGAAAGCCCACCAGTTGTGCTCGTTCAAAGCGCTTTGCAAGGAGCTGCTCAAGGATCTGTTTATTTGCAGGATAGGCGCGATTCTGATAGAGCTGTGCAAGCTGTTTACGAGTATCTTCAACGGCACAATTTTGAAGCACTGCAGTATAGGTTGGATAATCAAGGCCGATGATGTAGTCGCCTGTTTGCGTCCGTTTGAGTGCACCAATAAACTGCTCATCAAGCCCTGTGAGTGCCTCGCGTGGCACCGTAATGGTGCGCTGTTCGTCTGCAATATTTTTGCTGAATTCAGAACACAACCGGGTAATCTCTTTATCAAGCGCAAGCAGTTGTGCCTGTTTATCTGCAGGAAGCAGGAGCCCAGCACGTTCAAAGTCACGCATCGTTTCGTCGATAAAATAGCGCTGTGCATCGCTCAGACTGACGTTCGAGCTATTGCCATCTACGTATGCCTTAAAGGCCTTAAAAAGCTCTGGATTATGCATCACTTGCTCAGCAAAGAAATTTTTAATTTCAAGCGCAACGGTACGTGCCGTTTCACGGAGTGTATCATCAGGGCTCAGGTGTTCGAGTATCTCGGTGATGTTGCACAGTAATGCAAGATCGCTGATTGATGCGAGTTCATCAAACGGTTGCACGGTGTTGGCGTAGGTCCGCTTATCATGCGGCATGGCAATAATCTGGGCGATGGCGATTTGTGCTTGATAGGTTGCTTTGCTGTGCATATCTTTTAGTTCTGCTACGGAACGCGGCAGCACTTTACTCAACGCATCGAGTGAGGTGAGCCGATTATACAAGCGCTTTTCACCTCTCGAGGATTTAAAAAAGTATGCAAAACAAAAAGCGATAATGAAAAGAATGATCATAAAAAAAATAACACGCATGGGAGGCCTTTATTTTGACGATTGTTCTTTTTGTAATGTATACCATTCTTCGCGGAGTGCAATCGCTTTTTCAAAATCAAATGCCTCTGCCGCCTCCTTCATTGCTGCTTCAAGCTCAAGCAGGCGAGCACCGATATCGTGCGGAGAAACTGTTTCTCCGGCCTTGGCTTTCTTTTTCTTACGTTGAGAAGCTTGTGCAATCGCCTCCTGGATGTTGACGATACTTTTGACCACTTCACGTTTGACTGTCTGCGGAATGATGCCATGTTCTTTATTGTAGGCCAACTGCATGGTACGGCGCCGGGCGGTCTCTTCCAGTGCACCTGCCATCGATTTGGTGATTGAATCAGCATATAAAATTACGCGCGAATCTGCATTACGCGCTGCGCGGCCCGCTATCTGAATGATAGAGCGTTTATCACGCAAGAAACTTTCAACATCGGCATCCATGATCGCCACAAGTGCAACTTCAGGCAGGTCGATCCCTTCACGCAGCAGGTTAACGCCGACCAAGCAATCAAAGATGCCAAGCCGCAACTTTTGCAAGAGTTCTGTACGCTGCGGCGTTTTGAGCTCGCTATGCAAATAACAGACTTTTAATTCTTGTTCTTCAAGGTAGCTTGCAAGTTCTTCCGCCATCTTTTTAGTCAATACCATTACCAGTGAACGGTAGCCAGCATCACGAGTTTTTCTAATTTCTGCAATCAGATGATCAAGCTGGCCGACGCGTGGCACTATCTCAACTGCAGGGTCAACAAGCCCCGTTGGACGAATGATCTGTTCCACCACTTGATCAGTATAGGTCATCTCATATTCGCCCGGCGTTGCTGAAACAAAGAGTACATCGTTAAAAAAGCGCTCAATTTCATGGAACTGGAGCGGTCTATTATCATAGGCACTCGGCAGGCGGAAGCCATACTCAATCAGCGCCTTTTTACGGGCGCGGTCACCATTATACATGCCCCGTAGCTGTGGAATTGCGATATGAGATTCATCAATGATCAATAAAAAATCTTCAGGAAAGAAATCAAAGAGGCAAAAGGGCGCATCATTTGTTTTACGTCCATCGAAATAGACTGAATAGTTTTCAATACCGGTGCAGTAACCGGTCTCCTGGAGCATTTCGATATCATGCATCACACGCTGCGAGATCCGTTCGCGATAGATCTCCTTTGGCAGCTGTGGCGCCCAGGCTTTCAGATCGTGCTTGATTGCTTTAATCGCTCCTTCCTGGCGATCTTGTGGCGTAACAAAATGTTTTGCCGGAAAGATCACCATCGTATCAAGGGGCATGAGTACGTTGTTATTTTGCTTGTGGATCCACTGCATTCCCTCGATTTGGGAGCCAAAAAGCTCAATGCGCAACACATCTTTATAATAGGGCAGCTGGACTTCAATCGTATTGCCCCGAATCTGAAATGTGCCCGACATCTTTTCAGTATCGTTGCGTTTATATTGTACGGTAATAAGCTGACGGATCAGATCATCGCGGCCTATCTTTTGGCCGACGGAGAGCGAAAATGCCGCCGTGCGGTAGTCGTGGGGATTACCGAGTGAGTAAATTGCAGAGACGGATGCTACTACGATCGTATCAGAACGATTGATAATCGAGGCGGTGGCCTCTACGCGTAATCGTTCGATCTCGCTATTTACCTTGGTCTCTTTGGGAATATAGATATCCTGTGCTGGCAGGTATGATTCTGGCTGATAATAATCGTAATAGCTGACAAAATAGCAGACTTTATTTTTGGGGAAAAAGAGCGAAAACTCTTCATAGAGCTGTGCAGCCAACGTTTTGTTGGGACAGAGTACCAAGACTGGCTTTGATTGGCTTGCAATGACATGAGCCATGGTAAATGTCTTGCCCGATCCGGTAACGCCAAGCAAGGTGGACCGGCATGGCCGTTGTGCAGTCAAGGCCTTAATTGCCTCCGGCTGGCTGCCCGCAGGGGGGAAGGGGATATTAAGCTCAAAAGGGAACGGCTTATAAAAAGATGACATAGCACACTGCCCATAGTAAAAGTTTTCTATTAATCAATGTGCCATGATTTTATAGCAATAGCTATGAGAGGGGCTTAAAAATAGTATTGATGCTGTATTAAAAGAGCTTACGCTTTACCGGTTGCACGGTAGTTGTAGTCGTCGTGGTGGTGGTAGTCGATGGCATCAAGGTGCTCATACTTGTAGCAACTGCTGCAATTTCCGCGAGATTATCTGCAACCGGAGCTTGTTGATGCGCCGTTCTTCTTCGTTTGGCAGCACGCTCTTCTGGCATCCGCTCACTCAATCGTTTACCCGTTGGGCTCAACACCACAAATTGAGAATTTGCTTCCTGTGCTTTCTGGTGGATTTTATTGTGCCGCTCTCTCAGAGGGCTAATGCTTTTGATCCGTGTTCTAAAAGTACTGTTGAAATCTTGTGCACTCGTTTCAGTAAAATTTGCACTTCCTACCTCAACCATATCGACCGTTGCATCATTTTCTTTTTTACGCACCCCTACTACTTTTGCATGATGACTGCTGCTTGGATTTACACGGACCGCAATTCTGACATTTGGTTTTTGTGCCAGCGCTTTCCACTTCTCAAAATAGGGAGGTATGGCGGTATGATCAGCAATAATTGATTTTAGTACGTCATCGGGCAGAGATTTTGCAAAACTAGGAAAACCTCCCATGGATTCAAGAAAGATGGCCTCACTCCCCTGCACGAACTGTTCACGCGTAGCCGCAATATCGGTCTGAACCGTAGAAGTAAGTTTTGTAGGGCTTTCTAGTGAATCAACAACACGAGCTGTTTTTAACTCTGCATCACGTTGTTGTTTAAGCTTTTTAGGGGTATGAAAAACGGTACTCCCATCATAAGCGTGCGCATACGGTTTGTATCCTTCTTGAAAAATTTTCTGTGCAGCCTTCAGACTTGCGGGATCGGCAAGCTCAACCAAACATTCTTCATTTCTCTCAGCTGCATTTTTTGATCCCAAATTACAGGATCCCAAAAAGACTGTCCCAGAAAGATTTTCAGAAGATCCGGAACCGTCAGTCTTCTTATTAATAATGGCTACCATTTTATCATGAATACGACTTGAATTGTACACATCACCAAGACCAGTCTTGGCGAGTTCATCGATAGTTTCTTTGCCCTCAGCTGTTCTCAGCTGACGAGTGTTGGGATAATACGATACGGAAACACCATGCTCAGCGCTCTCTTTTGAAAGAGGAATAAACATCGACAAATCTTCGGTATGAAACGCCGTTGCAATATGCACTGATCGACTAATACCAGGCTGCAGATTATCTCGCTGTTCTTTCAAAGCAGCAGCGATCTTTTTATCAGCACCAAGCTTTTGCCCGATATTTATCCTTGCCCCATTGTTTCCTTCAAGGACTGCATTGTGGTCACCTCCAAAGATGCCAAAAGAAATAGTTATAATCGCTAAGATTTGAATAAATCGATACATAAATCCCCCATCCGCCGACGCTCGTTTACGAGCTGTGGCGTGATAGCCACGCCGAAGCACTGAATAGTGCATAGGCGGGCATTTAACCGTATTTCACCAGTATGACTGATTGTATAGAAATGTCAAATAAATAGGGCGCAGATTTTCTAAAAAGAATCAAAAAAATAGGCTCAATATATTGAGCCTATCGATCTATACGAGTTTTTTAACCTTTTATAGCTCTCTGCGGAGATTGAGCTGAGAAAAGAGGATTTCGAGGTTTTTGCCCTTAAAATCGTTCATAACCTCTATGAAAAGCTTGGCATCGGCGCTGCATGAGGTGCATTGAGAGACATCAGTGCATGTTTTTTTGCCGCATTCGCCGCAACAGCCACCGGTGCATCGTTTAATAAATTGGTCATCGATGATTTGCCGGTAATCTGAATCAGACGAGGTATGCAGTTTTACAATTCGCTCTATGATGCGCCGTTCTTCAAGGGTTAAGAATACCGCGTATTGGCCATCGTCAGTGTAATAAGTAGGTTCTTTTGGCTTTTCTTTTGGATCTTCTGAAGGTTGCACATATTTTTCACCGGGCTTGAGTTTGTATCGTTCATAGGTATAGACACTGCATATTACCAAAAGACCAAGTGCACCAACTAACTGCAACTTCTTCATGAAACCTCCTTATGTTTAACTTCATGATAATAAAATGGCGAGTTGTATTGCAATAATCGCTTATGGGAACTGTATATTGCTCCCCAGACTGCGCCAATCGTGCTCGAATTGTGCAATGCCCTTATCGGTTAACTCATGGTGTGTAAGTTCTTGAAAGAGTTTTGGGGCGATAGTGATTGCATCAACGCCCAAAAGCATCGCCTGTTCAACCTGGGCAGCAGTGCGTAATGAGGCTGCAAGAATCTTGCTTTGAAAGCCATACTGATTGCGGAGTGCGCAAAGATCAGATAAAAAGGAGATGCCATTTTGGCCGATCTCTTCAAGCCGACCGACAAAAGGGGATATTGTGTGGACACCAAGTTTGGCCATCCACATTACTTGGGCAACGGAAAAGACAAGCGTGATATTAAGTTTTATCCCATCATCAACGAGCCGTTTGATGGTGGGGTAGTATGCGATATGGCACGGAATTTTGACGAGCACGGTATCTTTGAGCTTTGAAAGGGCTCGTGCTTGGGCGTAGAGCTTTTCAGGATCTTTTTCGGTTACCTCAAGGCTGATCGTGCCGTGTGGCAACACTTCAAAAATCTTTTCAATCACCTGGCGCGGTGAACCGCCTTTTTTTGAGAGGTTGGTGGGGTTTGTGGTAACCCCATCAACCAGACCTGTCTTTGCAAGCTCTTGAATCAGATTATAATCGGACGTATCAAGATAGAGTTTCATGGATATCCTCAGTACTTTTTTTTATTAAGGTACTGAGGACTATGTATAAACTCAAGAACAGATTGGATAGATCTGAATTTAGTAAGAACGGATATGCGATAAATGCTCGCGAACAATCCGTTTAATCTCTTCTGCATTATTAATTGCATTAGCTTTGATCATCGCTTGTACAGCATTGTAGACGCAAACGATCATCGCAATGGTTGCTGTTGGTTGTTCATTTGTCAGCGATGTAAGTAATGCAATTATAGCTGCGCCTGTTCCTATGAGCATATTCGCCTTAAACCCATATTGTAGTGTGGGTATGATTGTTTCATCGATGCGTGCATCAACCGCGTGTTGCACATCAGAGCGTGGAGCAAGCTGGGATGCTGTGCTTAAAGAAGGAATAGCAAGCAAGGCGCACAGTGACAAAGTACGAAACATCATAAGAGATCCTTTCAGGTAAAAAACATGTCTTCTATATTCCAACAATTTGATCTATTTGTCAAATCTAAGGCGGCCCGTGTTTTTCAAATGGAAAAGCTCAGGGACTATGAGTAATTTCAAAATCTATGATGGAGAACATTGCCTTTGCGCTTCTTTATCTCTTCTTCTATCTTTTTACACGTCTCTGCTGCTGATAAATTGGTGTTATCAATCATGATCGCATCAGGTGCAACGGCAAGCGGGGAATGCTCCCGTATGGTATCACGCTGATCCCGTTCAATTAAAAGCTCTCGTGCCTCCTGAAGGGTAAAACTATTTCCCCGTTTTGTTTGATCTTGTTGCCAACGCTGTGCGCGAACTTCCACAGAGGCGGTCAAGAAAAATTTTAAATCGGCATGGGGGAAAACGGCGGTGCCCATATCGCGGCCATCGGCAACGATATTGCTCGTTGCGCTGTATTCTTGTTGCACCAGGCGGATCGCCTCGCGGATAGCAGGGTTTTCTGCCAGGAGCGACGATGCTTCATCGACTTTTGGGGTTTTTAAATAGGGGGTGATATCTCTGCCATCAAAAAAGATCTGTTCGCCATGATTGAGGCTATAGAGATAGCGTATGCGTTTTACGTTGTAGAAAGTGCTCACTGCCGTGGGATTAAGATGAGCAAACTTTTTTTTGGTATAACCCTCTTTCAACAGCACATAGGCACAGGCACGATACAAAAGGCCGGAATAGAGATAATAAAAGCCTAATTTTTGTGCCACACAGCGTGCCGCTGATGATTTACCGCTCGCCGCTGGGCCGTCTATGGTAATAATCATATCACCTCATCGTAGGTAGAAAACGTAATATCAACACCAATTAACTCAAGTGATAGTTTACCATTCCAATAATTTTTGCTCACCTGTGCAATAACACAGAACGGTTCAAATCCTTTTGCAAGCAGTTCAGTATAGAGTTCAGGACGATTAAAAAAGATGAGCGGTTTGATCACCCCTTCAGCAAAGACCATACATTTAACGTGCAGTTCTTTGAGTAACGTTGGTTTTTGCACGAGCACCACATTTTTTACGCAAAAAAGCGGCACCGGATTTTCATTGCCAAATGGTTCTAAATGTTCAAGATCGTGGACAAATTTACTTGTCAGATCGGGCAATGGTAGGTGTGCATCAACTTTAAGTTTTTGTATAAAATCGTCAGCGGTTAAGCGGGCACCGATGTAACTTTCAAGCCGTTCTTTAAACGCAGGTAAGTGTTCTTTCTTCAGCGAAAGACCTGCAGCCACCGTGTGGCCACCAAACTGCACCAACAGATCACGCGTTTCATGCAGCGCATCAAAGATGCTGAGCGCTGGAATGGAGCGGCACGAACCTTTCAAGATCCCCTGCGAGGTTTCATGCAGTAAAATAACCGGTCTGCCATATTCTGAGACGATGCGCGATGCAACCAGGCCAATCACTCCCGGCGGCCATTGATTGCTGGTGGCAACAATAATTTTCTCACGGGTTATATCGATAATGCCCGCTTGCACACGGCTGACAATATCTTGAATAATATCTTTTTCGATCGCCTTACGCGCCTCGTTGAGCTGAAGTAGAATACGCGCAACTTCATCAACATCATCCTGACTTGAGCCGATCAAAAATTTAACACCCTGACGCGGATCTTCCAGCCGCCCGAGCGCGTTAATTTGTGGTGTTATCGAAAACCCAATATCAAGAGATGAAAGGGGCTTGTCACTTACTTTGCCATTTTTTTTGAGCGCCACCAGCGAGAGACTATCAACACAATTGTTGACGTATGAGAGGCCATACCGCACCCAAAATCTATTTTCACCACGGAGCGGCACCACATCGGCCACGGTGCCGAGTAACAACAACTCATATGCTTTGTGCGGCAATGCGAGACCACGCCGTTCATACAAGAGTGAGAGGATTTTGAATGCAACGCCAACGCCGGCGAATGATTTAAAGGGATAGGTGCAATCATCTTGATTTGGATTAACGATCGCATAAGCATCAGGCAGGTGATCATGAGGCCGGTGATGATCAGTGATAATAAGATCGATACCACGTTCCCGTGCGCGTGCAGCAGGCTCGAAGGCGGTGATACCATTATCAACGGTGATCACCAGCGTGTAGCCATTATCAGCAGCACGATCGATTATCTTGGTGGAGATGCCATACCCATCATGGACCCGGTGGGGCAGAAAAAAATTTGCCTGCGCCCCGAGAGGCAACAGGCAATTCATCATCAACGCGGAGGAGGTTATTCCATCAACATCATAATCACCAAATACGAGAATCTTTTCATTACGTTCGATTGCAAGTTCGATGCGTTCCACCGCCTTGAGTGCATCTTTGAGTGCACGTGGATCATGGACATCTTTATCGTAGGTGGTGAATAAAAACTCATCAATTAATGCGCGGGTTGTAAATCCACGCGAAATTAATATCTCTGCAACGGGGATTGCAAGGTTGTAACTGCTTGCAAGAGCGGGCAGCGTTGCGCGATCAGTAATCTGTGGTAAAAGCCAACGATATTTTGAACCTTGGAGAGTATAACGGTCCATGCGATCCTTGCACGAATAAGTTTATGCATCTATGGTAGCTGCTTGTGCAAAGAAGGCAAGAAAATTTGGTGATGGTTTAGCGATAATACTGATTTAATCGCGCTTTCAATTCTGCAACGGTCAGCGAATCAGTTATTGTTACTTCTATGCCGTTGAGGAGAAATCTCACTTTAGGCACAGTATTACTTGTTTTGAAAACAGCACCATTCTTGAAAAAGGGATATTTTGCAAGATCGATCATTACAAACATAACATCGGGATATTGTGCTAACAACGTAGTTATCGATTGTTCAGTTTTTACGCAATATTTGCATGCTTTTTTGCCAAAATAGATAACCAATTTTGGATATTTTTTAACAACTTCTCCTAAAGCACGAAACGCCATATCTTTATTGGCAGCACCCTTGAGAAAAGCGTCAAAAGTTAATTGGCCAGCAGTAGCCTGAAAACCTGCCACTAAAGCTAGGCCCAATGCTATTTTTTTGCATAAGTTCATGGTCTTACCTCATTCGTTTCCGCCGTCGCCCACCTTCGCACTTTTGGTGCTTCCGACTTTGCATAAAGCTACGTCGGACGTATCGGCGTGGCTGTGGCGTGATTTAATTCTATACGTAGGGTTAAGTATGCCCTTTCTTTAAAAAATGTCAAATTCAGTTTGAAAAAATCAATCAGGGATAGATTGCCAAAATGTGCATCCAGTCTTGACTTTTACCTCTTTTTGGCCCATCATGTAAAGGTTTTACTCTTTTACGGTGGATGAGCAAAAATCATGATTCGTCTTCATATGAATGAAAATCCCTTGGGTATGAGTCCCTTAGCGGCAGAACAGGTCAAAAAAGCGATACCTTTTTTGTCTCAATATCCTCTGCCAGACGATGAAACAAATCTCGCTAATGCTCTTGCCGGTTTTTATGCGGTCGAACCGACCCAGATTGTAATTGGTAATGGGAGCTCTGAGATAGTTGAACTTATAGCCCGTAATTTTCTTACGGCAGAAAGCTCCGCTGCCTACTTTCAATATAGTTTTGAGCTTATCCCGCTTTTGGTACAGCGCTCTCATGCGGCTTCTATTATGGTTCCCACGCATAGTTTCTATCCCGATATCGATGCACTTATCGCATCTATACAACCAAACACTCGCGTTGTATGGCTTGTAAATCCCAATAATCCTACTGGCGTTTTGATTGCACCGGCAGATATAGAAAGGGCACTCAAGAAGATACCATCTAATGTAATCGTTGTGCTTGATGAAGCCTATATCGAATATGTTGATTCAAATTTACGTTTTGAGAGTATCGATGCGCTTAAAAAATATCCGAATTTGATTGTATGCCGCACTTTTTCCAAAATATATGGTCTTGCTGGTTTACGCATAGGATATGCGATTTTAAGAGCAGAGGCCGTTTTATTTTGGAAATATGAGCATGCACGTGACGAACGTCATTATCTGACTGGTGCAGTTGCCAAGTTAGGTCTTG
>Ga0207061_1102_pt1 | contig 23447 bp, 25 predicted proteins | sample Alteio_BWMinCont_31_FD_153275 | JGI IMG/M metagenome (GOLD analysis project Ga0207061, IMG submission 153275) | Enriched cells from forest soil in Barre Woods Harvard Forest LTER site, Petersham, Massachusetts, United States -... | ecosystem: Environmental > Terrestrial > Soil > Temperate forest >... | reverse complement strand
CTCTGGCATACGGTCAGGCTTGCCTCTTAGCGCTTGTTCCATAAAGTATACCCACATTGGTAATGCACTTTTCCATGCGTATTCTTTAAGTGATTTAGTCTCGTCATAACCCATCCATGCAGTGGCTACTAGATCACGGTTATATCCTGCAAACCACGCATCGACATAATCATTAGTTGTTCCGGTTTTCCCAGCTAAATCTTTACGCCCTAGTTGTAATGCAGTGCGACCGCTACCAGTGTTGATCACATCTTGTAACATCGATGTCATTATATAACTAGTCTGTGCGCTTAGTACTCTTGGTGCTGGCTTTTCAATGCTGGTTATAGTCGTAGGTTCGGCAGTGTATACTACGCGTCCCTGAGAATCGAGAATCTGTTTTACAAAATACGGTTCGATTTTATACCCGCCATTAGGGAAGGTGCTATAAACCGCGGTTAATTGTAACGGGGAAATATTATTAGTTCCTAATGCTAATGAAAGACCACGCGGTAAGCTTGATGATTCTATTCCCATATTTGTTAATACTTCAATGGCCTTATCAATGCCTAAAGCCTGTAACAAACGAATCGAAACCATGTTCCTAGATTTCGAGACCGCAGTGCGTAGTCTTGTTGGGCCATAAAATTCTTTAGTATGATTTTCAGGACGCCAATCACTGTTAGGATCATCGTGCACTATAGGGGCATCGTTTAATATGCTGGCTGCAGTGAAATTGTTCTCTAGTGCAGCTGCGTATATTAGAGGTTTAATGCTGGAGCCACCTTGTCGCAGCGCTTGCGTAGCACGATTGAAACTGCTTCTTTCATAATCAAATCCACCTACTAATGATAATACGGCACCAGTATTTGGATCCATCGCTACGAATGCTGCCTCAACTTCAGGGACTTGTGAAAGAATCCATTGATCTTTGCTTTGCGGAAATACATAAACTACATCGCCAACTTGTACGCTATTAGCGATGCCACCCCAGTTAATAGAAACCTTGCTGCCATTTTTAAGTACTACGTTTGCAGTGGTCTCTTCCACATCTGTTATAACTGCAGGCCATAATGAGTTTACTTTAGGCACGTCCTGTAATTCAGCAATGTAATTGCTGTCAGATCGTAAGCGTTTGACTGGGCCGCGATACCCGTGACGTTGATCGTATTCCAATACGGCCCTAGTAACCGCTTTGTTTGCGGCTATTTGTAGATTACTATCGATAGTCGTAATTACTTGATAGCCTTGCGCATAGGCGTCCTCACCAAATATTTCAATTACTTTTTGACGCGACATCTCGGCGACATAAGCTGCATGTAGTTCAATTGCTCTACCATGATAGGTAGTTGTTATAGGTTGTCGCATTGCATCTTCATATTCTGCTTGCGTTATTAAATTATATGTACGCATTCTATCTAGTACGTGTGTGCGTCTTTTTATGGCGCCTTCGGGGGAATTAAGAGGATTAATAGCGGAAGGTGCTTGTGGTAGACCAGCCAGCATGGCAATCTGCGCCAGATTTAGCTTATCTACTGTAGTGCCATAATAAACCTCGGCTGCTGCACCAACACCATAGGCACGCTTTCCGAAATAAATTTTGTTTAAGTATAATTCTAAGATTTCATCTTTAGTTAGCTCTTGTTCAATTTTCAAGGCCAGTAATATTTCGTTAACTTTTCTAGTATAGGTCTTGGTTCTGGTTAGAAAGAAGTTACGCGCCACTTGCATGGTAATCGTGCTGCCGCCCTGTTCTTTAGTTCCTTTGGAAACCAGGTTTACAACTGCTCGCATCAAACCACGAAAATCTACGCCAGGATGACTATAAAATCTGCGATCTTCCGTGGCGATCACTGCATCTTTTAATTGTTGTGGAATTTGAGCTAGTGGCAAAGGGGAACGACGTTTTTCTCCATATTCTGCAATTAGCTTGCCATCAGTTGAATATACTCTTAGAGGCACCTGTAGCTGGACATCCCTTAACATATCGACTGGGGGTAGATTTGCTTCTACATGGATGACGAAGGCCGTTACCACTGCAATACCAATTACAACGGCAGCAAAAAAAATTTTCCATGTAAGCTTCGATAATGTAAGCATTTGTTCTCTATATATTAGTATTTTTCAGGATATAGGGCCAGCCCCCAATCGCCTAATATGTTATTGGGTTATAAGTCAAAAGACAAGATAATATTGACTTAGGTGTATACACAGCTAGACTTAAGTAAGGTAGACAGCTTGAGGCGTATAGTGTTTAGTTATCATAACGTTTTAGAATTTTTTGGCTTTGATACGGACCCAATAATAGGTTTGGATATTGGTTTGACTGCAGTCAAGGTATTGCAGTTAAGCAAATCTGGGGATCGTATCAAAGTCGAGCACTATGCAATGGTCCCACTGGAACAGGGCGTAGTCAATGAAAAGAATATTGTAGATCGAGATCGCGTAATAGCCGCAATTAAGTCCGCGATTAAAATATCCGGGATTAGTACAAAGAAGGTTTGCGCTTCAATATCGAACTCAATGGCTATCACTAAAGTTCTTAAATACGAAGCTGGTCTCAGTGATAAGGAAATTGGCAATGAAATTGAGATGGAAGCCGGTAAGTATATTCCATATCCACTAACCGAAGTAAATTTGGATTATACGGTACTTGGGCCAGTTGCTAATAATGAAAATTTAGTAAATGTTTTATTGATCGCATCAAAATCAGAAAATGTAGATAATATATCGGGTTTAATAATTGAGTCTGGTTTAATCCCAGCGATTGTCGATGTCGATGCATATGCGATTGCTAGAGCTTTTGAGATCGTGGCTACAAAATTGCCAGGGCAAGGCAAGAACAAAATAATAGGAATTTTAGATATTGGTTCGAATCTATCTACATTAAATATCTTGGATAACGGTAACATAGTTTACGCGCGTGAACAGGCATTCGGTAGTCAACAACTTTTAGATGAAATCCAAAATATATATGGTTTAACTTATGATGAAGCTATTTTAGCGCTTAGGTATGAAACCTTGCCAAAAGATTTTTATCCCGAGGTTCTAGAGCCTTTTAAACAATCTGTAGCACAGCAGGTAAGTCGTTTTTGCCAATTCTTCTTTTCAGCCGGGGACTATAACAGTATCGATTATATATTCTTAACCGGTGGTTGTGCCAATGTGTTCGGTTTAGATAATGCTATTCAAAATAAATTACAAATTAAAACTTTTGTAGCCAACCCATTCGATGACATGATCATTTCCCCCTCTATAAATAGAGAGCACTTTGATTACGAAACATTACGATTGATGAAATGTTGTGGTCTGGCATTGAGGAATATAATATAAAATCATGATAGCAATAAATTTATTAGATTGGCGCTCAAAATATATAAACATACAGAATACAAGGCTTTATGTTGTAATTGGCGCTGTAGTATTACTATGTTCTTTAATTGCTTTAAGCTCTATTTTGATTATTAATAATATGATTACCACAGTTAATGAAGATATAACATATCTTGGCACGGAGTTAGTGACAGTAGAAGGCAAAATCCAAGACATTAAAGATTTGCAGGAGCAGAAATCAGTATTACTGTCAAGAAGACAGGTGATCGAGTCATTACAATCTAATAGATCTTTGGCCGTAATTATATTTGATACTTTAATACGTGCGGTCCCAGATGGAATAGTGCTAGATTCTCTCTCTCGCAAAGGGACAGAGCTTCTGTTATCTGGGAGCAGCGACTCTAATTATAGTATCACAGTGTTTATGGAAAATATGCAAAAGCTCACATGGGTAGCAGATGCAACTCTGTCAGAGATTAGGACTAGCGCCCCGAAGACGGACCAGACTAATGACGCAAAGGCTTCTGAACAGGCTCAGAGTCAAATAAGTTTTCAATTGAAGGTGACAATAAATGAAAATGCCTGAAATTGATTATGCGGCCTTAGAACTTAGAGAGATTGGTACTTGGCCGTTTGTATTGCGTGTTGCGATTATTGCTGCATCGGGAATTTTAGCGATTTTGGCAATATATTTTGTTATCATTGAGTCACACATGACAGTTTTGAATTTACAAGAAGAGCAACTAGTAACCAAACGAAATGAATTTAAAGAAAAGTATAACATGGCTGTAAATTTGGATGCTTATAAGCAACAAATGATCGAGATGCAAGGCATGTATAAAGAATATTTAAAAGCATTACCATCAGCTAGCGATATACCAGATTTGATAGATGGCATATCTAGATTAGGGGAAAGAAACAGCCTGAAATTCGGATCAATTAAAATTGGCGATGCAAAGGTAGCATCTGGATTTTATATGGAATTGCCAATTGATCTTATCATAACTGGTACTTATAACAACATTGGCAGTTTTATTAGTGATCTATCAAAACTGCCACGAATAGTTACTATAGAGGATTTTTCTATCAAGCCTATAGCAGATGATCAAAGCAATAAGAATCCAGGTCTATTGTTAATGAATTTGGCGATAAAAACATACTGGGTAGCAAGCCAAAGCGAGCAGCAATCTGCTGCTGGAAAAGTAAATAAAACCTCGGTGCCGCCGCCCCCTGCCAAGAGTTCATCACCTGCCGATAGTGAACCACTCGCGCCCCTTAAAGGTATGCCAGGTGCCCCACCATTACCGGCACCTAAATCTGGGGGCGCATAATGCGAATTATATATTTGTGTTTCGTTGTAATGGCCGTCGTTATCTTAACCGCGTGTGTCGAAAACAAGCAACAGACCGAGGTGTACGTAAATCAGATTAAACGGTCTGCTGTTGGGGCGGTAGAACCACTCCCAGCTAATAAACAATATAAAACGATGGACTACACTGCTGGATCCTTACGTAGTCCATTTATTACCAGTCATCAACCGCAGCAACCTAGTGCGGCTATCTCGCAACAAATAGAAACTAAATCTGTTCTTCCGCAACAACCGCGACCTGATGCCAAGAGGCCACGGGAGTATTTGGAGCAGTTTCCATTAGCTTCGTTTGTTATGGTTGGAACATTGAGTAAACCGGATATGAACTGGGGTTTAATAAAGGATAGGGGTGGGATGATATATGCCGTGAAAAATGGGGATTATCTAGGACAAAATTCTGGTAAAATAGTTGCGATTACTCCCGACCAAATAAGAATTATTGAGACTGTTCCAAATGGAGCCGGTGGGTGGATGCGCGCAAAGGCAACTATAATGTTAGTGCCGGAGGGTACAAAGAGTGAATAGGAATATTTTTTTAAAATTGGTATTTATGCTTTTGCTATGTATTAGCAACAAGATATATGCTGATTCATCTGTATGCCTCATAGGTATCGAGACTCGCAGCATGCCTGGTAATAAAGCACAAATCCTATTGGAGTTCAGTGGCACCCCGCCAACCCCAACTGGTTTTTCTATGGAAAACCCTTCCAAAATGATTTTTGACTTTCCTGATGTGCAGAATAATTTATCTAAACAGGTTTCTACTCAAAAACTAATACTGGGGATAGTAACGGGGATTAATTTTATTCAATCAGACTCTAAAACTAGGTTGATTGTCGATGTGTTAAATATAGTCCCATATAGTGTTGATTTTGACCGTAATAAAATAATTCTTACGTTAGACAATGATTTTGCATCACCGAGTAGTTCGACTGTTAACAATGAGTTTACTATCACGTCATTGGACTTTCATCGCGGCGAGCAGGGTGAGGGCCGTTTGATCATTGATTTTTCAAAAGATACCGTACCGGTTGATTTCACCGAAAATGATAATGAGATGCGTGTCGAATTCCGCGGCGCGACAATCCCAGAAAAATTATTGCGAAGGTTCGATGTAACAGACTTTGGAACTAATATTCAAAAGATAAATGTCGAGCGTGTTGATGATAATGTGGTAATCCATATAATTGCTACTGGTGAGTATGAAAAAGTCGCATATCAATTAGATAAACAATATATAGTACAGGTTCGTCCAATGGCGGCAGGATCTTTGGAGCAATTATCCTCACAAAAATTCAAATTTACTGGAGAAAGAATTTCTCTAAATTTTCAAGATATTAAAATTCGATCGGTTTTGCAGTTGATTGCAGATTTTACTAATCTTAATTTGGTTATTAGTGATTCTGTCCAAGGTAACGTGACTTTAAGATTGGAAAATATTCCTTGGGATGAGGCTTTGGCGTTTATTCTGCAATCTAAAGGATTATCACAACGTGCTAGTGGTAATATAATCCTGATAGGACCTAGTGAAGAAATGAACGCACGAGAACAATTGGCATTAGCTTCACAACAGCAGGTACAGGCACTTGCGCCATTAGAATCAGAATTTATACAGATTAATTATGCCAAAGCTGCCGATATGGTTACCATGATCAAAGATAAATCTAACAATTTGCTTTCAGACCGAGGCCAGATTAGTGTCGATACGCGTACAAACACTTTATTAGTGAAAGACACAGCAGAAAATATCATAAGCATTAAGCAACTTATTGAACGTTTAGACGTCCCAGTGCGTCAGGTGATGATTGAAGCTCAGATCGTAGAGACTACACTGTCATATACCGACGCGTTTGGTGTTCAAATGGGTGGTGCAGCTACAGCGCAATTGGGTAAATATACTTTGGGTGTAGCCCCGACAATGGAAACAGCGCGACAGTTTGCAGATAGCCCTACATCCAAAAATACAACTGCTAACAATTTATTTTTTGATTTTAGTGATTCAGCGGCGAAGGGTATTTTGGGTTTAGCATTGGCAAAGCTACCTGCTGGGACTTTGATAGACTTAGAGTTACAAGCCTCGGAGTTAGAGTCTAAAACAAAAACCATAGCACGGCCAAAACTGGTTACTCAAGATGGGCAGATGGCCTCGATAGAAACTGGGCAGGAAATACCTTACACCACAACTGCTCAGGCCGGCTCAACCCCAACAACAACTTTCAAAACAGCAGTGCTAAAACTACAGGTAACACCACAGATTACCCCTAACAATAAAATTTCAATGGATCTCACGGTAAACGATGATGCCCCGACTACTACAACATTTGATGGCCAGGTAGGTATCAACACAACTAGCATGACCACTAAAATCTTAGTTGATGATGGCGAGACCATAGTATTAGGTGGAATATTTAAGACGAACACTGGCAAGACAGTTCAATCAATTCCTTACTTAAGCAAAATACCGATCATTGGCGGGATTTTTAGAGCATCGGATACGACTGTTTCGCGCGATGAAATATTAATTTTCGTTACCCCAAGAGTAATTAAAAACATAGTTTCACGCTAGTTGTATTGACATTAATTGTAGCTAGCTTTAGATTGCTGAGTATGGAAAATAACGGTGTGTTTCTAGTAGGGCCGATGGGTGCTGGCAAGACTACAGTAGGTAAAAAACTGTCGGGTTTACTGTGCATGAAATTTATTGATTCCGATCACCTACTTGAATCCAAACATAATACTACAGTCGCAAATATCTTTAACTTTCACGGCGAAGCTTATTTCAGGGAACAAGAACAATCACTACTCCATGAACTTACCCAACGCAAAAATACTATCTTAGCAACGGGAGGCGGTTGTATATTGCGTGAGAGCACCAGAACAATTTTGTCCCGAAACGGGATTGTGTGTTATTTGCGTGTGAGTGCGCAGCAACAAATACAAAGAACTTTGTTTACAGGCCATCGACCAATGCTACCTGCTAATGTATCTGAACATTTAAATTTTTTTCAAAAAATGCATCTAGAACGTTCCAGCCTCTATGAATCTATAGCGCACTTAAGTATAGACACTGACTGTTTTGATGTAGATACAATAGCTCGTATGCTATGTAATAGCATTAAGGAATACAATGAAAATCATTAATAATGTCTATATTGAAACTGGCTTAATGAAAAACACACCCATTCTAGCAAATATGTTACAACTAGATAGTGTTATCATAATTACTGACAATTTAGTACCTAGTTTATACGTAGAAAATCTACGTGCCATGTTTGACACTAAATTTGTTGAAGTAATTGAATTACAGTCTGGTGAAGAGAATAAAAATTTTCTTGCGATTGAAACAATCCTCGCAGGTTTTATACGTTGCAAAGTGAGTAGATTTTCAACAATTATCGCCTTAGGCGGTGGTGTGGTTGGAGACCTCGCTGGCTTTGCCGCTGCTATTTATATGCGCGGTATAAACTGGATACAGATCCCTACAACTCTAATTGCACAAGTAGACTCAGCCTATGGCGGCAAGACTGGATGCAATTACCATGGGAAAAAAAATTTGTTAGGGGCGTTTCATTTCCCTCAGCTCGTTTTGGTTGACCCAGAATATATCCAATCCTTGGCGACCAAGGAATATATTTCAGGCTTAGCCGAAGTAGTAAAATATGGCGTGGCTTGTGACAAAGATTTTTTTGAATGGCTAGAGGTAAATAAGTTAAGCATCAAGAATCGTGATCCATCTGTACTACAGACTTTGGTAACAACCTGTTGTGAAATTAAAACAAATATTGTTGCGATGGATCCCAGGGACCAAAATGAACGAATGGCCCTGAATTTTGGACATAGTTTTGGGCATGCGCTTGAAGCCGCTACGTCATTTTCTGACTATTTACATGGCGAGGCAGTAGCTATTGGTATGTTGCTTGCAACTCGCCTGGCAGTTAGAATGGGTATGTTAGAGCGAGGTATATTGGACAGGTTACGTAATCTGCTAGAATACTTTGAATTGCCTACAATGGGCTTACCTTTTAGTGTGTTGATTGACTACATGGGCGATGACAAGAAGAATCACGCTGATAGGCTGAACCTTATATTACCTTATGCGCTTGGCAAGGTAAAAGTGGTTTCATTAATAAATATAGAAAGTTTAGAGGGTTTAATGCAAAGCTATGTCGAATAATTTTCATGGTGGTCATTGGGGGCAATGTTTAGAATTATTGAGTCATTTGTGTCAGTACGGCGATGACATCTTGCTGGTTTCTGGTCCGTCTGGGATTGGGAAGAGCACTATGAAAGAAGCTCTAATTAATAAAGACACAGATAGATTTATAGTTTGCGAGGTTTGGGCTACGCCAACCTTAACAACGGAAAGTTTTGCAGAGCGTTTAGATCTAGAGTGCCATAACCAAGACAATAAAGAGTTATTGCTATTAATCGATGACGCGCAAAATTTATCGCTCGATATCATTACATTATTATTACAGTTGAAACAAAAATCTGCGGCCACCGGGCTACTACACATCGTATTATTTGCAACTCCAGAATTGGAGCATAAGATTTCACGCTCTGTTCTTAAAGATGAATTTTTTGAGCAGACTCATTCTATAGAAATTGAGCCTTTAACGTTAGCAGAAGTTGAGGCGTTTTTAACCCATGAATGGCGCGAAGTCCATAATTCAGAGTTATTATTGAGCAAATCAAAGTGTAAAAAAATATATGCCTTATCTGCTGGGATTCCTGGAAAGGCTAAACAAATTGCCAGGGAAGTCTTGGCTGGTAAGGATGGACCTTCGTCGTCGCAAGATAAGTCTCGGCTATCGCCATTTGCAGTAGGGATCACGGTTTCATTTGGGGTACTATTTTGTATCTTGGCAGTTATATGGCCTTCCGCAGATGAGACGGTATTAGTGAAGCAAGCATCGCCTGCGGAATTAACGGTTGCAGCCATACCACAGTTAACTAAAGAAGAGCCGGATGTCGTCGTATCGACAATCCAGGTACAGCCGCAACCGTCTGTTGTCGTCGTAACCGACGATGAAAAAATGGCGCGTTTAGAACGAAAATTAGAGGCTTTGCAGCAACAATTGTCCGGGGAACAGGAAGCCAGACGTGCTGCTGAAAAAAAACTTAATCATACGCAAGTCAATCTGAAGCCACAGGCAACGCATGAAACGCATATTCTAGCGATGCCGGGGCAAAATTACGCTATACAGTTGCTTGGATCTAACAATGAGAAAAAAGTGCAAGCGTTTATAAGTAATAATAAGCTTACCGATAAGGCACATTACTATAGAGGTATTCACAAGGGCAGATCATGGTTTGTAGTTGTATATGGTAATTACATTAGCAAGGCAGAGGCGCAAAAGGCCGTGTCGAAGCTACCACTGGCTTTGCGTAAGCTGCGACCTTGGCCGCGGCAATATAGCAAGATCCATAATAGCATAAGTAAGAACACCAAAAATGACTAAGATTTTAAATGATAGATTTTTACGCGCATTGCGCAGACAATCAGTGGACCATACCCCAGTTTGGATCATGCGCCAGGCTGGTAGATACATGCCAGAATACAAAGCATTACGAAGCAAAGTTGGTGATTTTTTAACATTATGTAAGACCCCGGAATTTGCATGCGAAGCAACTATGTTGCCATTGCAGCGTTATGATCTTGATGCGGCAATCATGTTCTCTGACATTTTAATGATACCAGAGGCCATGGGGTTGGGCTTAAGCTTTGTAGCGGAAGAGGGTCCAAAGTTTGCCAATGTAATAACGGCAGCATCTGATATTAATAAATTACCACATTTAGATCCAGAGCGTGACTTATCATATGTAAGCGCTGCTATACGCTTAATAATACAAAGACTTGATAATTCTGTGCCATTAATAGGTTTTGCGGGAAGTCCATGGACCGTTGCAACGTATATGGTTGAGGGACAAACTTCGAAGCAATTTTATAAAATTAAAGGTTTAATGTATCAAAATCCACAACTTTTGCACAAACTTCTTGCACATATGACAATTCAAACAACTAATGCATTACAAGCACAAATAAATGCAGGTGTAAATGCTGTAATGGTGTTTGATACTTGGGGGGGGATTTTAACCGATGAGTTATATAAAGAATTCTCGTTACGTTATATGGCAGAGATCGTAGCTAATTTGAAATCAGACAATCCTACAATTCCAATAATACTATTTAGCAAAAATTCTGGGAGATGTTTAATAGAACAGGCTGCTACAGGTTGTGATGCACTGGGATTAGATTGGACTGTAAATTTATCTAAGGCGCGAGCTTTGGTTGGTGACAAAGTGGCTTTACAGGGTAATCTTGATCCATGTGTTTTATATGCGCCGAAACAAAGGATCGAGGCGGAAGTAAAAGCAGTATTGGATCAATATGGGAATAGTCCGGGACACATATTCAATTTAGGGCATGGAATTCCATTGGATGTAGATCCAAACAATGTTCAGGTATTGTTAGATGCAGTTAAAAACTATGGTGGAAATAAATGACACAAATTGCGATATATCCAGGTACTTTCGATCCAATTACCCATGGGCATGAGGATTTAATTGCTAGAGCGGCGAATATTTTTACAAAGGTAATTGTAGCTATTGCCGAAAATAATGCCAAAACACCATTGTTTAATCTGGGGCAACGTATATCTATGGCGCAACAGGCTATGCATAAATATCCTAATGTGAGTGTTATGGGATTCAGTAACTTATTAGTAGATTTCGCGGCCGAGAATAATGCACAAATAATAATACGCGGTGTACGTGTTACTGCGGATTTTGAATATGAATTACAATTAGCAAATATGAATCGCGCATTAAATATGAATTTAGAAACTGTATTTTTGACCCCATCAGAAAAGTATTCATATGTGTCGTCATCGTTAGTAAGAGAAATTGCGATGCTAGGTGGCGATGTATTTGGTTTTGTAAATAACGATGTTGTTAAAGCATTTCAAGGTATAACATGGCGTTAATGATTACCGATGAGTGTATTAACTGTGATGTATGTGAACCGGCTTGTCCAAACCAGGCTATCTCCCTCGGTGTAGATTATTATGTTATTGACCCTTTAAAATGCACTGAATGTGTGGGGCATTTTGATGCGCCGCAATGCCAGATTGTGTGTCCAGTTGATTGTATCCCGTTAGATCCAAATAATCATGAAACTCACGAGCAATTGCTTGCTAAATATATCAAATTGACTCAACTTTGACATGTAGTGCAAAAAAAAGTATTGCGTTGTCCGATCTGCAAAGATTCAATAGAATTGTTACACTCAAAGCAGGGTTGTTGATCACGGCCATAGACCTTAAGCTTTTGGCTGAAATATCCTGGTTTTCCGTCGGTATCTAGAAAATCCTTTAATGTCGTACCACCTTTGGCAATCGCTGCTTTTAGTATACTGCGTATATGTTTTACTAATATTGTATATTGTTGTAGGGTAACATCTTGTGCTGCTTTACGAGGATCTATTTTGGCAGCAAATAATGCCTCACTTGCATAAATATTGCCAACGCCAACTACGATGGCAGCATCCATAATAAATTTTTTGATTGCAATTTTCTTGTTTTTAGCTTGAGCTAAGATATATTTGCTGCTGAAAGCAGCGTCAAATGGCTCTGGCCCTAAATTAACTAGCAACTTATGTTCAAATGGCGAGTGCTCGGTCCACAGTACTGCGCCGAATCGGCGTGGGTCGGTTAAGCGTAACCATGTGCCGTTACTAAAACCAATATCAACATGATCGTGTTTTTGCGCAGGGGCATGGGTTGATAGGGTTTGTAGGCGGCCCGACATACCTAGGTGTATGATCAACGTGCCAATGTCGAATTTTATTAGTATATATTTGGCGCGACGTTCGATGGCACGGACTACCTGTCCAGGTAATATTTTGGTGATATTTTTGGGAATTGGCCACCGTAATTTAGGTGCTCTAATTATTACTTCTTTTATGGTCTGGTGTAGGATGTGCGGCGATATTCCGCGACATGTAGTCTCTACCTCTGGTAATTCTGGCATTAATGCAACCTAGATGATTTCTTGGATTAGATAGTATTTCCTAGGCACTACATTGTCAACTCTTAAAAGCTAAAGTCATCGTCCTCATAATCTGGTGCTTTTTCTTTGCTTTGAGGGCTAAATTCATTATCTGCCGGTGCGTTTAAGAGGTGCATTACAGTGCGACTGGCGTGAGCAACCGCACGTTTTGCTCGTTCTTCGATTATCTTACGTTGCTGAATCTCCATTTTCCAGCCTTCCTCCGCGGTTTCAGCACGTTTTAATGCCTCATTATATTTTCGCTCAGCTGCTTTACGAAGATCTTGTTCAGTAGCTATGATTGTTTTCAGCTTCTCACGTTGCGTGTCAAAATCTTTGATTTTTTGTTGGCTTGACACTAATTGTTCCGTCATGTGTCTTGTAGAAGTTTCAAGATTGTTGATTGTAGATGAACAAAGTCTATGATCATGATCAACTTTTATAAAGTCACTATGCAACGCATCATACTGCTTTTCAACATCGATTCGTTTATTAGCTTCAACATTTTTTATTAATTCTAGTTTCGATAATTGTTCGGCGGTTTCATGGAGCTGCTTTTGTAATGAATTAGTACGCTCTGCCACGGCAAAAGCTTGTTGGGCTTTTTCCTCGGCAGACAAGCGTGCCAAACGTTCATTTTGTAATTCGATTTCAGCATTGTTAGCTCTTAATCTAGCTTCTTTGGCTTGTGCTTCAGCATTCTTTCGTAAATTTGCTTCTTCTTGCTGTGCTAATGCTGCTTGATTCGCTTGCTCCATGGCAGATCGAAACTGCTCTGAAGCTATATTTGCTTGCTCCACAGCCTGGCGCATTCTTTGCTCTGCGGCATGCCTACCATGAGCGGCCGCTTTTTTATACAGCTCTGCTTGCTCGGCTCTTTCAATAGCCTCTGATATTTTTAGATTGTTGGTTAATGAATTTATTTTTTGTTCGCGGACTTTGAGATCAGATAATAATGAACTTATTTTACGACCTGCTGGCGTGTCGCTTTGTGCCGTCACTTGTTGCGGTTGAAAAAACCCTCCTAACAAGATTGAGCTGTGCGATTTGTCATTGATTTGTTGTACCAGGAGTTTTTTTTGTTGCTGGGTGTGACGAATTTCTTGTTTCAGCTCTGAATTGACGTCATCCGCCTCCAATTGATCATCTCCAAGATCGATGCTTATGGATTCTAACTGACTTAAGCTTTCTATAAAAGGACTTTTTGCTGTGCTTGTAGCGGTGATTTCATCAGTAAAATTAAATTCCGGATAGAAGGAGCCTGTGTCTTCTGTGAGTTCAGATCCTAAGTCGAGATCAAATTCTAGCAAATCATTGTCTAGATCAATGGTTGCTTCTTCAACCGTAGTTTCTAACAAAGCGGTTTTCCAGGGCCTGTGGGCACGTTTTTTAAAAGTACCGTTCTTTTGCTTCCCGCCTACATCTGACATTACCTTCTCCAAATTCATTGCTACTACTATTTATAAATTTTAAAACTAAAACTGCGATTCAGCCAGTTTTCGTCGACCTTTATACAAACCAATGGTTATAAACAGGATTGGCAAGAATATTATGAAAAAGTATTGGTACAAGAACCTATCTAATTTGCTTGTATGATAACTAAGATCTTTTAATGGTGTTGCGCTAAATATAAATAGCTTAACGTCCTCTTGCGTCCATTCTATGGCATTAGCAGCGAGTTGCGCATTAGCATAAAGCGGCAGATACTTGTTGATTAAAAAGCTGCTGTCAGATATTACTAATGACCGTTGCGGTACCTCCGTACCATTGCTACGAGATAGTGCTATGCCAATGTTCAACGGTCCTAGATGCTCTTTGTATTCAGATAAGGTCTTGGTATCGAATGCTTCTGGACCAGTGTAAGTCCATGTGGACGGTTCCGTCGAGAGGAAGACCTGTTGTTGCCAATCATTGGCTTGGAATAAAATTTGTAAATGCGCCGACCATGGCATTATAGTTGCAGTATGTAAATCATCTGTAATCGCATGCTCTGGGTACTTGGTTAATATTTTTAAAGCTGGGTGTGGGCTACCAAGCTGCAAGCTGGTGGGATCAATCGCAACGCCTTTAGATGGTTTTATGCCAAACTCTTCTATTAAAGTAGCAGTTATCTTTGAATCTGGTTCCGTAAGCCATAACAGCTTTCCGCCTTGCGATAAATATTGATGAATTAGTTCTTGCTCCACTGGCAAAAAATCTAACTGCGGATTGGCGATAATGAGCAGGGCGGTATTTTCTGGAATTGTTTGCTGTTCGGCTAAGTTTAGAGTGACAATGTGCATTCCTTGCTTAGTGAATAATCCCGCGAAAGAACTAAGGCCAAGCTCTGAACTATCAAGTGGATCAGCCTCTTGATGACCGGTAAGAAATACTAACCAGTGATTAGCGGCATTACTAGTTTTTTGAATTAAAGTACTTATTTGTTGTTCAGAAAGTTCTCCTAAACGTACATCCATAGCGTGCCGTACGTCTTTATAAGTTACTAACATGTTATTATCGGTAAATAAATTAAGTTTGCTTTGCTCAGAATCGTGAAAGATAGTTTGATGCAATTCTATTGTGACTTGTTTGGAGTATTTTCTATAACGCTCCAGTAGATCTTTACATGTATTAAGGACGTTAATATCAGGAGAATACACGCTAATTGTTAACGGTGCGTCTAAACGGTCTAATAATGTTTTACTTGCAGCTGTTAGCGTATGCGATTGATTTTGTGTTATATCCCAAACGTAGCGTTGGGTAAACTTAGTGCAACTTAATAGTGCTAAGATTGCTATCCCTAAAATGACAAATAAATTTTTATGCATCGTTCCACCTACGAGTATAACGCCATGACCCTAACAGTATAAAACTAGTTATTACAAGTAGGTAATATGCTATGTAGCGTATACTCAAAATTCCTGCTAGAAAAGTTTTTAATGGGCTAAGTAGCCCAAATGTTTGTAAAAACATTGCGTGACCGGAGGTATATTGCGCAGCCCATTCTATCATTACAAAAATCGTGAGAGTCAAAAAGATAATTACATTAGCTCGCAACACATTATTCATAAACATCGACAACCCTAAACTCGTTGCCAAAGCAGCACTTAACATTAAATATACACCTAGCGTAGCAGCTGCAAATTGCCCCCAATCTAGGCTGCCAGAAATTAAAATTGTAATAGGCATAATGCTGAAGACCGCCATAACAAAAATCAGCAAAATATTTAAACTTAAAAATTTTGCTAGCAACAGTTGTAATCCAGTTATTGGAGAGCAATAATAATTATGCATCGTGCCACGTTGTTTTTCGGAGCACAGTGCTTGTGATGCTATCATTGGCAATAAAACTAACACCATTAATGCGAACCATCCATAAAAAGGGTGTATTACTTCCTCGGTAATACCGTAGTGCTGTGTTTGTGTTATTGCTTGATTTCTTAAGAAGTTAGTGATTAACCATTTAAATAGAATTGCGAGCATAGCTTGGATAGTGGCTAGAAAATACCAACTCTTTGGATTGTTGCTGGCTTGTCTTAACTCATGACGTATAATTGAGATGATCATAAATATTATTAACCTTAGTTCCTGTAATAGGCAGCATAATCTTTTGCAACGTGCCTTCATGCATCTTTAACATGTAATCACAGATTTTGATAATTTCTGTGTAGTGATGGCTGGCGATAATGGTAGTAATTTTTTGTTGCTGCAATATTTTTAAATAACTCGCGAAATTTTCGCATTGCTGTGGATCTAGGCCATTAGTTGGCTCGTCTAAGATTAGCAATTGCGGCTGATGAATCACGGCTTGCGCCAGGTTTATTCGCTGTTGCGTACCTTTAGATAATGTAGCAACGGTCTTGTGTCTACTTTTTGTTAAATCAAAGGTCGCTAAACAATTCTCAAGACGCGTTTTAATCGTATGTTTGGGGATCTGTTTTAAAACAGCGATAAATTTTAAATAGCTTTCTACAGTGTCTAATGGATATAAAGGCGGCGTATCTGGCGCATAACCTATAAGCTTCTTTAGCTGCTGGGAGTTTTTTTGATTATCGAAGCCTAGATCGTTGATGCGAATTTCCCCAGCCGACGGCTTGAGTAACCCGCATACAACTTTAAGCAAACTAGATTTTCCAGAGCCGTTTGCCCCAACAATTGCTATTGTTTCGCCTTTCATGACGTTATAAGTGATACCGCGCAGCACGGGTGTACGCGCAAGCCTCAACTCTAACTGCCGCATGCTTATGAAAATGGTTTGCATTTACCTATTATAGCGTTCTTACACCTAAATTGTTATTTGATTAAAACGCTATAGAATGCGAAAATAGTCAGCATTAATATTAATAGAAGCGACATTTATGTACGCCATCTAACTAACGAGGTTGATTATGTTGTACGGATATTTAGATTTACCATGGTGGGGTTATATCGTGTATGCCTTGGTATGCACACATATCACCATCGCTGCAGTGACAATTTTCTTGCATCGGTGCCAGGCGCATCGTGCTTTAGAGCTACACCCGATTATGAGCCATTTCTTTAGACTATGGCTATGGTTAACAACTGGAATGAATACTAAGGCTTGGGCCGCGACTCATCGCAAACATCATGCCAAGTGTGAAACTGAAGAAGATCCGCACAGCCCGCAAATTATGGGATTGAAGCAAGTTTTATTTGAGGGCGCGGAGCTTTATAAAGCCGAGGCCAAGAATCAAGAGACCTTAGAGCGTTACGGTAAAGGTACTCCGGATGACTGGATCGAGCGTAATGTATATACCCCATATTCTGCTAAAGGCTTTTTAATTACTTTAGCCGTAAATATGTTTTTATTAGGGATCCCGGGAATCACGGTATGGGCTGTGCAAATGGCTTGGATTCCGTTCTTTGCTGCAGGGGTAATTAATGGAGTGGGCCATTATTTTGGGTATAGAAACTTCGAATGTCCTGATGCTGCTACTAACATATCTCCATGGGGCATCTTAATTGGCGGCGAAGAGTTGCATAACAATCACCATACTTACCCAACTTCAGCTAAGATGTCGGTAAAGTGGTGGGAATTTGATATTGGTTGGATGTATATTAAAACCATGTCATTGCTAGGTTTAGCTAAAGTCAAACGTTTGCCTCCTAAAGAATTGTTGGTACCAGGTAAAGCGCAGGTAGATAATGATACTTTAACCGGTGTAATTAATGGGCGTTTTCAATTATTAGCGCAATATTCTAAGAATGTGATTATGCCGATTTTTGATCAGGAGAAGGGTAAGGTTGATTCTGTAACACAATTATCTGAAATCAAAACCAGTCTAATTCGTGACGAGTCTTTAGTAGCAGAGGAAGATCGTAAACACCTAGAGCTATTTTTAGACAATACACAACAACTCAAAGTTGCATATCAGTTTAGAAAGAAGCTGCAAGATATTTGGGCTAGGACTACCGCATCACAGAAAGAGCTATTAGACGCATTACAAGATTGGTGTAAGCAGGCCGAAGCTACTGGTATTAAGGGCTTACAAGACTTTGTAGCGTATTTACAAAGCTATACAGTGGCAACACAACAGTAACTTTTGTATTAGTGGGAGGGCTCTGTAATCAAAATCCTCGTAGATGCAGATGCCTGCCCCAATACAATTAAAGAGATCCTCTTCCGCGCCTCACAGCGCCTCAAAATTCCCATGACCCTGGTTGCAAATCAGGCTATTGCGATCCCAAAATCACCTTTTATAAATTTTGTATTAGTTGGTCAAGGTTTTGATGTGGCAGATCAGCATATAGTGTCTTTAGTTATCCCGGGTGATTTGGTAATAACTGCAGATATCCCTTTAGCCGCTGGTGCCATAGAAAAGGGTGGCTTTGCACTTAATCCACGTGGTGAGTTTTATACCAAGGATAATATGCGACAAAAGCTATCGATTCGTAATTTTATGGAAGAATTGCGTGGAACTGGTCAGATCACCGGTGGCCCGGCGCCGCTAAACAAGAAAGACAATATAAAATTTGCGAATGCCCTAGATCAATTTTTAGCTCGTAGATAGAGCGTTCAACCTAGGGCTTTCAAGAGATTATTTAATCTTCTTCTCTTCAAACCACTCGTGTTTGCGAGTTATAGGATCATACTTACGTAATTTTAATTTACCTGTACCTTCAAAACCGCCTTCCATACGTGGGTTTTTCTTGGTGGTGTAAAAATAAGATGACGCTGTAGAAACCAGACGCACTAAGGTGATTTTTTTCTTCTTTGAGGCCATGTTCTATCTCCTTAAGCTTGAACTGCGCGAGATTGTAGATCAGCAACTACTGCTTCAATCCCTAACTTGTCTACAATGCGTAACCCTTTGCTAGATACTAGCAATTTAACGAAACGTTTCTCGCTCGGCACCCAAAAACGATGCCAATGTAAGTTTGGTAGGAAACGTCGTTTTGTGTGGCGTTTTGAATGGGAAACTTTAGATCCCGTTATTGGACGCTTTCCAGTAATTTGGCATACCCTGGACATACCCCTACTCCTGCTAATATATTTTGTGCTAAAGGGACTCTTTTTAACAAAATTTGCGCAATAAAGCAAGCCTCAGGCCAGCATAATATTATAAATATATTGTTAGGTGTTCGACTAATTATAAAATATGCATAAGTTTGGTATAGTGTTGGACTTAGATTTGGGCAAGATACTAGGGGATATTATGAGTGGATTAAATAATAGAGTGAAGATGCGGATTATCAACCCAAAGATGGGCACAGAAATCCCATTGCCGGTATATGCGACAGAAGGCTCTGCTGGGCTAGATTTGCGTGCCTGTATCGATGAGCCTTTAGAGGTAAAGCCTGGGGCTACGGTTTTAATTCCTACAGGAATAGCTATTTACATTGAAAATATCAATTATGCTGGCTTAGTGCTGCCACGTTCAGGTTTGGGGCATAAGCATGGTATAGTGCTTGGCAATTTGGTGGGTCTAATCGACTCTGATTATCAAGGCGAGTTAATGATATCGTGTTGGAATCGTGGTGATAAGCCATTCACCATCAATGTCGGCGAACGCATAGCGCAATATGTGCTTGTACCCGTAATACAGGCTCAGTTTGAAGTTGTCGAGTCATTCACAGAAACAGCCCGTGCCGCTGGCGGTTTTGGGCATACCGGTAGAGAATAATAATTATGAATATTGCTGCAGAAATTTTTAGAGCTTATGACATTCGTGGTGTGGTTGATCAAACCCTTACCAACGATACCGTATACCAGATTGGGCGTGCGTTAGGATCTAAAGTTTTAAGTTTAGGCGGCAATAGCATTGTAATTGGACGTGATGGTCGTACCTCTGGGGTAAGATTGTCTATGCAATTAGCAGACGGTATTCGTGCTGCGGGTTGTAATGTAGTGGATGTTGGCTTGGTGCCTACCCCGGTACTTTATTTTGCTGCGGCCTATTTAAAGATAGACTCGGCAGTGATGTTAACTGGTAGTCATAATCCAGCGGATTATAATGGCTTGAAAATTATAATTGCTGGCATTACTATTTACGGCGCAGCAATTCAAGAAATATATCAGATGATAATTGCGCAGCAATTTGCAACTGGATCTGGTACCTATGTAACGGCTAATGTTATTGATGCTTACATTCAGCAAATCACAACTAGCTTGAATATAAAGCGCGCCTTAAAAGTCGTTATCGATTGTGGTAATAGTGTGCCAGGTATTGTTGCGCCACAGTTATTAAACAATTTAGGCTGTACAGTAATACCGTTGTATTGCGACGTAGACGGGACTTTCCCGAATCACCATCCAGATCCAAGTGATCCACATAATCTAGAAATGTTACAACAAACAGTAATCGCGCAGCAGGCAGATTTAGGTTTAGCCTTTGATGGTGACGGTGATAGATTAGGAATAATCGACAATACCGGCAAAATTATTTGGCCGGACCGCGTCTTAATGTTATACGCGCAACAGTTACTGCAGCAGAATCCAGGTGCTACCATTATTTATGATGTAAAGTGCAGCCGTGACGTGGAAAAAATAATTACCGATGCAGGCGGTGTGCCATTAATGTGGAATACTGGGCACTCATTAATAAAAGCAAAAATACGTGAGACCGGTGCGCTGCTGGCCGGCGAGATGAGTGGTCATGTGTTTTTTAAGGATCGCTGGTATGGTTTTGATGATGCTTTATATGCCGCAGCAAGATTAATTGAAATACTTAGCCAAACTACAATTACAGCAGAAGAAGTGTTTGCAACATTTCCAGAGCAAATATGCACCCCGGAATTATCAGTAGCTGTAACTGAACAAAATAAATTTACAATTATGCAGGATTTAATAAACACTGCACAGTTTGAACAACCGCATAAAATTATTACTATAGATGGCATACGTGTTGAATTTACCGATGGTTGGGGTTTAGTGCGACCTTCGAATACCACTCCTAAATTAGTGGTACGTTTCGAAGCTGCAAATGCTGATGCGTTGAGTAATATTCAGGAACAGTTTAGGGCAGCGTTGTTGAATGTGGCGCCAGATTTAGTGTTGCCGTTTTAAAATCGTTATACGTATTGATACAAACGTGCAATTACATTAGACTTGTATGATCTTGTTTCACCTGCCGGTGTAATGCTATGAATACCGATCTAGAAGTCAAAAGAATCGATGCGCTGTACTCACAGATACAAAATCTAATCCATTCTGCGCAGCGTAATATTGCGCGTTCCATTAATTCTGAGATGGTTAAAGCCTATTGGTTAATAGGTAAGGCTATAGTTGAAGAAGAGCAAAATGGGTGGAATAGAGCTAAATATGGTGCGCAGTTAATTAAAATAATTGCAGACCGGTTATCTAAAGATTTTGGCAAAGGCTTTGGCGTATCCACAATTAAATATATTAAGCAATTTTATCTGACCTATAGCTCTGAGCCTGGTAAGGAATTTAACAAACCAATTGGCCACTCACTGAGTGGCCAATTGGTAAGCTCAACTAAAAATCCAGTTTTCAATCCTAATATTTCATGGACGCACTATAGGATACTATGCAAAGTCAAAAACAATGACGCTAGGGCATTTTACGAGATCGAAGCTGCCAATAATCGTTGGTCAGCCAGGGAACTGGAACGACAAATCGCTAGTATGTTATTCGAACGGGTCAAAAAAAGTACAGCTTCTGATGCCGGTGAGTTGGCAGAAATAGGCCAGAAAATCTCTGCGCCGATCGACATTATCAAAGATCCATTTATTTTAGAATTCTTGGGTTTCCCTGAATCGCACAAATTAGTTGAATCTAAACTAGAGGATGCGTTAATCACACATTTACGAAAATTTTTGCTCGAGTTAGGCAAAGGTTTTGCATTTGTGGCAAGACAGCAGCGCTTAACGTTATATGGGGATCATTTTTATATTGATCTAGTGTTTTATCATGCAATTTTAAAATGCTATGTATTGATAGATCTTAAAACTAAAAAACTTACGCATGGTGATCTAGGGCAAATGTTAATGTACGTAAATTATTATGACATGGAATGCTTAAAATCAGGAGATAATCCCACCATAGGTTTAGTGTTATGCGCAGAAAAGAACGACGCTGTAGTTAAATACGCCCTTGGAGATAGATCCTCGCAAATATTTGCGAGTAAATACCAATTCCATTTGCCTAGTACAGAAGAGCTTGAAACAGAGTTGCGCAGAGAATTAGAAGAAATAACCGAGCCTGAATATGCATAACGATTCCTGGATTAACCGAATACTCACAGACGACCCAGCTACGCAAATTTTCGCGACTAAAACCGCACAAAAGCTAATCTTACAAGTTTACATTCAATCCGGATCTGCCAATACAGAAATAGTTGGGATCCATGACACGCGTCTAAAAATAAAAGTAGCGGCGCCACCTATAGAAGAAAAAGCCAACAAAGTATTATGTGTATTTTTAGCACGCGAATTTGAAGTTCCCAAGAGTAATGTATGCGTGTCTAAGGGAAAACTTAGTCGTAATAAAACTATCGAGATAATCTTTGCATCACATTAGGCTAGATCCAAATTACGTAGAATCTTTAATGCTGAATCTAAAGTAATATTCGTTCTACCCTGTTCAAAACTATTTAATGTCGGCTTACTTACCGCACACAATACAGCTAATTGTGCTTGAGTAAGACGCTGTTCCTTGCGACGTTTTATCGCTTCTGCGACAATATTTGGCCAATTAAGGCGAATGTTTCTTTCCATATTTGATCTATTAGTTCCAAAATTTTCTGGGTCTTGCCTTAGCAATCCTGCGAATAGCTCTTGGTAGTATACGCCTTACCCCAAAGCAGACGTGCCATAGTTAAATATCCTTTACTTTTTGCCAATATAATCAAGATTAGTAAATTATAATTTACTTTATATGCCAGGTCACGCTAAAAGTTAATTATATTTTACCGGCACTGAATAAACCATCGAGATAATCTTGGTATCACATTAGGCGACACTTCTACCAGCGCACACATCTTATGACATCTCGTGCGCCTATAATACATGGATTTTCAGCATTCCTCTGAACGAGTAGTTCTGTTAGTAATGCATCGCGTCGTTCCTCTTCCTTATATCTACACGCGCGATTTAAAAAATAAGCGCCACTACCTATTAAACCAGCAGCAACAACCCCTAAGCCAACGAATGTGTTATTGTCCAAACTATGCTCATTATTCGCTATATAATAGGTTATATTACCTATGTGCCGTAAAGATTCTGAAAAAAACATTCTTGTTTCCCTTGTCTGTAA
>Ga0207061_1101_pt1 | contig 23455 bp, 21 predicted proteins | sample Alteio_BWMinCont_31_FD_153275 | JGI IMG/M metagenome (GOLD analysis project Ga0207061, IMG submission 153275) | Enriched cells from forest soil in Barre Woods Harvard Forest LTER site, Petersham, Massachusetts, United States -... | ecosystem: Environmental > Terrestrial > Soil > Temperate forest >... | reverse complement strand
CCGGCGAGGGCAGGGTTAAAGCTCTGATCGTGGCCGGAAGCGATGAAGAGGCCGAACGTGGTGTCGTAGCGAAGGCCATAATTGATAGTGAGGCGAGGAGCTACTCGCCAGGAATCCTCGCCGTAGAGGCCTAGGCGCTGCACGTTCTGCGAGAAGCTCCCGTCACCCAAGGGAGTCGAGGCGCTGTTGGCGGCGATGTCCGTGGTGAACTGCGCAGTATTCGAAAGATAAAACGTCGGGTCCTGCGGAAGTGTGACGAGCGTCTCGGCGTTGGCGGTGAGCGCGCCGCTCAAGACGGGTTCGTGGATGAAGTTGACGCCAAAGCGCGGGGCGTGTTTCCCGGAGACGTGGCTCACGTCGTAACGGACCTGGTACTTTTCCTGATTGCGGAGAACGGGAAACGCCGTGACGGCTGTAACGAATTGATTGTCACCAAAAGTTTCCAGGCCGGAAACCGTGTTGGAGGTCGAACTGAAAGGAAACGCGAGAGCGAAGCCGAGATCGGAATTGCGCGTTTGCGTGAGATGCAATCCGCTGTAGCCAAAAACAAATGACCCGACCCACTCGGGACTGAACGTGAACTGGTTGCTGAGCACCACGTTTTGGTAATTGTTGTGAGTGGCGGCGCCCGTGGATGGAAGAGTGGCTTGCTCAACGAGGGCGTTGTGCATCGTGTAGCTATCGGCAGCCGCACGAAGGAACCACTGCGAGCCCGAGCTTTGATCCCAGTCGAGACGGATCAGGCCAAGATAGTCGCGGAATGGAACGGGAACACTGCTGGGAACGGAAATGGACGTCACCGTCGTGTTGCCGACCGTGACCAATCCTTGAGCAGCAAGTTGAGCCAAGGCATTGAACTGCGTTTGACTGTCCGGGCTGTAGGCGATGCTGGCGTTTTCGTGCACGTATTCGAGAGAGGAAAAAAACCACAGCTTATCTTTGATCGTGGGACCGCCGAGCGTGCCCACATAATTCTGGCGGGAAAACGGCTGCTTCGGGTTGGGCGCTGGATTTTCAATCGGAAAGCGGGCGTTGAACGAGGCGGCGCGCTCATAGAACGCTTCGTCGCCGTGCCACTGGTTCGTGCCGTGCTTGGTGGTGATGACCACGGAGCCCGCGGTGGTGCGCCCGGTATCGGCATCTTCCATCGCCGTGCGCACGGCGAATTCCTGAATGGCCTCGGGTGAAAAGTTCTGCAGGAAGCCGCCGATCCAATCATCCGAATTGTCCGCACCATCGACGGAAACCTCATTGTTCAAGCCGGAGCTTCCGCCGGTGGAAACGGCGGTGATGCGCGCCTTGGTGGGATCGGAGGGCTCAACGGGTTCCGTGCCCGGAGCCAGGTAAGCAATGTTTGCAAAGCTGCGGGCCGCAAGGGGAATGGTCTGAAGGTCCTGGGTGGTGATGGCAGTTTGGTGAACGGCGCTCGAGGCGTCGATGGGTTGCGTGGTAATCGACGAAGCTTGGCCCTCGACGCTGACCGTTTCCTGGACTGTTTGCGGTTTCAACGTCACCTTGATTTCCTTCACGGAGCTGATGATGACCTTAACGTCGGCACTGGCTGCGGCGAAACCCGGCGCACTCACCCGGGCTTGATACGTCCCCGGGAGCAAATCATCGAGGCGGAATTCTCCGCGAGAATCGCTGGTGGCTTCACGCTGGAGAGAAGATTCCGCCGCATGAATCACGATTTTCGCGGCTGGAATGCGGCCGCCATTCGAATCCTGCACGATGCCGCGAAGAGTTCCGCGCGAGTTCTGCGCAAGCAGCGCCGATGGCAAGAGCGCGAGAAACAGCATAGAGGACAGAGCGAGCCTGCCAGAACTGCGAAGTCTCTGTCGGGAACGGATGTTCATGATGAGAGCTAGGCTACGGAAAACAGGGTGTCTACTACCACAGGTCGTAGGTGGACCGAGCGCAAGAGCCTGAGCGGCGGGAACGATGTCGACAAATTAGCGGAGAAACTGTTCCAGGAGCCGATGGACGGAAGCAAGGATGGCGGGCCAGAGCATCAAGATTGCGACGCAAAAAGTAATCCCCAGGCCGACGGCGTTCAAGAGTGCCCGCGTCCGCAAAAGCGGGGCCAGAGGAACCTGGTCAGGGCGCAACAAGCGATCGATGCGGGCAGAAAGATCGCGGTCGCCAGCAACGAGTGACGTGTGAAGAAACGAAAGGTGCGAACTGGAGCCCATGCGCGCGACGCGCAAGAGTGCACCGGCCAGTGATAAAGCACGGTGAGCATCCCCACAAGTCGCTTCATCGTCCGCGGCCCATTCCGAGAATCTCGCCCAGGCCTGTTCGAGAAAGGAGAACCCGCGAACGAACGGGAGCGCACCGGGCGCGAGGAGGAAAAGCAAGCGCTTCAAATTGTCGCGCGAAACGCGATGAGCGTTTTCGTGATGCAAAGCCGCATCAAGCTCTTCCGGGGAAAGCGACCGGAGCACGGCATCGGAGATAACCAGCCGCGGCCGGAGGACTCCCGCGAGAGCCAGGAGTGGCTCCTCTTTTTTCACGATCAGAGCCAGAGACGCGCCCCCCTTGAGCTGTGTCTCCCGGCCTGCTAGTTGCCAACTGCGCTTGCAGCGGAGCGAACCAGCAATAGCGCGTGCAGTTCGAATCAGCGAGAGGCAGCAACTTGCCACAGCCAGGAAGGCCAGCGTGAGGCAGATCAGCCCTACGCGTTCGGAAGTTCCATGCGGTTCGAGCCAGAGATAGCTGGGAACGCAGAGGCCGAGCACGCCGCCGAGTCCCAAGGCAAGCGGAAGTAGCCGTACAAGGAACAAGAAGCGCGCGGCGGACCGCGGCCGCATAGTCTCGGCCATTCGAACCGCCGCTCGGGAGGCGGAAGCCGCGATCAATCCGGCGATGCCGCTGACCAGGAAAAAAGAAGCCAGGCAGAGACAAAGAAGCCTTATCACGTAAGGGGCGCTCATGACGGGCTTCGCCGGAAAAGCTCTTTACGTTTCTTCTGAATTTTCTTCTCCAGCTCATCGAGAAGAACTACATCGTGCTGGCCAACGGCATCGAGAAAAGAAGAAAGCAGCAAATCGCGAGAGGCCGGGGCGCCCGCAAGAAAACCCGCGACAAAACTTTGCGCGCGACGCCGTTCCCATTCTTCCCGCGAAAGACGTGGCGAATAAACAAATGCACGCTCCGGCATGTGGCGGTCGAGAAGATTTTTCTTATAGAGACGGTCGAGCGTGGTCATCACCGTGGTATACGCCAGCGGGCGATCCAGCTTTTCGATGACTTCGCGGACGTTGCTCGCGCCGCGCGACCACAAAATCTGCATGAGTTCGAATTCAAGGCAACCCAGCGACACCTGCCGGATGAGCTCAGTGCCGCGCGCGAGGCGATTTTTGAAGAAGCGGATCATGCCCGAAAGTGTGAAGCGAAAACAGCAAAAGGCATTCTACGCTCAAGTAGAACGGAGTGGAAATCCCGAATGTGCTAATCACTTAACTCTCTTTGAGCTCCTTCGCCGGATAATCCTGTTTTACCCGACTATTACGAAAATGCTTGAAATGAAAAGAGGTGGCCAACACCCGATTTGATTGTCAGACGCGAGGCGCTTGAATCTGGTTACAGTATCGCAGCGAAGATGGAACTGAAGATAGGGCCTAGTTCGCAAGACACAGAAAACACAGGAGATAGCGAAGGAACCTTCGGTGGAAAGTTTGGAAGGAAGTTTCTTCGGCGAAACGTGGCGGGCGGACCTTGCGGCCCGCCCGGCACGGTGCTCTGCACTAGGGAGGTTAACTTTTCGGAGCCCACGCACCGGCGATCAACTCATGGGAGAAGGCCGGCGGCACCTGCTTGAAGCAGGCATAACGGTAAAGCGCTGCGTTGAAAATGCCCTGAACGGCCGACATAAAGACCGAAAGCAAGAGCATGTAAAGAATCATCAGCACGAAACCGAGGATCGCACCCTTCAGTCCGCCGAGAACGATGGCGACGAAGAACAGGCCGAACGACGGCAGCATAAGGAGCATAGAAATCAGCCCGAAGCTGAAGCCGCCGATGACTTTTTCGCCCCAAGTGTCCTTGAAAAGCTTCGAGGAGCGCTTGAAGGCGTCCATGGGGCTGAGATCCTCGAAGGCCAGCACGGGAACGACGAAGTAGCAGGCCAGCGCCCAGGCGATGCCCAGAATGCGCATCACGATGCGGCCGATGAGACCCAGGCGTTCTTCGAGCGTGCGCAGGATGACGCCCACGGTGGCGGCGACGAGCGCCCACTGAAGAATGGTGCCCTTGCGCGCCCAAGCCAGTTCGATACCGTCCTTGAACGTCCAGGTGCCGCCCATTAAGCGGCTATTGGCAACGCCGACCAGCGCGACGTTGAAGAATACAATCACGAAGTAATTCGCGACGTACATGGCGAACATGGCCAGCAGAAACAACGGCGACTGATTGGGATTGAAGCGTTCGCCGTTGGCGGCCGCCGAAGCTATGGCCGGCATGACGGCGACCGCGCCTCCCGTGCCAATGATGATGGTAACGATCAGGCACGAAACGGCGGAGAGGACCGGGAAAAGCATCAATTGCTTGTCGGAACGAAGAATAGCGAAGCTCTCTTTAACGAGCTCCCAACTGCGTGAAAACTTACCCATCACACCCTCCTACGCTATTTTAGGTCAAGGTTAGTAAGTACAAACCCTGAAACCCGCAAAAACGACGGAAATGTGGCCCGGGGAAAGTTTGCTGGAAGGGTGCGCGGGCTCCAATAGTACGGTGGATGCACGTCCTCGGGACAGGTATCGAATCCGGTAACCGGGTGTTGGTGGAAAAGGAAAGGTTTTGGCTTGATGGGGTACCCCCTGTTTTTTGTAAGTGTTGCATCTAAAGAACTTAGCATTCCTGTAAGCCGTTTAGAATCAACACTTAGGGGCATCGTTGTAAGTGTTGCGGATAAAGGACTTAGGAGGATAGTGCGCGTTGGCAGGTTGGAAGATCCCGTAACCCCATCCGGGATGCAGAGAACGCACAAACTGCGCATTTGCAGGGTTTGAATGTTGAGAGCTACCCCCCTCCCCCCATGCTTTTCGTAACGATATGATGGGACGGGGTTTAAGAGGTGGGGGTCTGCAAACGATATGATTCCATGGGAGTTAGGGAATCGGGGGAAGGAGATGGAGTTCCGGCCATGGGAAAAATGGAGAAGGCGGGGCGGCACCATAGCGGCACTTACGGGGTAAGTAATAGCACGAAAATATGGAAAGGTTAAGTGTTTTGCAGTGAATGGTAGAAAAGGAGGGTTGAACGGTCGTAGGGGGAATTAAACGGCGTCGGCGGGCGCGGATGGAATAAGGAAAAAATCAAAGTCAAAAGCCCCACGCTTTCCCCGACCGGGTCGGGGTAAACGCCGACCGAGAGCATGGGCCACCCGAAACACTCTTGCGCGTTAAGCCTGCGCCACCCGCCGCGATGTTTAGGCTAGGGCCTCCAAGCCATATCTTTCCCAATATATTGAGCGCAAAGTCCTCACATACCACTCGTCCAGATCCTCGAATTGGGACATTTGGCTAATATCTGGGGATCCCAAAGAAAAAAGGGCACCATCGGACTTCCGGAAAACCGATTCGACTCTTCCGGTATGAAAGACGCAGTAGTCGGTACTTAGGCCCTTCCCCCAAAAAACGGAGGATACAGGTTCGATCAGATCGTATTCCTTTGTGCCAAATGGCTGAAGTATGGTTTCGGACTCGAAAAGGTCGCCTCCTCCCTTAAGGCTCCACAGTTGCTTTAGATCTTCTGGCGCGAAAAGTGACTGCTTGCGTTCCCACTCTTCGACCGCCGAGGTCGAGAGGGCACCGCTCCAAAAAAAGACGCCAGGATGCAACTGGGAGTCGCGGAGTATCACTTCAATCATGGCAGTCCTGCTTTGGCTATTTCCACAAAAGTGATGAACTTGTTTGTCCCGTTCTCGAATCTCACTCCTTGTCCAACAGCATTGTACACCTCTGTATCTCTGCCAAGCCTGACCACACGCACAGGATGACGCATTATGTCTCGAATCAAAGCAGCAGCTCTTTCTTGCTCAACTGGATTTCCCTCGAACGGGCGGGTGGCCCGGGCTTGGAAAAGTTTTGCATTTGTAGACATGAGAACCAGGAAGAGAATATCACTGTGGCACTTCTCGGGAAAGTATAGAGTGGCGGAGGGTGCCCCAGGTTCGCTGTTTGAACCTGGGTCTTGGGGTTGACGTTTTCTTCCATGGGGTTTGCCACGCCGGTGGGACTGCGGCGCTACTATGACAAAGGTGATTGGCATTTTATTACCTTCAGTAGCCATCGGCGGCTGCCGCTGTTGAAGACCGTGCGCGCGCGGAATATTTTCGTGAAAGAGTTGGAAAGAGTGCGCGACGAGATGGGGTTTCGCCTCCCCACCCTCGGCGTTGGATTCATTTGTGAGAATGCGGATGTTTCCTCGTCCGATCGATGTGAAAGAGTGAGAAGAGAAGGCCAACCCAAGACCCAGGTTTAAACTGCGAACCTGGGGCACCCTCCGCGTTGGTTTGATTTGTGAATGGGCGAACGTTTCCTCGTTCGATCGAAGGGGAGTCTGAAAGATGCGGAATTCGCTATCCGGGCCACCCGTCGGATTGAGTGATTCCATCGGGGGCGGAGATCGAACGAGTTTCGTGGGAGCGTTTGCGGCGGTAGAGCTGGCGGTCGGCGGCTTCGAGGAGTTCGGCGGGAGAGCGGCCATCGCCGGGATAGACGGCGATGCCGATGCTCACGCTGAGAGCGGGCTTTTCCGGGTGAGCGGGAAGGCCGTTCTGGATGCGCTGGGCGACATTTTCGGCCATGGCTTTGTCGGAATCGATCATGATGACGGCAAATTCGTCGCCGCCGTAACGCGCGGCCAGGTCCGTGGAGCGGCAATGTTCGTTGAGAACATCGGCGAGGCGGCGTAGCGCGCGGTTTCCGGTGAGATGGCCTTGAAGGTCGTTGATGCGTTTGAGGTCATCGAGATCGAGAAGCAGCAAGGTGAAGGAGTGGTGACTGCGTTCGGCGCGATGCACCTCGCGTTCCAGGCGGTCCATGAATTCGCGGTAATTGGCCAAGCCGGTGAGGGCGTCGTGCCGGGCTTCATACAGTGCTTGTCCCTCGGATTTTTTGCGCCTTGTGCAATCCACGGCGAGGCCCAGGCAGCCTTTGATCTGGCCGGAGGCAGTGCGTAGCGGCTCCAGGCGAATCTCCAGGACGGCGTTTCTCCAGGCATACTCGAAATGCGAAGCGATGCCGCGTAGGGCTTCGTAGTGCTCCGCCAGGGGCGTCGCGTACGGATCGGAGCATTGCAGAAATTCCCCCACGTTGCATCCCACGAAGGCAGCAGAGCCGTTGTTCGAGAGCGGCAAACCTCTTCCCCCGTTGCTGGTGATGCGCAGATTCTGGTCGGCGGTCCAGAGGAAGCCTGGAATCTGACAGAAGATCGCCGAGAGAGGTTCTTGGGCCAGCGAGTCATCCACGTGAGAGCGGCGTGGGCGGCCGAATTCGCGAATCGCTGCGAGCAGATGATCGAGGTCCAGGCGATGCGACATGAAAATCAACCCGTCTTTCCGAGAGGGAGAAGCGTCCACGCTGAGAGGGAGTTTCCGCGAGCGAGAGAGGGGGCCAAATCAACGATGCGAGCGATCTCGCATGCTGGACTCGCATTAGGCTAACACTTCCTTTGCGCCGAGCAAGGGAGCAAACGGCGGATGGTGTGCAAAAGGAAACACAAGGGAGATGGAGAGGTGGTGGCCCCGGGTTTGTTCGAACAGCATGGCGCAGAATGGCCGAATGGTGAGGGCGAAGTCCGAGATTAAGGGTTCGCCTTCGCGGCCTCGTTGAGGATCATCGCCAGGCGGACGCCGGCTTCCCAGAGAGCCTCTTCGGCAGCTTTTGCCGCGCTACTCTGGTACGCCTCGTCGATCGCCAGATGCTTATCGAACATGCGTTTCCCCATGTGATTGTTGTCGGCACAGCCCTTCGGCTTCAGGTCCGGCTCGATGCCGATTTTCACGGGGAAGGCATCGTAGACGGAAGTTTCGGCGCGCTCGTGGCTCTCCCAGGCCCAGTTGTCCACGTGGATTCCGGCGGTTTCGAGAGCGGCGGTCTGCGCTCGAAACTTTTCATCCAGTTCATCGGCGTAGCGGCGCGGGTTGGAGATTTCCATGTCGCGTTCGACGATTTCCGTGTCCCAGACTTGATGAAGATTGGGCGAATAGTCTTCGCGCTCCGGATGGAGAGGATTGGCGAGGGGCTCATGGTGGAAGTATTTCACCGGCACGCAATTCCCGCCGTTATCCGCATTGTTGATGGCGTGGAGCGGCTGATGAAGGTCGCCGACAAAGTGGATGAGGTAACGGATAGCTTCGGCGCGCTTCAGAGGAGCGGCGGACTTGTCTTTCAGGGCGGCGCGCTGCTCTTCGATCGCCTGGGTGACGCACCCTCCGGCGCCGCAGTATTCGTCCAACGAACCTTTGTGCTTGCCCCGCGGGATATCAATGTAATGCCAGGGGCCGTTCTTGCGATCGTTGCGGACATCATCCGGCCAAGTGGAGGCGTCGACCATCAGATCAGAGGTGGCATTGCCGCACCAGCGCTTCAGTTGAGGGTCAATGGGGTTTTCACCGAGCAACTTTTCGACCAACTGCCGCGCTTCCGGCGTCAGGTGCTTCTCGGCAATCGAGGCGACCGCTTGATGCCCTTTGCAGCCCCAGGCGTGAGCCGTTGGCGCGGCGACAAGACTCAACAGAAGAAATGCGGCAGTTAGAGGAGTAAACCCGGCAGTCCTATCAGGTTTGTTTGATTCGCCAGTCACGAGTCACCCTTCCCCTATCAGCCGCTCAGCCAGCGCCCGATGGGCTTCCACGATTCTGTGTGATCGCAAATCACGCGCAGCGCCGCGGTGATGGGAATGGCCAGAACCAGTCCCATACCTCCCCACACCCAGCCCCAGAAGAGCAGCGCAATGGTTATGGCCACGGCATTCAGACGCACGCGCCGGCCGACCAGTTGCGGCGCAACAAGATTGATTGCCAAAACGTGGATGGTGGTGAGCGTGGCGGCAATGAAAGCAAAGTGCCCGAAAGTTTTCCATTTCGCGAGCGCAATAACAAAGGGCGGCAGCCAGGCCATGACCGCACCGATGTACGGCACCATATTGAGAACTCCGGAAACGATTCCCGTGAGGATCGGGAAATCCATCCCCAGAAACCAGAAGAACAGGCTGCTGGCAGCCATGACCATCAACATGACCAGGGTCATTCCAGCCAGGTAATCGCGCAGGACGTCGCGCAAGTCCTCCAGCGTCTCTTTGACCTGGGTCCGCCGGGAAACGGGAAACAATTGCAAGGTCCCATGCCAAACTTGCTGTTTTTCCGCGAGCATAAAAAAGACCAGGAAGGGCATGAAGGTCACTTCCAAAAACAAAGCGTATAGAGAGCCGATACCGCGGAAGATCAAAGTGCGAACGACGCCCGGGTCCACGGGCCCGGCGGGCGCCGCAGAACCGGCCTGCTGCGGGGCGATTTGCGAAACCTGCCCCTCGAGTCCCTTAATCTTGCTATCCACAGTTCCCGCGGCCTGGCGCAGCACATTACCGTACCTCGGCCAATCCGCGGCGAAATCGGAAGTCCGAGTCCACAGCCCGTAACCCACGGCAACCAGCACGGCAATCAGAATCAGCACCATGACCATGGCGCCCAGCGTGCGAGGTACGCTGAATTTCTCAAGAAACTCGACGGCCGGATCGAGGAAGTAGGCGAGCAAAATGGAGAGACACAAGGTGATGACTACTCCGGCGGCATAGTAAAAGAAGAGCAGAATAATAGCGGCGGCAACTACGCGCGCGCTGAAACTGGTAACGGTGAAGCGGGTCATTACTGGCGGTGTATCTGTGGCGGACACGAGCGGCTCCGGTTCTCCACGTTAGCACAATCGGGCAAACTGTTTGCGATGACGTCCCTTGTTGTTGCGATCCCGCAACTTCGCGGAAATAATACGGACAAGATTCTCAGGATGACCGCGGGTAATACAAAGGACATGCCGGGAGGGTTGCTGCAAATTCGCGGTTTTTCCTTGTGCTAGAATTTTCGGAGGTCGCCCACAAAGAAGCCGGTCGCCCCGCCGTCACATTGGAGAAAGCGGAATTTCTCGCATGGCTAAAGAACTCTTCGGGACTGATGGGATTCGAGGAATTCCCGGCACGCCGCCGCTGGATGACGCCACGCTTTACGCCACGGGACGCTCGCTCGGCGCTTATCTGAAGCACGTGCATGGCTCGGCCCGCGTCCTGATCGGCATGGACACGCGCGAATCCGGCCCGCACATCGCGGCTCTTTTGGCCGCGGGACTGAAAGAAGCGGGAGCTGAAGTGGCCTTCGCGGGAGTGATCACCACTCCTGGCGTGGCTTGCCTGGTGCGGCAGAATGATTTTCAAGCCGGCGTGGTTATTTCGGCGTCGCACAATCCTTTCCAGGACAATGGGGTAAAACTGTTTTCGCACGCGGGGATGAAATTTCCTGACGCGGTGGAGGAAGTGCTGGAAGCAGGCATCTTCCAGCATTTGAGCGGAGCTGCGCCGAGTAATCCGCGACGACTCATTCCTGACGAATCATTGGACGCGGAATATCTGGCATTTCTGCGCAGCCGCGTGATTCCCGGCGCGAAGCTGACGGGTTTTCGAATGGTTCTGGATTGCGCCAACGGTGCGGCCTTCAAGCTGGGCCCAGAATTGTTCCGCTCGTTCGGAGCGGACGTGGTCTGCACGGGTGTGTCACCGGATGGCAGGAATATCAATGACGGATGCGGGTCGCTGCATCTGGAGGGCTTGCAGAAACGCGTGGTCGCGGAAAAGGCGCGTCTGGGCGTGGCATTCGATGGCGATGCCGACCGCGCACTCTTCGTCTGCGAAAGCGGGAAAGTCGTGAATGGCGACGGTGTGCTGCTGGCCGCTGCGCGCTTTCTGAAGTCGGCCGGCAAGCTCAAAGGCGACCGCGTGGTGGCTACGTCGATGTCCAATCTCGGCTTGGAGCGGATTCTCGCGCGCGAAAAGATTGAACTGGCCCGCGCGGCGGTGGGCGATCGCTACGTGCTCGAAGAGATGCTGCGCAGCGGCAACGTGCTGGGCGGCGAACAGTCCGGGCACATTATTTTCCTTGATGACAGCCCGGCCGGCGATGGCTTGCTGACCGCGGTCAAGATTGCCTCGCTTGTTTCCATGCACGGCAAGATCGAATCGCTCGTTGAAGGGCTGAAGGATTACCCGCAGCTGATCGTCAACGTGAAGGTGCGCTCGAAGCCGCCGCTGGACACGCTGCCGGAGGTTTCCCGCGCCCTCACCGAAGCACAAGCCGAGCTCGGCGACAACGGCCGCATCGTGCTGCGGTATTCTGGGACCGAGCAACTTGCCCGCGTCATGGTGGAAGCCGAGCACGAAGCCGACGTGCAGCGCTTCAGCCAGTCCCTCGCCAACGCCTTGCGCTCCTGCATCGGCGCGTAACCCACTTCTGCTTCCAAATTCTGCATCCTAATCCGGGAACTTTTCCTCTTGAACCTGTTGTAATTCCTCACGCTGAGGAATTCGTCCGTTATCTTAATCGCTGACTTAGCCACGAAGTGGGGTGCATTCAGACTCAATTTTGCAATAACGATATTCTAGGTTTCCATCACACGATCGAACCCGATACAACTCGTGAGGACCAACTTTCGGCTCCCAAAGAATGTAGATTGCCGCAGCTGTTTCTGTGGGATTTTGTAGACTTTCGCTGGCTGTGGGAATTCTTACAAGGCACAAACGCCCGTAACCGCTGTGATTTCAGTCGGCTTCGCGCGCCGCTGTCGATTGTTACTGCCTGGCATCCGGTTTGCTCTCTACTTCTCAACCAATAAGATTGGCTTCCCGGGGTGGCCGGAACCGATCCTCGACTCGGTTACCGGTTTGGGGCGTCAATTAAGAAGAAGGGGGCTTGCACCGGCCCCCTTTTTCATTTCCAGATGGCTTTGACCCTCTCTAAGCCGGTGCTTGGCCATATCTTCAAGCTATCCGCTCCCGCCTTTCTGCTCAACTTACCCGCTTTTTTCCCAACCTGAGGAGATCCACCACGAAGATGATCTATGGAGAACTGTCGGTGGACGACCCAAGGACGAGCCCAAAAAAATGAGCGGCCGGTGGGGGGACCGACCGCTCGGGCGTGGGGGATGGAGGGTACTGTAATCCGAAGTCCGCTCGGTTCTTCTGACCGTTCCGCTGCGCTCGCGAGCAGCAGAACGACACAGGAGCAAACAGATGGAGTGCAACGACTCCAGAAGAACCCAACAACTCCCGACTACCTGGCTAGTTTGCTTTGGGGCGTATCCTTCGTCCATAGCTCGGACGGTTCATTGCTCCCAGTACTTCCCGCGCTTACCGACGTACTTTTGCGTGGTACGGCTGTACTTTTGGCACATGTCCGCGCGTTGGAATCGAGTTCGCTGCCGAGGTTTGAGTGAACTCTCTACCTTATGGTCACAGAGTGCGAATCACTTTTTCGAGAACTTCGATAATCCCACCCAGCTTTTGGCGGTCTTCCTCGGAGAGCGAAGAGACCGCGTGTGCCAGCGATTCCACGCGGCGCCGGCGGCCTTCCTGGAGGATCCGGGTTCCCTTCGCCGTCGCTTCAAGCCGCACGCGCCGCCCGTCTTCGGTCTTTCTCCGGCGCACCAGCCCCGCGCGCGCCAAGCCCGCCACGATGCGGCTCATTGTTGGCGGCCGGACTTGCTCCGCCTCCGCCAATTCGCCCAGGGAACGCGGGCCACCGCCCAGCACCAGAACCGAGAGGGCCGAAAGTTGCGCCGGGCCGACGCCGCTTTCGCGGTCGCGCACGCGCAGCCGCCGAAGGAGGTGGATGGCCGCGGAATGAAGCCGGTCGGCGGTCTCGAAAGCCTCGCCGCCGGTGAGACGTTTGGACTTGACATCCGTCATAGAATATAGTTAGCTATGCTAACTAAATTGCTCCCGGAGGTAAACTACTTATGAGCGCCGCCCCTGCGAACCTCGGCATCCAGAATATCGGCCAAATCTCCATCATCGTTCACGACCTGCCACGCGCCACGACATTCTACCGTGATGTGCTGGGCCTGCCGCTGCTTTTCACCGCGCCCAATCTGGCTTTCTTTGACTGCGGTGGAGTGCGGCTGATGCTTGGCCCCGCGGAAACGCCGCAGTTCGATCATCCCAGCTCCATCCTGTATTTCCGGGTTCCGAATTTGACCGCGGCTTACCAGCGGCTCGTCGAGTCGGGTGTGAAAATTTTTGCGCCGCCGCGGCTGATTGCGCCGATGCCCACATACGATCTTTGGATGGCAGCCTTCCATGATTCCGAGGGAAACATTCACCAACTGATGAGCGAAGTTCCGCGCGAAATAGCAGTCTCCCAAAACCAGCCGTAACAGCAACCCCGCGATACAACGGTCAGGCGGATTACGGTATCCTCTTCTGACCATGCATGACCTCAATTATTTCAGGGATCACCTGGAGCTCTTCGCGGAGATGGCGAAGAAGCGCGCTATCTCGCTGGACCTCGACGCGTTTCGCGCATTGGACAAAGAGCGCCGCGAGCTGATCACCGCCAATGAACAGCGCAAAGCACGTCGCAACAAAACCAGCGACGAGGTGGCGAGGCGAAAGAAGGCGGGGGAAGAAGTTGCGGCTGATCTAACCGATATGAAGAGGTTGTCCACGGACATAAAGGAAGCGGACGAAAAGATCGCGAAGCTCGACGCGAAGCTGCGGGAGTTCATGCTGACCGTGCCGAACTTGCTGCACGCCTCCGTGCCAATCGGTAAAGGTTCGGAAGAAAACGTCGAGGTGCGACGCTGGGGAGCGCCGCCGAAATTTGATTTCCAGCCGAAGCCTCACTGGGAAATAGGCAAACGAGCGGGGATACTTGATCTCGAAGCGGCCGCTAAAATTACCGGCGCGCGCTTCGCGGTCTACAAAAGCTGGGGTGCGCGGCTGGAGCGCGCGCTGGCGAACTTTTTCCTCGACGTGCACACTCGCGACCACGGTTACACGGAGATTCTGCCGCCTTTTATCGTGAATACCGCGTCCCTCGTGGCCGACGGCAAGCTTCCGAAGTTCGCCGGAGATATGTTCCACTTGGAAGGCACGGATCTGTGGCTTACGACTACCGCGGAAACCGAACTGACGAATCTGTATCGCGACGAGACGCTCGATGCGGCTTTGCTCCCGATTCGTGTTTGCGCTTATACGTCCTGCTTTCGCTCGGAAGCCGGAGCGGCGGGACGGGACACCCGTGGCATCAAGCGCCAGCACCAGTTTCAGAAAGTTGAGCTTTTCAAGTTCACACGACCGGAGGAGAGCTACGCAGAATTGGAGCTGCTGGTCGGGAACGCGGAAGCGATTCTGCAAAAACTTGGCATTCCCTACCGCGTGATGCTGCTGTGCTCAGGGGACACAGGGTTCGCTTCCGCGAAAACCTACGACATTGAAGCGTGGCTCCCTTCGTCCAACGAGTTTATGGAGATCTCTTCCTGTTCCAATTGCGAGGCATTTCAAGCACGGCGCGCGGCGATTCGCTTTGTGGCTAAGGGCGGAAAGAAAAGCGAGTTCGTGCACACGTTAAACGGTTCAGGGCTGCCGGTGGGCCGCACTTGGATTGCAGTCGTAGAGAATTATCAACAGGCCGATGGCTCCATCCTTATCCCTGAAGCCCTTCGCCCATACATGGGCATCGACCGCATTCCCGCAATTTAGCAAGAACATGAAGTCCGTCTGGCACTCGGGATCGCCCAAAATTGTTACCTTTGAAGGGTTTAGCCGTGGTTGGGAAAAATAGCGGACAATTCCTCGTATATTATTATAAATAGAGGGGTTACATTGAGAATGGGGTGTTTTTGTTCAAGATGAAGCCAACCGATTCGCCTCGCAACCTCTTGAAATCACGCCTTTTCGTTTGACTACCCCTTTTCGCCTTGCATACACTCGCCTGAGTGGTACCCAGGGGGATACCAGGTTAAGCGACTGATTTTCGACTCCTATGACAATTCTCGCTCGCATCGCGCGGTTTCTGTTCTGGCTGCTGGTCGTTTCCTGGAGCATGTGGCTCCTGCGACGCATTTTCGCCAGGATGGTACGGAACACCGTTGCGGTACCACAAAATAGCACCGAGGATTCAACGGCAGCTCAGACGACTGCCACGTCGCGCCGGCTGGTGCGCGACTCAGTTTGCGGCATGCATGTTGATGAGACGCTCTCCATCCCGTTGCGCAATGGGGGCGAGTTGCTGCACTTCTGCTCGATTACCTGCCGCGATGCGTATGCTGCTGAAACAAAAAAGTTGGCAGCAAACGGATAGTACGGTTTTCGATGGAATGAAAATGAACTTGGGCCAAGTGAACGAAGGAATTCTTAGACAAATCGAGTAGACGAAAGGACCGACGCCGATGGCCACGGTCGCAAAGCCCACAGCTCCGACGAAACAGATTGGCGCACCACAAATGGTGCCCCGCATAGCTCCGCGCGAGGACCTGAACCCATTTCGCATCGCGCAGATTCAATTTGATATGGCGGCGGAATTCTTGAAGCTCGATCCCGGCCTGCGGCAAATTCTGCGCACCCCGAAGCGCATATTGGAAGTCTCCTTGCCGACCAAGATGGACAACGGCCAGGTAAAAGTTTTCACCGGCTACCGCGTGCAGCACAACATTTCGCGAGGGCCGGGGAAAGGCGGCATCCGCTACCATCCCAACGTCACGCTGGATGAAGTGAAGGCGTTGGCGGCGTGGATGACCTGGAAGACCGCCACGGTGAATGTGCCCTTTGGCGGCGCCAAGGGCGGCGTGATTTGCGACCCCAAGCGCATGTCCAAGAGCGAACTCGAGCGCATGACGCGCCGGTATGCCAGCGAGATTCTTCCGCTCATCGGTCCCGCGCAGGACATTCCCGCGCCGGACGTCTACACCGATGCGCAGACCATGGCTTGGATCATGGACACGTATGCCATGACCATTGGGCACGCAGCGCATGGTGTTGTCACCGGCAAGCCAGTTTCCATCGGGGGTTCCGAAGGTCGCGCCGAAGCCACGGCGCGAGGCCTGGTGTACGTGGTCGAAGAAGCCTGCAAGCTTAAGAAGATATCGCTGCGCGGTGCGACCGTGGCGATTCAGGGTTTTGGCAATGCCGGAGCCACCGCGGCGCGGCTGTTCGCCGAGAAGAAAGCGAAAATCATCGCGCTCAGCGACACGCGGGGCGGCGTAACGAATACGCGCGGCATCGATCCCATCAAGGCGATTCGCTATAAGGAGCGCTCGGGCACGGTGGTCGGCATGCCTGGCGCTTCGCGCCTCAGCAATGACGAATTGCTGACCATGAAGTGCGACATCCTTGTTCCCGCGGCGCTCGAGAACGTCATCACCCTGCACAACGCGGAAGCCGTTAAGGCGCGCATCGTCGCCGAAGCCGCCAACGGTCCGACCACGCCGCACGCGGATGAAATTCTCGCGCGGCGCGGCATCACCGTGCTGCCGGACATTCTCGCGAACGCCGGCGGCGTCACCGTGAGCTACTTCGAATGGGTGCAGAACCAGGAAGGGCTCATGTGGGACGTCGACGAAGTCAACGCGCGCTTGCAGAAGATCATGGTGCGTGCCTTCCACGAAATGGTGGACACCATGCGCAAGCACCACGTTCCGCCGCGCGCCGGCGCCATGATTCTCGCCGTCAGCCGCGTCGCGGAAGCCACCTTGGTTCGCGGCCTCTTCCCGTGATGTTGTAGCTCAGGGCTTCAGGCCAGATTTTTCTGTCCGAGTCGGCATGCTGTCAACCTTGACCTCACGCTCGAAGGCCTGAGCTACCGCTCAGACCATGAAATTTTCCTTGCACTGAAGAATCAGCGCGCGTACATTCACAGTTGCCGGTGCGTCTCCGTGACGCGACCGGCTATTTTCATCGTTGGAGCCTTAAAAAGACGTGAGCACGAACGGACACACGCATGCAGCGCCGCCGATTCTCCTGACCATCGCGGGATTCGATCCTTCCTGCGGGGCGGGAACGGCAGCGGACCTGAAAACCTTCGCGGCTCACGGCTGCTATGGCATTGCCGCCATCACTTCGCTGACCATGCAGAATACACAAGGCGTTGAGAGGGTTCACAATACGCCCAGCGCGGAGCTGCGCGCGCAACTGGAGGCGTTGGTAAACGATTGCGAAATTTCGGCGGTCAAGATCGGAATGCTGGGGAATCGCGGCAACGCCGTCGTCGTCGGTGAATTCCTCGATGCGCACAAATTTGCTCACGTGGTACTCGACCCGATTATGAAATCTTCCAGCGGCGCAGAGCTGCTCGACGCCGGCGGAATCAAGTATGTGGCGACGGAATTACTCAAGCGCGCAAGCGTAATCACGCCGAATGTGCCGGAAGCGGAGGTCCTTACCGGTCTGACGATCAAAGATATCGCCGATATGGAAGCCGCGGCGCGCAAGCTGGTCGAAATGGGCGCACACGCCGTAATCGTCAAGGGCGGCCACATGGAGCGCGCCAACGATGTGCTGTTCGACGGTCCGGAGATCGTTCAGCTTGCCGGAGACCGCGTAAAGGAAGAAACCCTTCACGGCACGGGATGCACGTTTGCCTCGGCGCTCACCGCCCAGCTGGCCGCCGGCCGTTCTCTCTTGGAAGCCGCGACCCTGGCAAAAGTCTACGTCACGAAAGCGATTGAAAAGGCTTATGCGATCGGAAAAGGCCGCGTCCCCCTCGATCACTTCTTTCGCCAGCGGATCGAGCCGCCCGCGCGCGGCATCCACGAAGTGCCCCAGCACGGCATGCACCCCGCCGCCGAACCCACCGCGCACTAAGAATCGAGCTCAGTGTTCAATAATCCGGAGCGCATTTCTCTGCGCTCTCCGTGTCTCTCTGTTTCCCTTGTTATCGCTTATAGACGACCCGGCTGGCGACGATGGTGGTCATGGGCGCGCCTGTGAAAGCGCGGCCATCGAAAGGGGAATTTCGCGATTTGCTTGGCGATTCTTTCACATGGTAGGTCCAGGTGTGATTCGGCGAAAAAATTGTGAGGTCGGCGGGCTGGCCCGCGGCAACTTTGCGTTCGAGGCCAAGCACATGCGCAGGGCCGGTCGTAAAGAGCTCGACCATGCGCATGAGCGAAAGGCGGCCGCTGTGGACCAACTGCTCGAGCGCGAGAGCCAGCGCGGTTTCAAATCCGAGAATGCCGAATGGCGCGCGGTCGAATTCCACGTCTTTCAGCGCCGGCTCATGCGGCGCGTGATCGGTGGCAATGGCGTCGACTGTGCCGTTAGCCAATCCAATGAGAAGCGCTTCGCGGTCTTCGCGGGCGGCGAGCGGCGGATTCATTTTGAAGCGGGAATCATAAGTCACGTCCTCGTCGATCAACGTGAAATGATGCGGCGTAACTTCGCAAGTGACCCGCAGACCCCGTGACTTGGCCCAGCGAACCTGTTCGAGCGAAGCCTTCGCCGAGAGGTGCGCAATGTGCAAGCGCGCCCCGGTGAGTTCAGCAAGTTGCACGTCGCGCGCGACGCAAACGGATTCCGCCGCCGCCGGCATGCCGCGCAGGCCGAGACGCGTTGACGTTACACCCTCGCGCATCACCGCGCCTGCCGCCAGCGAAACATCTTCGGAATGTTCGATGACCGGAAGATCGAGCGAACGGCAATAGTCCATCACTTGCCGCGCCAGCTTGGCCGTCGCGATCGGCCGTCCATCGTCGGAGACCGCGACCATCCCCGCCTGTTTCATGGCCGCGATTTCGGCGATGGCTTCACCCTTGCTGCCTACCGAGGCTGCGCCGATCGGCCATACGCGAACGCTTCCGGCAACCTTGGCACGATCGAGAATGAAGCGCGTGACGGAAGCATTGTCGTTCACCGGTTTCGTATTGGGCATGCAGCACACAGCAGTGAAACCGCCGCGCGCCGCCGCCCGCGTTCCGGTTTCGATGGTTTCGGAAGATTCCTGACCCGGTTCGCGAAGATGTGCGTGAAGATCGATGAACCCCGGCGCGACGATCAGACCGCTGGCGTCAAGAACTTCCGTGCCTTGCACCGCGGCGATTCTTCCCGCCGGCGCGACCTCTTTTATCTTTTCCCCGTCCAGCAAAATATCCAGCGCTGCGTCCGTCTTGGATGCCGGGTCGAGGACGCGCCCGTTCTTAATCAGAAGCATTGGCGGATTCCTTGGGTTTCACTTCGAGCGCCGGATGCGTGCCGGTTTCCGTGGCGCCGCTAATGAGCAGATAAAGAATGGCCATGCGAACGGCAACGCCGTTGGTCACCTGTTCGAGCACGCACGACTGCGGGCCGTCGGCGACCTCGGGCGTAATTTCAATCCCACGGTTGATGGGGCCGGGATGAAGAACGATAGCGTTAGGGTTCGCACGCCGCAGCCGCTCCGCGTTTAACTGGTACAACAGAATGTAGTCGTCGGCGGAGAGCGGCGGATCGTCCAATCGCTCCGTTTGCACGCGCAGCATGATGATGACATCCGCGCCTTCCAGCGCTTCTTCCAGTCGGTACACGCAGCGAATGGGCGTGCCAGGAGCGATCTTTTCCAGTTCGCGGGGAACCCACATCGCGGGACCGCACAAAGTGAACTTGCAGCCGAATTTTCCCAGCAGATGAATGTTGGAACGCGCCACCCGGCTGTGCAGGATGTCGCCGAGAATCGTGACCTTGAGATCTTTGATCGTGCCCAGCCGGTCACGAATCGTGAGCGCATCGAGCAAGCCCTGCGAAGGATGCTCGTGCGTGCCGTCCCCTGCGTTCACCACCGGTATGTCGAGATGCTTGGCCACATAACTCGGCGCACCGGAAGCGGCATGCCGCATGACCAGACAATCCGGTTTCATGGCGTTCAGATTGAAAGCCGTATCGAGAAGGGTCTCTCCCTTTTTCAAACTGGAAGCTTCAGCCTGTAAGTTCATGGTGTCCGCGCCGAGCCGCGATGCCGCAGTCCCAAAGCTGATGCGTGTGCGCGTCGAGTTTTCAAAGAACGCCAGCGCCACGGTCTTTCCGCGCAGCGTGGCTAGTTTCTTCAGCGGATGCTTCTGGATTTCCTGGAAAGGTTTGCTCTGGTCGAGAAGAAAACTGAGTTCGTCCGCCGTGAGCGGCTCGAGGGCTAGTAGATCGCGGAAGCGGTGAGTCAATGTCCCTTCTTAGAGCTTGAGCGCCAGGATGCCATCAAATATCTAGCCTATTCTACGCGATCGACCAGCACCACGCGCTCTTCCTTATCAATCTCGCGCAGGCGCACTTCGATGATTTCCGTGTCGCTGGTCTGCACTTCCCGGCCCACATACTGTGCCTCGATGGGCATTTCGCGGTGCCCGCGGTCAATCAGCACGCAAAGCGAGACGCGCTTCGGCCTGCCCAGGTCAAACAAACCGTTCATGGCCGCGCGAATCGTCCGCCCGGTATAAAGAACGTCATCGACCATCACCAGGTCCATGTTATCCACGCCAAAGGGAATGTCCGAGGAGCGCAGCACGGCCATCGGTGCCACTTTCGAAAGATCATCTCGATACAAAGTGATGTCCAGCGTGCCAACGGGAACGTCCACGCCATCGATCCCGCGCATGGCCTGGGCGATCCGCTGGGCCAGAGGCACTCCTCGCCGCACGATCCCGATTAGCGCCAGGCTTTTTGTGCCTCCGCTCTTCTCGACGATTTCGTGCGCCAGACGTTGCAACGTGCGATCGATCTCCGGCGCGGACATCAATTGCCCTTTTTCGAGGATGCGCATGGTCGGGTAATCCTATCATTGGTGGCCGCGGAGTGGCCAATCCCGGTGATGAATTACATCCGTAATCTTCGCGTGGTAGACTTCGCGACTACTCTCGGAGGTAGACCGGACATGGCTCACAGCGCGACCGCTCTCAGACACAAAATTCTCGCTGCCGCTGCGCTGCTTGGCTTGATTCTTACGTTTTCGCCTGCGGCCGCCGCGCAAGCCGCCCCACCTGCCTCCAGGATCACGAAAAAACCAGCCAAGCCCAAACTTGTCGTACTTCTGGTGGTCGATCAGATGCGTGGGGACTACGTAGATAAATTCAGCTTCCAATGGACTGGCGGATTGAAGCGCCTGGTAACGGAAGGCGCGTGGTTCCGCGATGCGGCGTATCCCTACGCGGCCACGGAGACTTGCGTCGGCCACTCCACGATCTCAACTGGAGCGTTCCCTTCGACTCACGGCATGGTCGCCAACGCCTGGTGGGACCGGTCGGAAAAGAAGGTGGTTACTTGCACCTCGGACCCGGATCCAAACGTAAAGAACTTTGGTTATGCAGGCGCCACTGCCAAAGGCGCGGACACTGCCTGGCGCATGGCTGTGCCCGCCTTCGCGGAAGAATTAAAGTTTCAGACCGGCGGCGCAACGCGCGTGGTCACGTTTTCGCTGAAGGCCCGCGCAGCAATTACGATGGCTGGACACAAAGCCGATGCCGCCACGTGGTTCGATGGTGGCGCGTGGGTTACCTCCACTCCCTACAGCACGCTGTCCTTCCTCGACGATCCGGCAAAATCGCATCCGGCGAAAGCAGACTTCGGCAAGACCTGGTCGCTTTCCCTTCCGGAAAGCGCCTATTGGTACGGCGAGAGAACTCTCGGCGCGGTCCCTCCAGACGGGTGGGAACTCACGTTTCCCCATCCGCTCCGCGGAAAATCGAGCGTCAGTGAACCGGACGGCACTTTTTTTGAACAATGGGCCTCCAGTCCCTACGCCGATACGGCCCTGACCGAACTAGCCGAAGAAGCTGTGGACGCCCTGCATTTAGGCAATTCCAACGGAACGGATTTTCTGGCCGTGAGCTACTCCTCGGTGGATTACGTCGGCCACGAATTCGGACCGCGCAGCCGCGAGATTCAGGACATTCTTGTCCGGCTGGACAAAGATCTCGGTAATCTTTTCGCGCATCTGGACGAGAAAGTGGGCCGCGGAAATTATGTCGTGGCGTTTAGTGCCGATCACGGCGTGGTTCCTGTCCCCGAAGACATGCAAACGACCGGCGCCGATGCCGGCGTCCTTCATTTGCCGGAGTTGCAGGAACGAATTGAAAAAGCTTTGGAAGCCTTCAATTACCCCAAGCCTGCGATTGCGCGCATCACGGGCAGCGACATTTATTTTGTTCCCAGCGTTTATGACAAGTTGCTGCAGGATCGCGCCGCGTTGCAAGCCGTCGAGGATGCGGCGATGGCCCAGCCCGGAGTGGCCGCCGTCTATCGCGCTGAAGAATTGCGCAACCGCCCCGCCACGGAAAGTCCCACGCTTCGCGCCATGGCGCTAAGTTATTTCCCTGGCCGCAGCGGCGATCTCTTCGTCGTGCCAAAGCCCTACTGGCTGATGGACAGCACACCAACTGGAAAATCACGCTCCTATGGCACCGGCCACGGCACGCCCTACAATTACGATCAGCACGTACCCGTTCTTTTCATGGGCTTTGGCATCCAACCCGGCCAATACTTCCAGTCCGTTACACCTGCGGACATTGCCCCAACGTTGGCCGCAATCTGCGGAATCACTCTCTCCTCCCGCGACGGCCACGCCCTCTCCGAAGCCTTGAAGAAACCCGTTGAGGCTAACACCCCGGCTCAGTCGGCTCGGCCAAAACCCGTACTGGCACCGACTCCAAACTCAAATCCCTGACACGAGGAATGGTCATGAGACCCCAATGAGGATCTCTTTCAGGAGCTTCCAGCCCGAATCGCTTCTTTGCATTACAACGTAGGTTTCCGTACCGCACTTTCCACCGCACGAATTGACGGCATAGAATAGAGCTTGCTTCGCGTCAGTACTGCAACCTATTCTCGACAAGACCAAGATTCCCTGGGTACCTGGATACTTCTTGTAGTAGTCCGTCCACCAGCCTTCGTTTTTGAATATTTCGTCGATTTCTTTAGCATCAACGAGCTGATACGGAATCGGCAGCTGAAAGGAGGTACGAAAAGGTGCCGATTGAGTGCCCACTTCGCGGAGTCTTTCGATTGTTTCCTGCCGAAGCGTTGGGACTTCCTTCCGCAGGTACTTACTCGCTTTCTTCCATGAGATGGGTTTGTCTTGGTCATCCTCCATGTGGCTTTCATCCATGTCGGATCGCGTCTTGTTGACGATCACGATGCTTGAGACACGGCTGCCCGTGCGGTTTTCTCCTTTGGCCCCCGTGAACGCTTCAGTGATGTAAGCAGAAAAAACTGTGTATTCAAGTTCGGAGACCTCTGCATCAGAGTTCGCCGGTGCCTGCACTTGTTCGAGGGTGGCAGGCGGCGTCAGAAGTGCAGCTACGAGCCCGCCGAGCAACGCATTCCTTCTTGGGCTTCGCATCGTTCGGAATTGTGGCCCGTGCCTTATTCCGCGTCAATCCGAACACTCACCCGAAACGCATTGTCCTGAAGCAGCTCTAGATTTTGCGCGGAGCAGGAACGCACTTCGTGGTATTCT